>OGQF01000025.1_pt1 | contig 104486 bp, 85 predicted proteins | sample 1553141 | NCBI WGS metagenome assembly OGQF01 (sample SAMEA2580005, study PRJEB22360) | human gut metagenome | biome: human gut; feature: human-associated habitat; material: faeces | place: Denmark | collected 2008/2010
CTTACCAACTTCCATAACTACATCAGAATACATCTGGATGAATCTTCTGTAGCAGTCCCATGCCCAACGAGCATTTCCGGAAGCCTCTGCAAGAGTCTCTACAACTTCTTCGTTAAGACCGAGGTTAAGAATTGTATCCATCATACCCGGCATGGAAGCTCTTGCTCCGGAACGAACGGAAACAAGAAGAGGATTCTCTTTATCTCCGAATTTCTTTCCTGTGATCTCTTCCAATTTAACAATAGCGTCCATGATCTGACTCATAATTTCGTCGTTGATCTTTCTGCCATCTTCATAATACTGTGTACAAGCCTCTGTTGTTACAGTAAATCCCTGCGGTACAGGGAGTCCGAGACTTGTCATCTCTGCAAGGTTCGCGCCTTTTCCACCAAGAAGGTTTCTCATTGTTGCGTTACCTTCTGTGAACATATAAACCCATTTTGCCATGTCACAATGACCTCCTAAAAAATTTTGCAAATATTTCTGCTATAATTCGCATATAATATTCTAATGGTTTTATTCACTTGCGTCAAGCGTTTTGTCGGCTTTTGTCTGTCTTTTTGTCCATCTTTTCGTCTATTTTCCACACATATTTCCCACGATCTCCGATTCCGTAAAAATCAGCAAACGTAATCTTAAAAATCTTATTTTTCATAGAACTGATATCTATCTTACTTTTGATCATATATTGCCATATTCCCGAATGCGCAATATCTCCCTGAAGCAAAATTCCTTCCGGTACTCCGTCTTTCATGATCAGACGGCGATATACGTTTCTGTCTTCCTCGACAAAGATCTCATCCCCTTCTTCCTGTCTGATCCTTCCGAGGCAAAGAGTAACCAGTCCGAAAAAGTTGATCGTATTTTTCGCGGCAAATGTATCCGTATACTCTGTACCGACTCCGCACATATTTCTTGCCGCCGTCTGTCCCTGCTTCATCGCGTTCGGCCAGATGCCCGACAATCCCGTAACATCTCCCGCCGCATATACGTTCGGTACATTTGTCTCCATCTTAGAATTTACTTTGATTCCTCGTTCGACCTCGATCTCACTTTTTTCTAAAAACCCGACTGCCGGACGTACGCCAGCCGCCACGATGATGAGATCGCATAAAAGCTGTTTTCCCGTATCAAGAGTAACCGCACGAATCATACCGTCAGCTTCGCATACCGCGCCTTCGGCTTTGCATCCGAGATAAAATTGTACCCCTGCCTGTTCAAACAGTTCCTGATATGTCTTCGCCGCATGTGCGTCAAGCTGTACGGGAAGAATCTGTTCCGCCATCTCCACGACAGTCACCTTTTTCCCTCGCTCGATCAATCCGTACGCTGCATCCAGTCCGACAAGTCCTGATCCGATAATCAGAATTTTTTCCGCATCTTCCGCCATTTTATCGATCTCCTGCGCGTCTTTCAAATGCCGGAGTCCAAATACATTTTTCGCTTTCCGAAGATCTCCTACAGGAGGAATAAAACTGTCTGCCCCTGTGGAAATGAGCAGTTTGTCATAACAGATCGATTCTCCTCCCTTTGTATCAACCATCTGATTTGCCGTATCGATAACTTCAATATGTCCGTATACTTCCGCGATCTGATTTTTCTCAAAAAAGTCTTCTTCCACAAACGACAACTCTTCCGCCGTCCTTTCGTGGGAAAGATATTTGTGCAGCATACAGCGGGAATGAACTTGCTCATCTGCCGAAATCATCGTAATCTGTGCATCTTTTTTCAGCTTTCTGATCTCTTTTGCGGCCATGATCCCCGCCGCTCCTGTTCCGATAATCACGTAGTTCATCCATCACACCTCCTCTACATGGATCGCGCCTTTCGGACACGATTTCACACAGTTTGGTTCCTGACCGTCAGACATACAAAAATCACACTTGATCACTTTTTTCTTTGTCATCCGATCCGGTTCAAGAACACCAAACGGACAATTCATCACACACATAAAGCAAGATCCGCATTTTGTCTCGTCATATGTCACGATCCCTGTTTCCGGGTCTTTCTGAAGCGCCCCGCTCATACATGACATTACGCATTCCGGCTCGTCACAATGCCTGCAGAACAAAGGTCTGTATGTGCCGTCGTCTCCTTTTAAAATATAATTTCTCGATTCGTTTTCCGGATCGGTCAGATCCAAATCATAAATTGTTCCCGGCGTTTTCCTGTGCGCCTGCATACATGCTGCCGAACAATTCTTACAGCCGTCGCATTTTTCATATTCTACAATAATCCTTCTCATGGAGCCGCCCTCCTATATATGAAGCGCGTCGCGCTTTTCCAGAATAATCTTTTCCAAAATATCGGCAGATTCTTTTGCGTCCGGATTAATGATAACTTGCCCGCCTGTCAATTCTTTCATATCTTCTGTCAATATTTTTACAGCCGCGCCGCTTCCCGTTACAAACGGCGGAAGTCCTAAATGAAGCGGAAGTCCTAACGCCAGACCGAAGCAGCCGTCCGCAAGAGCCTGCTCCTCAAGCCACTGCGCCGCCGAAAGCACGAGCGGAAGCTGAGGCAGATCGACGCCGATCGTCTCCGCAAGTTCCGTCGCCACGATCTCCAAACGTCCGATCGCAAGGCACGGTCCGAAATTAAGCACCGGAGGAATCCCCAGTTTTTCACATACTGCGCGAAGTTTCGGTCCTGCAAACTGTGCGGCTTCCGGCGTCATCAAACCGCAATTTTCAATTCCTCCCGAAGAACATCCTGCCGTCAAAACGATAATATCCCGGGCAATCAGCTCTTTCGTAAGTTCTACCGTAAGGACATCATGTCCTCCCGCCGTCAAGTTTGAACAGCCCACAACTCCCGCAACTCCTTTAATATCGCCTGATACGATCAGATCTACAAGCGGCTTCCAATTTCCGCCGAGAAATTCTTTCAAGGAACCTTCACTGACTCCTGTAAGTGTACGTTCATTGCCATGCTCTTCCATCAGATTCAGTTCTACCCGTTCTTCCGACGCACAATCCGCGCCTCTTCTCTCTTTATAAGAAAGAAGAACTTTATCTATAATTTCCTCCGTTACCTGCTCTCTGTTTTCAAAGTCAAATTCTTCCAGCTCTGCATTTGCTTTTTTCGCCACACTGTCAATACAAAGCTGTTTGATCTTCAATTCGTCACAGATCGGTTCGATTCCCGGCAAAGTACAGTTAAATTCCGAAATCACTGCATCGATTGCGCCTGTGGCGAGAATCGCTTCGCTCGTGTAGTTATTTCCGGCATGTCCGTCAAACACATCTTCATAATGCGCGCCTCGAAGCTGGAGATCTTGTCCGACACAAGTACATCCGACAAGCTTAAACCCTTTTGCTCCCGCCTGTTTTGCCTTTTCCGTAATATCCGCATCTGTAAGCCTTTCCTGAAGATATGTAAACATCGAATGCTGATGTCCTGTAATCATAATATTGATATAATCCGGATCGATCACCCTCAGACCGACCGGAGCCAGACGAAGCTTCGGTTCTCCGAGCACGATATCATTCAGAAGATTCGTCAATGTCAGCCCGTAAATACCTGTAGAAATTCCAAGTTTCAAACAATCTTTTAACATATCGACCGGATCTGAATTTAAGTTTGTCGAACATTTGACAACTCCATGACAGACTTCCGATTTTGCTCCGCCCGGAAGGATGCCGAGTTTTTCCCAGTTTTCATAACGAGGCGCATATGCCATTTTCTTTACAAGTTTCATTTTCTCATATTCGGGAAGATACAGATCCGCAAGAACCGCATCGGCAACTTTCTCTGCCCGGACGTACATATCCTCTTCTTCAATCTCAAAAAGAGCCGCCAGTTTATTTAATGCTCCTTCTCCTTTTATCCCACTCTTTTTCTGCGCTGCATTTTTCACATTTCTTGCCGTATTCTCTACGACATGGATATAGCACCCCGAGCCGGACGCTACCGCACGAAGAAAGTTTCTCGCAACGATCGTATCTGCATTTGCACCGCAGATTCCTCTCGGGGCATCCGGTGTGATTCTGCACGGTCCGTTTGAACAAAGCCGACAACATACTCCTTGAAGTCCAAAAGCACATTTTGTGCTCTGACCTTCCACTCTATGGTGAGACGTTTCCAGCGGAAGGTTTTTAATAAACCCCTCCAACGGCTTATCCGCACTTTCACAAGTCGTACATCCATAACATTGATTCATCTGTTCTTCCTCCTTAACACTTCATATAAATAGTTTTCTGCTGCGCACGTGAGTCTGTTTTAATAGATATTTTTAGTCCACTTTTTGTCGGAAAGAAAAGTGGGCATACACCCACTTTGTCATCTGTGTATCATTTTCTACACAGATGCTACTTTTTTAAAATATCAGCCATTGTCTTTTTTTTCAAAAGCTTTTCTACCGAATGCTGAATTCCAAGAAGTTCTCTGTGAACCGCACATCCCTCTTTGCTTTCATTTCTGATACAAGAGTGATGAACACATTCCATAACCGCAAAGTCCGGTTCGATTGCCGTTACTACGTCATACAATGTAAATTCGCCGATATCTTTTGCAAGCTGATACCCGCCCTTTGGGCCTCTGCGTATTTCGATCAATCCGGATTTGTTCATCTTTTGAAGAATCTTATAACCAAACGCCGATGGTATCTGTTCTAATTCACAAAGTTCTTTTATCGTTTTCTTACCGCCATCTTGTAAAGCTCTTATAACACGAATGGCATAATCACTCTCTTTCGTAAAGAGCACATCATCACCTGCTTTGTTAGAATTATATCAATGTAGAGTATTTTTGTCAACAATCCATTCTACACTTTCACCTGTTTTATTTCTTATTTTATATATTTTTTGTAACTTTTCACATCATCAGAATGTTTTTTACTGATGCTAATATAATTTCTTATATATTCTGAAAATATATTCCTGTGTATTTGTTCGATTATTCCATACGCAGGAATGCTCTATATCCTTTCACAGCCTCATACACATCGGCTTTGCTTGATACTTCATAAGGAGCATGCATGTTCAGTACAGCCACTCCGCTGTCGATCACTTCCATTCCATAATTGGCCATAATATAAGCGATCGTTCCGCCTCCGCCAAGGTCGACTCTTCCAAGCTCCGCAAACTGGTATGCCACCTGCGCCTCGTCCATCGTTCTGCGAAGAGCCGCAATATATTCGCCGTTTGCATCGTTAGAACCTGATTTTCCTCTGCTGCCTGTAAATTTATTAAACGTAATTCCATTTGCAAAAAATGCGGAACTGCGTTTTTCAAAAGCTTCCGCAAACATCGGATCAAACGCAGCGCTTACATCTGACGAAAGCATTTTTGAATTACTCAAAGCCCGGCGGACTTTTAATTCGGATTCACCTTCTGTCACGGCAATCAGCTCGGCAACTGTATTTTCAAAAAACCGGGAATGCATTCCCGTAGCTCCCACACTTCCGATCTCTTCTTTATCTACAAGCAGACAGCATCCTGTTTTTTTCGCTTCCGTCACATCCAGCATCGCAAATAAAGACGTAAACGCGCACACACGGTCGTCCTGTCCGTAAGAAAGATTCATACTTCTGTCAAGTCCGCAGTCACGGGCTTTTCCTGCCGGAACGATCTCCAGCTCCGCCGAATAAAAATCTTCTTCATCGATACCGTACATCTCTTTTAAAATATTGAGCACATTTTGTTTTACAGCGTCTTTTTCTTCTTTCTTGAGATCGTCCGCTTTCTCTATCGGACGGTTTCCGATCAAAAGATCTAATTTCTCGCCTTCGATCACCTGCGACGCTTTCTTTTCCAACTGTTCCTGGGCGAGATGAACAAGCAGATCTGTGATGACAAATACAGGATCATTTTCATCTTCTCCGATGGATACCTTCACAGTTTCTCCGTTCTTTTTGACGATGACGCCGTGCAGTGCGAGCGGCTGTGCCACCCATTGATATTTTTTTATACCGCCATAATAATGAGTATCAAGATAAGCAAGTTCTTCATTTTCATAGAGAGGATTTTGTTTCACGTCAATACGCGGCGAATCAATATGTGCTCCAAGAATATTCATTCCCTCAGAAATCGGTCTCTCACCGATTCTAAATAAAGCAAGCATCTTATTCATATTGACTGCGTATACTTTATCTCCCGCTTTCAGCGTTTCTCCTGATCTTAATATTTCTTCAAGATCCCGGTAACCTGCATCTCTTGCCATATTTACGCTAAGTTCTACGCACTCCCGCTCTGTCTTTCCGGCATCCAGGCAACGCTTGTACTTGTCATTGATTTCCTTTAGTTCCGAAATCTGTTCATCGCTGTATAAATTCCAGATATTTTTTCTTTCCATAAGGCAGTCCCCTTCTTTATTATTTTATGATCTTTTTTATTTTCACTTTATTATATACGATTTCTCTGTATTTTAAAAGTAAACAAACTTTTTAATTTTCAACCGGAAAACGCAGCCACATAAAGCGCCGAAAGACACTTTCCGGAACGCGGCGAGCGCCATAAAAAAACGCAGTTCCGAAAAAACGGAACTGCGTTTTTATTAAGCCGGAAATCAGACTTGAACTGACGACCCCTTCATTACGAGTGAAGTGCTCTACCTGCTGAGCTATTCCGGCATTAAGATTCGTACTAATACGAACCTTAATTATTATATCTTACTTTAATGTAAATTTCAACTACTTTTTTAGTTTTTTCCAAACGTTTTCCCCGTGGATTTTCCCGCCGCTAATTTTCCCCGAGGGTATTTCCATTTCCTTTTGTAGTTTCTTCATCCGTTTTCATATGAACTGTCAGCTGATTATACGGAATCTCTATACCTTCTTCATCAAAAGTCAGCTTGATCTCCTCAAGTATACGCCATCTTGTCGTCCAATACTCATCCGTCTTGACCCACGCCCGAAGTCCGATCACGACAGCGCTGTCTCCAAGCGAATCTACAAATACTCTTTTCTCCTCATCCTGAATGACAGACGGATCGTCACGCAGTTTTTCTTCTACGATCTGTTTCGCTTTGCGAAGATCCGCTTCGTAAGAAATGCCGACTTTCAAATCCAGTTTCCGCTCCGGTCTTGCGGTTACATTTGTAAGACTGTTATTTGTCAGTATACTGTTCGGAACAACTACCGTCTGGTTGTCGATCGTCGCCAGCTTTGTATAAAAGATCTGTATCTCTTTTACGGTTCCTTCGATATTTTCCTGTGTCACGATAATATAATCGCCTACGGTAAAAGGTTTTAAAACAAGTATTAAAATACCTCCCGCAAAATTAGACAGACTTCCCTGAACCGCCAGACCGATCGCAACACCTGCCGAAGCGATCAATGCCGCTACAGACGATGACTCTACCCCGAAGTTTGTTGCGATCATGAAGATCAATATAACGTACAAACTAAATTTGATCATAGAATCGACAAACTGTTTCACACCTGCATCAACATTGCTTCTCTCAAACGATTTTCTGATCACCTTTCTAATCCACTTGATCACTTTACTCCCGATAAAGAAAAAGATAAGCGCCAGAACAACTTTCACTCCGAAGCTGATCAGATTCGGTATATTGTCATGAAAAAACTCGATAAACCGGTTCACTTCTTCCGTTGCCTCAGCCGTCACTTCTCCGGCTGTTTCAAGAACATTATTCGCATCTGACTGCGACACATTTTTGCTGCCTGCCGCAGCCATAAGAAAGTGTCTGCCGAAAAACATTTGCGCTTTGCCAAGCACACTGATAAGATACCCCTGCATTCTATATTTTTCCTTTCATCTTTTATTTTTTACAATTCGATAAGATCTGCTTTTCTCTGTTTTTCCTGTTCCGTGTTTTTCTAAAAGAAATTTTATTTTAATGCAAGAAACGCGCACAAATTTCCCCGCTTATCACCTGTCTCCCGATGTGAATATAAGATCTTGCTATTGCAATGCGTACAGACATTCGTGACCGCAATATGTTCCTTGCAGATTCCCGATTCCCGAAAAACCGATTCGTTTGCTTTCCATAGATCAAGCTGATATTTTCCATTGTTTTTTCTGTAAAACAGATTATCCCAATCTTTTTCATCGAAAGCTTCTTTGAATTTTTCAATCACATCGCCGCTTACTTCATAGCAATCCTGACAGATCGAAGGTCCGACTGCCGCCAATATATCCGCCGGATCACACCCGAAATGTTCTTTCATAACACGAACCGTCTCTTTTCCTATCTTTCCGACAGTTCCCCTCCATCCCGAATGACTAAGACCGATGACTTTTTTTATCGGATCTACAAAATAAAGCGGAACACAATCTGCATAAGAAGTGACAAGACAAATCCCCGGCACGTTTGTCACAAGACCATCTACGTCTGTATAGTCCCGTTCGCGAACAATCCCTTTTCCTTTATCTTCTCCCGTGACAACACGCACATTTGCCGTATGTGTTTGGCGTGACAAGACCATATCGTGACAGTTTGTTCCGATTGCAGATGCGATCCTCTGAAAATTTTCCATGACGGCATCTTTGTCATCCCCTCTGTCAAAACTAAGGTTCATCGACTCATAACAGCCTTTGCTCACTCCGCCGATCCTTGTCGAAAAAGCGCTTTTTACAACTCCCGTCTTTTCAAATAGCGGATATGTCAAAAACGGAACTTCTCCGCACACTTCGTCAAAAATATGTTCTCCATTTTTATAAACTAACCCTAAACTCATACCGTCACCCCACAAATGCATTCTTTATATGCGTAATCTCTGTACCTTCCACCCCGATCACATCAAAGCGGCACTGCGCATCTTCAATTCCATGCTGTACCGTATAGTACAGCGCACACCGAAAAATCTTTTTTTGCTTTCTTTGATCGACCGCCTCCAGCGGATTGCCCGCCTGTCTGCCGGAACGATATTTCACTTCGCAAAACACATAACAGTCTCCGTCTTTTGCAATAATATCAATCTCGCCGTCACGGCATCTGTAATTATACTCGATCAGTTCATAACCGTTTTGTTCCAGATAATATCCTGCCGCCTGCTCGTATACAGCTCCGACAGATCTGTTGTTTTGCTTTACGTTTCGCTTCATTTTACCACATTCTTTTTCATAATTTTTGAAATTCTGTTTTAAATGTTTTTTCTGTCTTTATTCTTCTGAAATAAAATTTTTGATAAACGAACGTCTGTGGATCGGACTTGCTCCGACACGTTTCAACGCTTCAATATGACTTTGCGACCCGTACCCTTTATTTTGTGCAAATCCATACTCCGGAAGGATCTTATCATACTGCATCATCAGTCTGTCTCTTGTCACTTTCGCGATAACGCTTGCCGCCGCAATGGAAACACTTTTTGCATCTCCTTTCACGATCGGCACTTGACGATAGGGCATCTCCGGAATCGTAACCGCATCGTTTAAAAGAAGATCCGGTACAATCGAAAGCTGCTCTACCGCTTTACGCATCGCCTCATATGTAGCCTGCAGAATATTGATCTCGTCTATCCTTGCGGGACTTGCCATTCCGACGCCGACAGCAACTGCTTTCTCCATAATTTCATCGTAGAGCGCTTCTCTTCTCGATGCCGAAAGCTTCTTAGAATCGTTCAGATATAAGATTTCACAATCTTTCGGCAAAATAACCGCGCCTGCCACAACCGGCCCTGCCAGCGGTCCTCTTCCCGCTTCATCGATTCCGCATATCATTTCTGCATCTTTGTATTTTCTCTCATAACTTTTCATGAGAGAAAGGCGCTCCCGCTCTAAGCGAAGCGCCTCTTCTTTTTTTCGGTAGGAAGCGATCAGTTTCTGAACGCCGCTGCGGGCATCAGCATCATACATACTGTACAGCGCTTCTCGTTCCTTCTCATCCGCTTTTCCGAATTCTTCTTTGATCTGTGCAATACTTTTACTCATGTTTTATCACCCCGAACTGATCAAGCGGCCAGATCCGTATCCACGCGCGCCCCATCAATTCATCTCTATGGATCGCGCCCACATCGGACACCCTGCTGTCCTGACTGTTATTTCGATTATCTCCCATCACAAAATACTCGTCTTCTCCGAGAGTAACCGGTTCTGCCGCCATTCCCGCTTCTTCTATTATTTCATTTCCGTAATGCTCATCAAGCTGTTTTCCGTTTATATAAATATATCCGTCTACAATCTGAACCGTTTCCCCCGGAAGTCCGATGATCCGTTTAATATAGTAAGTATTTTTTTCATATCGGTACGGAAATACAACGATCTCGTAACGCTGCGGCTCCCGGAACCGGTACGAAATCTTATCTACGATAAGGTGATCTCCGTCCGACAAAGTTGTCTCCATAGATGAACCGCTTACCTGCGTTCTCTGTCCGACAAATGTAACGATCAGATAAGATACCGCCACGATCAGCAGAATCGATACGATCCATCCTACAAGTTCTTTTATTACATCTTTCATTCAAGTCAACCTCTGCTATATGCACATCTTTTTGCAGTCATTCTTTTTGCTGCTTCTGCTCTTTTTCTTCACATTTTCCGCCCGCAGTCTTTTTTTCTATCTGACGTTCACGATCTTCTCTTCCCGCTTTGTGAATTTCTTTTTATAATTACTGTGGACGTTCCAATGAGATTCTCCCCAGCTTTCCGCTGCGAAAATCATCAAGAAGGATCGCTGCGGCTTTTTCCGTGTCAAGTTCGCTTCCGCGCACGATGCAATGTCTGCTTTTTGCAATCTCCGTAAGACATTCATATACATCTTCCAAATGTTCGATACTGTATTTTTCTTCCAGCACTCCCGCATATTCTGCATTTAAAAACTTGATCAGTTCTGTGGAAAGTTCTTCTGTCTGAAGAATCTCATCTTTGATTGAACCGATAAACGCCAGTTTTTTTCCGACTTCCTGATCTTCAAACTTCGGCCAGAGAATTCCCGGGGTGTCAAGTAATTCTACATTTTTATTAAGCCGGATCCACTGTTTCCCTTTTGTAACGCCCGGCTTATTCCCAGTCTTCGCACATGCCTTCCCCGCGAGGGAATTGATAAACGTAGACTTCCCGACATTCGGAATGCCGACAACCATCGCGCGGACAGGGCGATTTAAAATTCCTCTTTTACGGTCGCGCTCTGTTTTTTCCTTACACGCCTCCTGAATCGCAGAACGGATCTGATTCATACCGCCGCCTTTTTTTGAGTTCACCTTTACGGCAGAATATCCTCTGTCTTTAAAGTAGTCGATCCATTCGTCATTGATCCGTTCCTCTGCAAGATCTGATTTGTTCAGCAGGATCAGACGCGCCTTATTTTTCCCGAGCTCATCAATATCAGGATTCCGGCTGCTAAGCGGAACGCGCGCATCTACAAGCTCTATGATCAGATCGATCAGTTTTATATTTTCCTGCATCATTCTGCGGGCTTTCGTCATATGCCCGGGATACCATTGAAAGTGCATGAATCTCCCTCCTAAAATCAGTCTGAAACAAAACCGATGTCTGACCACGGTTTTATAACAAACCAAACTTCACCATAAATCTCTTTTTTCTTAATATTGCCGATTTTTTCTTCACGACTGTCATCACTGGCAGTCTCATTATCTCCCAAAAGGAAATATTCATCTTTTCCCAGATGGACCGGTTCGGACGCTGTTCCCGCATATCCGATATCCGACACATACTCTGCTTTCAGCGGTTTTCCGTCGATAAGCAGTTTTCCTTCTTTGATCTGCACCGTCTCTCCCGGGAGTCCTACGATCCGTTTTACAAAATACCGCTCGTCTCCGTCTTTTTGAAACGCCGCTATATCTCCTCTCGAAGGATCTTTTATATTATAAATAAAGTGATTTATCATCACAACATTTCCGTTTTTTAAAACAGGCGACATCGAATCTCCGATAACATTCACTCTCTGTCCGAAAGCTGCTACGAGAAAAACCGCCGTCATACATACGAGCAAAAGTTCCACTGCCCACAAAACGATCCCTTTTGTATTTTTTTTATTTTTTCCCCAGCGTTTACCGGAAGACCGTTTCTCTCTTTTTTCATTTTCAAATCTCAGTTCGCGTTGTCTGGAATTCTTTCCCTGCTTTCTTGCCGTGCCCCGTATGTTTGTATTTTTACGTTTCTTCCGAAAGTCTAACTCTCCCATAACCCCTCCGCTCTAATCGCTTCTGCCGACTGCCCGCCTCTGCCATCTTTCTTTTCCCTCTTCCGGAAAATTTAAGATCGTAAGCGGACGCCAAGATCTCGGCAAGCCCGGGCTTTCGCTCGCCGCAATTACAAAAAAGGGACAATATACAAATCTGTAATTGTCCCTCTCACTGGTTACTATTTTACTAATTCTTTTACTTTTGCAGCTTTTCCTACACGTTTTCTCAAGTAGTTCAGTTTCGCTCTTCTTACTTTACCTCTGCGGATAACTTCTACTTTTTCAACATGTGGCGAGTGAATCGGCCATGTCTTCTCAACTCCGATTCCGTTAGATGTCTTTCTTACTGTGAAAGTCTCTCTTGCTCCGCCGCCCTGTCTTTTCAGAACTGTTCCTTCAAAAACCTGGATTCTTTCGCGGTTTCCCTCTTTAATCTTCGCGTATACTTTTACTGTATCGCCGACATTAAATTCCGGTGCGTTTTCTTTCAACTGTTCTGCTTCGATTTTCTTAATGATATCGTTCATTTTGTGTGACCTCCTTCATATTTGACGTTCTTAACACTAAAAATGTGTCAGAGGACCATCGCTCTTCTTTTCACAACTTCTGTAGTCTATCATATTTTGTGCCGATTGACAAGTCCTAAATGTGTTTTCTCTTTACAAACACGATCGTTCCTGCCGCAAGACAAAGCATAGATGCCAAAAGCGTGATTCCCGCAAACGAATGATCTCCTGTAACCGGAGCTTTTGCTTCCTGCTTTGCAGCTTCCGTTCCTTTCGAGTCGCTTGTTACCGGTACAAGACCTTCTTTTGCTTTTGTCAAAGTTTTCAACGCGTTATCTACATCCGCCTGTTTTGCATTTTTCGGATCTGCAAGAATTGCTTTTGCATCTGCAAGCGCGTCTTTCAAAGCTTTCATAGACTCTTTTGTATATTCTGTCTTTGTCTCTGCAAGGAATTTTTCTACTTCTGCAACTTTGTCTTGCAACGCCTTCAGATTAACTGTTTCTTCCTGAACCAAAACAAGCTTGTCTTTCGCATCTGTCAACACCGTCAAAGCGTCATCCACATCTGCCTGGATTGCATTGTCTTTGTTTGCAAGAATATTTTTTGCCGCTTCAAGTGCGTTTGTAAGAGCCGTCATTGATTCTTCTGTGTATTTGTCTTCTGTTTTGTTAAGGAACTCCTCTACTTCTGCAACTTTAGTTTCCAGACCAGTAAAGACCGGCTCAATTCTTTCAACTGTTACGTTGATCTCATTTTCATATCCGTAACTGATCCATGCGCCTGTTGTATCTCCCGCAAGATTATAAGATGTTCCGATCAACGGAAGATTCGCATATTCTACAAGAACATTCTCGCCCCAATATCCTGTTGTTTCCGTCTCATACTCGAGCTGTTTTAAAATCGTTCCTTCTGCGTTTTTATAGTTTACAGTTGCCTTCGCTGTCACTTTTCCAAGAATATTCAGTTTGAAAAGATTTGTTACAACTGCGTCCATACCGAAATAATAGCTGGAGCTGTCCGCTGTTTTTCCGATATACAATCCCACAGTAGCTACATGCGCAAGGTTATCCAATGTCATATGTGCTCCCGACTTATCTACGATCGCATATGTACCGTTTCCGGCATCCTGGAAATTATACACAATCGGCTCTGTCGATTTTTCATAACGTGACATATATGTATTCTTGTGCAGGACAAATGTATCTTTGGAACCTGACGCCTTCATCGCCGCATTCAAACCATCCATATCAACTTTTGCGTAAACTTCGGCAGACACATTGCTTCCCGAAAGATCTACGCCCGGCTCTGTTGTAAGATCTGTCATCTTGTAATCTTTTCCATCGATCACAAAATAAAGATAATCGCGATAATTGATGTTTTTGTTTTCCAAGTCGTTACCGTTTTTAGCGAAAACAGAAACCGACATCGTCAGACAAATAGACACTGCAAGAGCCAGTGATGTAAACACTCTGCCAGCTTTTTTGAAAATGTTTTTCTTCATTTTCTCTTCCTCCCTATTATTATATAAAAGATATATTTGATAAAGAGATTCCCATATCCGGCAACCTCTCCAACGAAATATTCTACTCCTTTTATTCTTATACTTTCAAGTTTTCGGGAAATTCAAGCTAAAAAGTGTAATAATGTCAATTCGTGCACTCTGTCACATCTTCCGGCTCTTCGTGAACTGTTTTTTCCTTAACCGTCTCTTCCAGCCACTTTTTTTCTTTCCACGTTAACGAGCTTTTTTCAAGAAGATCCGGTCTTCTCTCGTAAGTCCGCAGAATCGACTGTTCTCTTCTCCATTTTTCTATGTTTGCATGATGTCCCGACAAAAGCACCGGCGGAACTTTTTTCCCGTGCCACTCTTCCGGTCTGGAATACTGAGGATATTCCAGCAGATTATCCTGAAATGATTCAAACTCTGCCGAGACGTCATTGTGCAGTACGCCCGGCACAAGCCTTGAGATCGTATCTACCATGACCATAGCCGGAAGTTCCCCTCCTGTGAGCACATAGTCTCCTATAGAGACGTAATCCGTCACGATCTCCTCCAAAACACGTTCATCAATCCCTTCATAATGCCCGCACAGCAAAACAAGATCTTCTTCCTCTGCCAGTTCTTCTGCCATTTTCTGGTCAAAAGTCTTCCCCTGAGGAGAAAGATAGACAACACGGAGTTTTTTATCCGGACTTACAGTTTCTGCATCTTGTATCCCTGCATTCTGCACTTTCACTTCCGCATCTTGTTCTTCCGTTTCTGCATTCTGCATTTTTGCATTCTGTATCCGCTTTTGGATCCGTTCCTCGATATCTTTATATGCCAAATACACAGGCTCAGCCTGCATCAGCATTCCCGCTCCTCCTCCATACGGATAATCATCTACACTTTGATGCTTGTTAAATGCAAAATCCCGTATATTGACAGCCTCGATCGAAAGCAGTCCCCCGGCGACCGCTCTCCCGATAATACTTGTTTTCAGTCCGTTTTCAACCATTTCGGGAAACAACGTAAGTATATGAAAGTTCATTCTTTTTGCTTCTCCTAACATTAAAATCTATCCGATCAGACCCTCTAACAGACGGATCTGCATTTTTCCGTTTTCTACGTCTACATTTTCAATACATTGCTTGATCGCCGGAACGAGCACTTCCCCATGAACGTCCGAATCTATAATATATACTTCGTTCGCACCGGTCTCCATCACATCTTTTACAATTCCGAAATGTCCTTCCTCTGTAAACACTTCCATGCCGATCAGATCGGCAATATAATATTCATTTTCTTCCAGACTTACCGCGTTTTCCCTTGAAACAAAAAGGGAACTTCCTTTATATTGTTCTACATCGTTAATATTATCGATTCCTTTAAATTTAACAATCACAAACTGTTTAAAAAAACGAACCGATTGAATCTCCATATCGATCTGACGTTTTCCTGTATCCAAAATCACTTTTTTCAGCTTTTTAAACCGCGCCGGATCGTCTGTCGTCGGAAATACTTTTACTTCTCCCCGAATTCCGTGCGTGGAAGTAATCGCTCCTACCTGCAAAAACTGTTCCATTCCACTTCTCCCTTGTTCCAATCAATTTTCTCTCTTTCTGCCATCGTATCGATTCTGCAAAATCAGACTGTTGCATAAGAAAAGGGGCAGGCTGTTCTTACCGAACGCTGTCCCCCTTACTTTCTTATTATATATTACATAATATCGACAACTACTTTTTTGTCTTCTTTTGCCGCTGCCGCTTTCACAACAGAACGGATTGCTTTTGCGATACGGCCTTGTTTGCCGATCACTTTTCCCATATCGCCTTCTGCGACATGAAGCTCAAGCACTATCGTACGTCCTTCATTTTTTTCATTAACAGAAACTTCTTCCGGATGATCTACAAGCGCTTTTGCTATGACTTCAACTAATTCTTTCATCTGTACGCACCTCCGCGGACATCTTATTTCTCAATACCTGCCGCTTTGAAGATCTTTCCTACTACTTCTGTCGGCTGTGCTCCGTTGTTAAGCCATTTTTTAGCAAGTTCTTCATCTACTTTAAACTCGCTCGGATCTTTTGTCGGATCATATGTTCCGATCTCCTCGATAAATCTTCCGTCTCTCGGGGATCTTGAATCAGCTACCACGATTCTATAAAAAGGAGCTTTCTTCTGTCCCATTCTTCTTAATCTGATCTTTACTGCCATTTTTTCCACCTCTGTTTTTCTTTTAATTTGTTTTGTTATCTATGTGTTAAAAGGGAAGTCTGAATCTGCCCTTCTTACCACCTTTACCGCCCATCATACCCGGAAGTTTTTTCATCATCTTCCGCGACTCGTTGAACTGTTTTACCATGCGGTTCACTTCGGAAATATCCACTCCCGCACCTTTTGCGATACGATGTTTTCTGGAAGGATTTAACAGATCCGGATTTTTTCTTTCCTCCGGAGTCATCGAATATATGATCGCTTCCATGCGAGCCATCTTCTTGTCATTTTCCGGAGAATCAAGATCCGGCAGTTTATTTTTCCCGCCTAATCCGCCTAATCCGGGCATCATGCTCATAATGCTTGACAGACCGCCCATCTTACGCATCTGTTCCATACTCATCAGATAATCTTCAAAGTCGAACTGAGCTTTTTTCATCTTATCTGCCATCTGCATCGCTTTCTCTTCGTCAAGCTCCGCTCCGGCTTTCTCGATCAGTGTCAGTACGTCTCCCATTCCGAGAATACGGGATGCCATCCTGTCCGGATAAAACTGTTCCAGATCAGAAAGCTTCTCACCCATACCGACATAGAGAATCGGTCTTCCTGTTACCGCCTTGATCGACAGCGCCGCACCGCCTCTTGTATCACCGTCTAATTTTGTGACGATCACACCGTCTATTCCTATTTTATTATGAAAGGATTCAGCCACATTAACCGCATCCTGACCTGTCATTGCATCTACGACCAAAATCGTCTGATGAACTTCTACTGCCTCCTTGATCTGCTGAAGTTCTGCCATCATATCTTCATCAATATGAAGTCGTCCCGCCGTGTCAAGGATCACGATATTATTTCCGTTTTTCTGTGCGTGAGCAAGAGCCGCTTTCGCAATATCCGCAGGACGGTTTTTATCTCCCATTGAAAAAACTTCCACGCCCTGCTTTTCACCGTTGATCTGAAGCTGCTTGATCGCTGCCGGACGGTAAACATCACACGCAACAAGAAGAGGTTTCTTTCCTTTTAATTTGTATTTTCCTGCCAGTTTTGCCGTCGTTGTCGTCTTACCTGCTCCCTGAAGACCTGCCATCATGATCACTGTGATCGCGCTTCCCGGCTGAAGTTTGATCTCTGTAGTCTCAGATCCCATCAGCTTTACAAGTTCTTCATTTACGATCTTGATAACCATCTGTCCCGGATTCAGTCCGTTCATAACATCCTGACCGACTGCTCTTTCCTGAACATCTTTTACGAATTTTTTTACGACTTTAAAATTGACATCCGCCTCAAGAAGCGCCATCTTAACTTCCCTAAGCGCAGCCTTCACATCGTCTTCTGTAAGACGGCCTTTACTGCGAAGGTTTCTGAATACATTTTGTAATTTCTCTGTTAAGCTGTCAAATGCCATTGTCTGACTCCTCTACATTTTACTTTTGCATCTGCCATGATCATCTTTTTTCTTGCCATCATAAACAACTATATTTACAATTCTTCGATGATCGTTGCCGACAATTTACGGAGACGCTCTATAATTTCTTCGGGGTTTTCTTTCTCTTCTTCCCATTCTTGCAATATCTCATCGATGCAGGAAACCTTCTCCTTTACAGCAAGAAATTTTTCTACAAGATGAAGTTTTCGTTCATATTCTTCCAGTGATCTTGCACAGCGCTTCACAATATCGTGGACGCCCTGACGGCTGATGCCCGCATCTGCCGCGATCTCCCCAAGCGAAAGATCGTCTAATACAAACTGTTCGTAAATTTCTTTCTGATGCGCGGTCAAAAGTTCACCGTAAAAATCATATAATAATGCCTGCTCTAAAATCTTATCCATTCTTGTCACCTATGCCATCATACACGAAACAGATTCAGGTGTCAAGTGTTTTTTCTTTACACTTTATCACAGCCTAACAATCTCCCTACATGAAGCATTCCCCATCCTGATTCTGTCCCTTTCATTTTCACACATGACTCTCTTAACTTTAATTTTATTTCCACATTTGTCATATCAGGGTACTTTGACAACAGACAGGCAGCGGCTCCCGAGACAACCGGAGCCGCCATAGACGTTCCCGTCTTCATTATATAAGGATGTTCTCCCGACATTCCATACATACTGTTACAGCTTACAACTCCTGTTCCAGGTGCAAAAACATCCGGTTTTACAACGCATTCTCCCGTCGGTCCTCTTCCCGAATAATTCAGACTCTTCCTGCTTTTTCTCGAATACGGAAGATTGCTGTCAGGCACGCCTACCGTAATCACTTTTCTGCTGTTTCCCGGAACTGCCACCGTTCCCTCCTCCGGTCCGTAGTTTCCGGCAGAGACAACAACGGTAAGACCGGTATCCCAGAGCAGTTCCACTGCATCAAGCAGCAGTTCTTTTTGTTTTTTTGCAAGTCCGGGATTCGTACCGACAGAAATATTCACAATTCGGATCCCATACTTCTTTCTTTCCTTTAAAATCCACTCAATCCCTTTCATCACATGAGAAACATCCCCGTTTCCGTCTTTATCAAGTACTTTTCCGACAACAAGCTTTGCTTTCGGCGCCATGCCTGCGTATGCTCCCGCTGACACTTTTCCGCTTCCGCACAAAATCCCAGCCACGTGCGTTCCATGTCCGCTGTCGTCATAACATTTCTCTCCCGGCAGGCTACCTTCTTTTGTAAAATCGCAAAACTTCACTACGCTGCCTTTCAGATCAGGATGTCTTGCTATCCCGGTATCCAACAGCGCCACGCACACTCCCTGCCCTATGCATCTTCCCTGTTTTATGTCATCACACCAGTATCCGACTGATTGTTTTACCCATTTCATAAGAAATCCTTTTTTATTCAGAATATTCCCGACACGAAACTTTTGCCCCTAAGGAACACTTTTCATCTGCCGGCATAATATAAAACTGTAAACAATAATCAATTCGGAGGATTTAACATGAGTGATTTAACAGCTACTAACTGCGGATGCGGTTGCGAAAACGGAAACGGAATGTCTTCTTGCCTTTGGATCATCCTTCTTCTCGCCTGCTGCGGCGGATGCGGCAATATGAACAGCGGATGCGGAAACGGATGCGGCAATGACAGTTGTCTTTGGATCATCCTTCTTCTTCTCTTCTGCGGCGGCAACAGCTTCGGCGGCGGATGCGGATCCAACTGCGGATGCGGATGCTAATCTGAATTCCACCTCTGTCTCAAAAAGATGCGCGGTCTCTTCCGCGCATCTTTTCCTGTTTCTGTTTATATTTTATTTAATCCTTTTTCATATCTTTATTTGCCGTCCCTTTTTTGTTCTCACTGCTGCCTTTTGTCGCCTCGGCATTTTCTTCCAATTTTCGTCTCAACATACACTGTTCATCAATCTCATACACTGCATTCCCATCGATAATTAATTTTCTTGACATATTCATTTCCTTTCTTGTACCCATTCTTTACTATTTTATGAAATATTTTCTAAAAAGTAACATTCCCAAAATACATATTTCTATACAAAGTCACATATATATTTACAACTCTATACAGTGGAGCATTTTGGAAATGGATCAAGACCAAACGGAACGAATGACGCCTTTTGATGAACTTGTCACATCGCCTACACTTCAGATCATGAAGCTTCTCATCCCTTACACCCCATTTTCCGGACGCCGGATGCTCGCCTCATTTATCAAGTTTATTGAACTTCAAAGAACGATCCGGCTTTTCGGACAACGCAGCCTGGCAGATCCTTTTTCCACCGGAAACAGCGATCAAAACATAAGTTCTCCTTTCGATCTTATTGACAGTTTCCGGCCTTATCTGAACAAAAAAGATGCCGAAATGCTCGATACTTTGATTCAATTAAAAGAAATGATGTCTTTTATGGAAATGATGCAGCCGCAAGACGGTCAGGGAAACGATTCTTTTAATCCTGCCGACCTGTTCTCGGGCATATTTCCCGCAGATCTTCAAGAACAGTTCCATATGTACAGCGACCTGTTTTCATCCGTTTCGCAAAATCAAGAGCACGATGAGACAGATGCACAGCAAAAGAAAGAAAACGAACTTTAAAAAATATTTAAAATCATTTATAGAAAGGAATTACCAATATGAACGACTGGATGAATAATCCCGCAATGAAAAATATCGACCCTATAAAATTAGAACTGATCAAAACAGCCGCCTCCAAAACTTCCGGAAAATCCGGAAAAGAGTTGGCTCCTATTATGATGGCTCTCATCAGCGGAGCTAACAAACAGGGAATCCGTTTTACACCGGAGGAAATGACCTTGATCCTTGACATTTTAAAAGACGGAAAAAGCAAAGAAGAGCGGGAGCAGATCGATCGAACGATCAATATGGCCTCCTCGCTCTTCCGAAAACACAACGGAAAGTAGACTCTATATTTTATTAAAAACCTTCTTCTTTTCGTCTCATCCTCATCTCACGCCGTTTCTCTGCCGCTTTCCATTCCGCGCGCTGCGCTTCTGTCTCTAAAATCAGACGGGGCACTTGCTTTGGTTTGTCGTCTTCATCTAACGCAACCATCGTAAAATACGCGCGGTTGATGGGACGGCGCATCCCATCTTCCATATGTTCCACATAAGTATCTACACGCACTTCCATAGATGTCGTGCCGACATATGTTACTTTTCCGACTATAACAACCATCTCGCCTTTATATGCGCCATGGATAAACCGAAGATTATCTACTGACGCAGTTATGACGTTCGCTCTCGTATGTCTCTTTGCCACCATTCCCGCTACTTCATCAAGCCACTGCATTAACATCCCGCCGAAAAGCCGGCCGGCTGCATTGAGATGATTTGGTCTGATAATGTGAACCGTCTCCACTCTGGAATCTTCTACTCTTTTTTCTTCTATCATCCTTTTCTCCTTCTTTTACACTTTTTTGTTTTCTTTTATATTTTTTTATTGCTTTTTTCATTGTGCAACAAAATGAATCTTAAACTGTTTTTCTTATTTACTCTGATTTCACGTAGCCAGTATATCATAATCATTTTAGAAAATCACCCCTGTATATTCCGTTTGACATCCGATACCCGATACACTATTATACAGACATATGATATACAAATAACCGCACAAAGGAGTACCTTATGCCCAACATAAAACTAACCCTTCAATACGACGGAACACGCTATTTAGGATGGACACGTCCTGCCGCAGACGGATACGCGAAAACGATTTCATATCGCATTTCTTCTGTTTTACAGAAAATGACCGGTGAAGACATCACTCTTTTTGCCGGCGCTAAAACAGCGCCCGGAGTCCACGCACTCTGTCAGACAGTCAACTTTCACACAGAGTCTCCTTTTTCCGATACATATTTTTTATCAAAGCTTAACGAATATCTTCCGAAAGATATTCACATCTTAAGTTCCGAAATTGTTTCTGATCGTTTCCGATCAGATTTAAACGCAGTCTCCAGAACTTATTTGTACCGCATCTGTACCGCCCCTGTCCAAAACATATTCACAAGAGCCTACACGGCAAATATACCGGAAATCATCTCGGAATCAGAAGTTGCCGCCATAAGAAAGGCGGCTGATTCTCTCGTCGGAGTCCATGATTTTCGTTCCCTTTCAGGAGTAAAAAAGAAAAAAGGAACAGTCAAAGAAATATTTGACATTTCCGTTTCCCACTCCAAAGAAACCGAAAACGACAGCTTTTCGCTTCTTACGATCAAAATCTGTGCAAATGATTTTCTGTACCTGATGCCGGAGCACATCATTGAATTTCTCATAAAAAAGGGAGTGGATAAAGAAGTACGCTGCAATCCGGCAGGACTTCTCCTCCACTCCATTACCTATCCCGATTCATGTTCCGTTCCCTCTGCCGGGTCCAAGCAGGTTTAAAAAAGCATCGCAACTGTATGAACTGCGAATGCCGCAAGCCATGCGATCACACATTGGCCGATGACAACAAAAAACGCCCATTTTCCGCCAAGCTCCCGCTTGATCGATGCAACCGCAGCCACACAGGGAGTATACAACAGGCAAAATACGAGAAGCGCCGCAGCTCCTGCCGCCGTGATCGTTCCAAGAAGCGCTTCCGTAGTGCCGAACAACACCGTCAGCGTCGAGACAACACTTTCTTTTGCCATAAATCCGGTTACAAGCGCCGTCGATATACGCCAGTCCCCAAACCCAAGCGGTGCGAAAACCGGTGAAAGAGCTCCCGCGATCATTGCCAAAATACTGTCCTTTGAATCTGTCACCATATTCAGGCTTGTATCAAAGCTTTGCAAGAACCAGATCACGATCGTCGCCGCGAAAATAACCGTAAAAGCTCTCTGAAGAAAATCTTTCGCTTTTTCCCACAATAACTGTCCGACATTTTTCATTCCCGGAAGACGGTAATTCGGAAGTTCCATAACAAACGGAACAGGCTCCCCTTTAAACATCGTTCCTTTAAACAAAAGGGCCATGATAATTCCCATAACAATACCAAGAACATACAATCCGATCATCACAAGCGCGGCATAGTCCGGAAAAAATACAGCCGAAAAGAATGCATAGATCGGAAGCTTTGCCGTACAGCTCATAAACGGAGTCAGCAAAATCGTCATTTTCCTGTCTCTTTCCGACGGAAGCGTTCTGCTCGCCATCACCCCGGGAACGGTACATCCGAACCCGACCAGCATCGGCACGATACTTCTTCCCGACAATCCAAGCTTACGAAGCAGCTTATCCATAATAAAAGCTACTCTTGCCATATATCCGCTGTCTTCCAGCAAAGATAAGAAGAAAAACAATGTAACGATGATCGGCAGGAAACTAAGGACTCCTCCCACACCGTTAAAAATCCCGTCAATAACGAGGGAATGAACCGCCGTATTGACTCCCGCGGATGTCATCGCCTGATCTGTGATTTCTGTCAAGTATCCGATTCCCGTTTCCAAAAGCGACTGTAATCCCGCTCCGATCACGTTAAATGTCAGCCAGAATACAATTCCCATAATCGCGATAAAGGCCGGGATTCCCGTATATTTTCCCGTCAGTATGCGGTCGATCCGTTTACTCCTGAGACGCTCTTTACTCTCATGCGGTTTTACAACCGCCGTCTCACACACTTCCGTTATGTAAGAGAATCGCATATCGGCAACGGCTGAAGCTCTGTCAAAACCGCTCTCCTCTTCCGTCTGAACAACGATGTGCTCGAGCATTTCTTTTTCATTCCGGCTTAAATCCAATTTCTCGGTAATCTTTTTATCGCCTTCCATGATCTTGCTTGCCGCAAACCGAAGAGGGATTCCGGCTTTTTGTGCGTGATCATCGATCAAATGCATGACTGCATGAAGTCCTCTGTGGATCCCGCTTTCCGTATCCGCACAAAAATCCTGTTTTTGAGGACTTTCCTGATACTTTGCCACATGCACCGCATGTTTCACAAGCTCTTCGATTCCCTCTCCTTTGGCAGCGGAGATCGGTACAACCGGAACACCGAGAAACTCTTCCATTTCATTTACATGAACGCTTCCCCCGTTTTCCCTCAATTCATCCATCATGTTCAATGCAACGACCATAGGCATATCTAACTCCATCAACTGCATCGTTAAATAGAGATTCCTCTCCATATTCGTCGCATCGACGATATTAATGATTCCTTTCGGCTTTTCATTTAACAAAAATTCTCGTGTAACAATCTCCTCACTGCTGTAAGGAGACATAGAATAAATTCCCGGAAGGTCTGTGATTAATGTATTTTTGTACCCTTTGATCACGCCGTCCTTGCGGTCTACGGTAACGCCCGGAAAATTTCCGACATGCTGCGAAGCCCCTGTCAACTGATTAAACAACGTCGTCTTTCCGCAATTTTGGTTTCCTACCAGGGCAAACGTCAACGTCTCATCATCCTTAAGCGGATTTTCTGTTTCTTTCTTATGGTACTTTCCGCCTTCACCGTATCCGGGATGTGCAGAACGTTTCACCTTGTTCCGTCTTTCTTTCTCTTTTTCTTCTGACTTTATTTCTTTTACTTCTATTTTCTCTGCATCATCCAAACGGATCGTCAGCTCATACCCATGTATTTTCAACTCGATCGGATCGCCCATAGGCGCATATTTTACGACTGTCACTTCTGCGCCCCGTATCAATCCCATATCCAGAAAATGTTGTCTGAGTGCTCCGCTTCCTCCGACAGATAAGATAATTCCTTTCTGTCCGATGCCAAGTTCTTTCAATGTCATAATCTTCACTCCTCATCTTTTAGTAAGCGTCAACTAACATTATAACAGAAAAACCTTAAATTGCGAGATTTTTTTCAAATTATATAATTCGGAATAAGTTCTCATTTTATCTACATATTTTTATATTTTTTGTCACTTTTTAATAAACTTCTGGTATAATTAATCTATATATAACCGTATATAACCAACATATAAGTTTATGCAATGATCAAGAGGAACGTTTCATGAAAACATACAAAAAAAACAATACCGATTCGATCGGATCACTGTCTTTGTCCGATTCGATCTTATCAGGCGCAACTATCACATCACAGCCGGCAGGATACACATTTCCGCATCATCTGCACTCTACAATAGAGATTTATCGTATCATATCAGGCGAATGTCTTATGGATGTCCAGTCGGAAACACTTCACTGCACAAAAGGCGATTTTATTATGATACTGCCGAATATCGTTCACTCTTTTTATCTGAACAAAAAATCTGACTGTACGTTTAAACACGTCCACTTTGATCCCAACATGTTTTCAAATATTATTTTAGAAAACGAAGGCGTTTATCCGATCACATTAATGCATGCAGTTTTATTTTCTTCGCATTTTTATTACCGTTTCTCGGCAGACGACGTAATCGACAGTACATTAGACAAGCTGATCAGCCTTTATACCGACTCTGACGGTCTGTTTCCGGCAGCCAATATTAACATTTCTCTGATCAACTTAATGCTGTACATATTGGATCACACAAAACCGGCCCATCATTTTTCAAACCCGCAGCTCCAGAACAGTTATGTTGCTTACACGCTGAATTATATTGCGGAGCATTATACCGAGAAGATCATACAGGAAGATATTGCGTCACAGCTTCATATTTCTGTTCGCTATTTAAGCAAACTGTTCAAGGCGCATATCGGAATCACTCTCTCCAGCTATATTAACGTATACCGAATCAATCATTCGATCAGCCTGATGCAAAATACAAAACTGTCACTGACCGAAATAGCGCTGCAGTCCGGATTTACAAATTCCCAGCACTATTCTAAAGTATTTCGTGACTGTGTAAATACAACGCCGTCACAATATCGCAAGTCTATATAGATCCTCATATGCCCAAAAGGCATGTTTTGAAATACAAAACAGGGAGTGGTTCATTTTTGACCGCTCCCTGCATTCATATTATAAATATGATATCTTTTTAACGATTTTTATTCCTTTTGAACATTACAGCCACAGCCGCCGACGCTGATATAAGAAGCCCGATCATCCATACAAATACGTTTACATGATCTCCCGTCTGTACCGCACCCGGTTTTTCATTATTTTCCAGTGTCGAGTCTTCCTTCTGTTCTTCAGCTTTCAATGTCTTAAACGTCACTTTTTCTGATTTAACAGATTCATTTCCGGCTGCGTCTACCGCCGTCACTTCTACAAAATATGTAGTCTCTGCTTTCAGATTTGTCAATCCGCAAGATGCTTCTGTAAGAAGTTCTTTGTTCAATTTTACACCGTCAACATATACGTTGTATCCTGCCGCTTCTTTTCCGTCCGCCGCGTTCTTCCATGATGCTTTTGCGCTTGTCTCGGTAATTTCCGAAACTTTTACGTCGACCGGAGCTTTCAATTCCGGAGTCGGTTCGGGATCCGGTTTCTCCTGCTCTTTCAAGTCTTTGATTGCTTTTTCAAGCGCTGTGTTCGCATCATTTACTTTTGTCTGATCTGCTTTCGGATCGCTGTTTACTTTCTGTGCGGCTGCCAAAGCTTCTTCAAGCGCTTTTAAAGACTCTTCCGTATACTTGTCTGTCTCTTCCAGAAGAGCGGATGCTCTTTCAATATTTGCCTTCAGCGCTTCTTTATCGACAACAACTTTCTTTACTGTTGTAAATTCAACTTTTTCTGATTTTGCCGACTCTTCTCCGTCTGCATCTATCGCCGTCACTTCTACAGAGTAAGTCGTTCCGTCTTTCAAGCTGCTTAAGTTATATGTTGTCTCTGCAATAAGTTCTTCATTCACTTTTGTTCCGTCAACATATACGTTGTATCCTGCCGCTTCTTTTCCGTCCGCCGCATTCTTCCATGATACTTTTGCGCTTGTCTCGGTAACTTCCGAAACTTTCACGTCAACCGGAGCTTTCAATTCCGGAGTCGGTTCAGGTGCAGGTGTTCCGCCTTCGTTAAGATAAGTAATGATCGGTGTCACATGAACAGACGGATTTGTAGGATTTCCGTTTGAAATTGCCGCAACACGGATATAATCTCCGCGTTTCACTTCAATCTTATCAAACGCTTTCCAGTCTTTTGCCTGAACTTTGCTCTGTTCAAGAATAACACTTTGCTTTTCTTCATCATTTACTAACAGTTTTAATGTTACTGTTCCGCCGCTGTTTCCGTTTTGTCTCAAATACGGCTCGTCATCTTTTACATGGAATGATACCATTCCGTCTTTCGGCACTCTATACGCCATAGCAGTAGAAATTCCTGTGCTCGGTGGAGCGGAAAGAAGACCGTGCGTTGCTTCTGTCGGTTTTGCGGAATGGCTTTGCTCGTCGATTCCCGGACCGTAGTATGTATTTACCATCCAGTTCGGATACTGACTGTCATACTCTTTTATCTCCGTCCACTCTCCTGATGCCGCTTTCTTCTGACCAAACCATACATTTCCCTGCTGCGGTCCTGCATAATCCAACGCCCAGTTATATGTATTTTTCTGCTTGATCGTGTAATCGTTCGTCTTACCGTCTTCCGCCGTGATCCTCATTGTCATGGCATCTGCGATATTTTCCTGATCTTTCAACGTTTTTTCACCGCTTACTACAGATACTTCCGCTGTTTCAGCCGCTTGAACATTTCCTTTCAGCTCGCCTGCCGTTGTCGGATTCTTCTCTGTAAACGGCACATAGATCGTTTTGTCTTTCACTTCATAATATGCAGACTTCAGTTTATTATCCGAACTTGCAACTACCGTATATACAACAGCCTCTTTTCCTTCACAGGAAACGGTTACTGTCATGCCGCCTTTAATGATATCTGCATTTTCCAACGGCTTGCCGTCTTTTGACTTAACAGTGATCGTCACTCCCGTATCTACAATCGAATCTTTGCAAAACTGTTCTACTGTTGTATTTTTCGGTATATCGCTGATCGTCTTTGATTCCTGATCGATTTGATAAACTACGGAACGAAGAACGAGATCTCCGATCACATCGCTTTCCGCAGCTCCGATTTCCGGCGTCGCCGTAACTGCATGTCCGAAGAAATCGTGATCGATTGAATAACCGTTACGGTCAATCACTACTTTTCCTTTATTGATCGCCGGCGAATTTTCCGCCAGTTTAAATCCATCAAAAACGGTTATTTCCGTCGGATCTTCATGCCGTCTTGCCTGTTTGTCTTCTGCAGCTTTTACCGGACCTGACGCTGCGTCTGCAAGAACCGGAGTTCCTTTTTCCACTTTCACAGCAGCCTTATCATCCGGATAAGAACTTACATTATAAAACAGATTGTTGGAATAAACTTTATTATTACGCGGATTCCAGTTTGTAATCTGCGCCGGCTGCTCTCCGTCAAAATAGAAAATATTGTTTTCCATCGTAACCGGGCCGGAATCTCTGTACCAGATCGACCGGATTCCTTCTTTGATCACAAATGTGTTATTGTACACCTGTGTATTTCCTGCGTTTCCTGCCGGATCAAGCGGTCCCATATCTTCATGTACGCTGATGTTATAACGGAACGTATTATTGATCGATTCGCCTCCGCAGAACATAATCGTACTTGCCGTATTTCCGTGGCTGTAATTATATTGATAATTTGTACCGTCTCCATAATCTGCATCCCACGGCTGTCCGTCTCCGTTTCCTTTTGAGGCATTTAACGTCTTAAAACATTCATTATATTGGAACACCGCATTTTTACATTTCCACGGCCAGATACCTGCCGCGACTCTTCCTCCTGTATGCGTCTTTCCGTTTGGATTTCCGTTTGCGTCAAGCTGTGGCTGCGGATCTGTATAATCTGTCGTATTAATCTGAGCCGCCGCATTTTCCGATACATTATACTGGATGACCGGTCTGTCGATATACATTGTCGTGATCGCGTCTCCGCCGACATTATTCAAATAATTGTTCTGGATCACAACGTCTGAGGACGCGTATGTTTTCATCGTCTCATCACTTAAAGCGCCGCCGTTGAATTTTGCCCATTCATATGTATATCCGACCGCAATTCCCCAACGGTTTACCGTATCAAGATAGCAGTTTTGTATCGTCACATCATTATATCTGGCAATTCCCGTCGCGCTCTCGTTCTCCGGCTTTTCAACAATAAAATAAATACCGCCGTTTGTCATATGTTTATTGTAAACATTGCCTGTCACATCATGGATATACAGATCGTTCAATACGATATGGTCAACCGTTCCTTTGTTTTTTGCAACTCCGGCAACGCCTGTCCTGTCCATGCATTCCGCGTCATTGTATTTATAATTTTTATCTTTCTCTGCATCTGTTGCGGAATCCCGGTCATTTGTAATCTCCAGTCCTTCGATTTCGATATATTCTACATCTTTCAGCAAAATAGACGAAGATACTGTTCCGTGCCACTTATGGTTCTGATTGTCAAGTTTGTGCCCGTAATTTAATTCCCATTGTCCATGACCGTTTGTATTGATCTGAGGACGTCCGTCTTTCTCATCCCCATATGTAGAAATTTTAATAGGAGCGTTTTCACTTCCGCTTCCTTTAATATGAAGCGCCTGATCCTCAAACACCGATCCGTTTTTCAAAAGAACTCGGTCTCCCGCTCCGAGCGTAAGATCATTTACTTTGTTCAGTGTCTGAAATGCTTTTCCTTCAGAAAGTCCGTCGTTTGTATCTTTTCCGTTTTCAGAATCGACATAATACGTCTTTCCCTGACTGTTTTCTTCTGCCTGCACCGCCTCTGTCGGCATCATCGATCCGACAGTCGTTCCGACAAGCAAGAGCGCGAGCATTCCGCTCACCCATTTCTTCTTCATACTTTTCTCCTTCCCACCTGATACAATCTCCAAAGCGCCTCTTTATATTCCCGGTCATATGCCGGCGCCGCCTTGACTGTTATCGTTTTAAATGATCCAAAGTAAAACGATCAACTGCTTCCAAATCACCGCTTACTTCTAAATCTTCTGTCATCTGAGCGATCATGGCATCATATTTTTTCTCACGCAGTTCTCTCTCAACCGCAATGCGCGCAGTTTCCAAATCAGCCTTTTCCCCGTCGTCTTGAAAAACCCATTCTCCCTGACTGTAATATTCGGCTACTTCTTCTTCGGTCAGATCCATTCCTTTTCTGTCAGTATCATTACAGTAAATTTCTTTATACATACTGATCTCATACTGCATATAAAGGTCAAACGTGTATTCTTTCAGACCGTAGATGACTTCTCCGTCTTCTACCTTTTTCTGCCTTTTTGCATTTTCCTGCTTCCACCGTTTTTCAATCGCCGCAAAGCTTCCGTCGGATACATCGCCGTATTCTTCCGCCAGATCATACACCGCATGAATATACTTGATCTTTTCCACCGTGTGATCCGCTAAAATCTCATATCCATATTGTCCTTCATAGCTTTGCTCCCAAAAATCTTCACCGTACAAAGCGTCATACCGCTTTTGGATCTCCATCTTCACATCATATTTTACAAGATCCATACAAAGCTGATATTCCTTTGATCCAACTTTTTCTTCTCCGATTTTCAGATCGAAACGATTCTTTCGGTAAACCGCACTCGCCGCCGTAAATATAACCGCCGCCGAAAGCGCTCCGGCCACTGCCGCGCCGATCCAAAAATGTCTGCCGAATTTCCGTCTGTCTGCTGAGAAATGCTGATTTTCATTTTTCATAATGTCTGTCTCCCTGCAAATGAACAGCTTTAAATTATCATAACAATTCCCTGTTATTTCTTCTCGTTCATTTTTGCATATTCATCAAGTCTTTTTATCTAATTCGGAACTACGCCTCTTTTCTGTACCCGTTTTATTATATACGCCCCGACAAGTCCTGATACGATTCCGACGATGATCCCGCCCAAAATATCCGTCGGATAATGAACGTACAGATACATTCTGGAAAACGCAATCAAAACAGCCACAGCACAGCTTATTTTCCAAAGTTTCTTCTCTCCTGCAAAATACAGCGCCGCAACCGCTGTAAACGATGCCGCCGTATGTCCCGAAGGAAAAGAAAAATCTTTCGGCGCCGTGATCAGCAGCGAAATCCCTTCTTTTACATCAAACGGGCGCGTGCGGGCAAATATATTTTTCAAGATCCCGTTGCATAACACAAGATCGACAATAAGCGCAGCCGCAACGATCGCCCCGCTTTTTCTCGTCTTCGGAAATGCCAGCAGAACAGCCGCCAGTATAATCCACAGAGCGCCCGCGTCTCCAAGATGTGTGACCGCTTTCATAATTTCGTTTAAAATCGGCGTCTGCAGCGTCTGCAGCCAATCTAAAAATTGTAATTCAAATACCATTTGTTTCTTCCTCCGTGCCTTTTTCCTTTCACTCTTCTGTCTTTATATATTTCGTCTTGCGATTGCCGCAGTCATCGCTGTCTCGATGCTTTTCCCGGCAATCAGTTCAAAATACTCGCAGTGTTTCTTACAATATGTCACCGCAGCACGCTCGCACACATTATCTATTCCTGTTATTTTTTTGACAAAAGAAGATGCAGATGAGACTTCTTCCACCTCGTTGAGCATTTCCGCCGAATATGTCAAAAACGGAACTTTATACTTTTCCGCCAGCGAAACAACGGCAGGTTCTTCTTTCTTTAGATCAATACTTACAAGCGCTTCAATCTGATTCATATCCAGATGATTCTTTTTCAAAATTTCTAAAAGACCTTTTTCTAAAAGTTCTTCTGAAATTCCTTTCCTGCATCCAAGTCCGACAATAATATTTTTCGGCTTTAAAAGAAGTGTATTTTCATCTATCGCAGGAAACGAATCTGCAAGAATGACCCGATACCGATACTTCATTACTTCTTCTATCGTATTACATATGCAAACTTCATCCGAAAACATCTCTTTTGAATTTTTTACGGCATTTTCTGCATGATCGCCTTGCGCATAAATTCCGATCAATTCGCCGTCAAGCACCGCTGCGGAAATTCTTTTTGCCGCCTCTCTGTCCGTAATATACAATGCATTTTTTTTTGCAAATACATCAGCCGCAAACTTTTTTCTCACATCTGTAGCAGTCGTATGCACACTGACAGCGCCTAGCAGATTTGCTATCTGATCCGCGAGCTCTGCCGCTCCTCCCACATGACCGGACAACAAAGGGATCACATACTGCCCGGCTTCATCCGCCACGACGACAGCCGAATCCGTAAATTTATCTTTCACATAAGGCGCAATATACCGAACTGCGATCCCTGCCGCACCGATAAATAAAAATGCCCACTTTCCCCAGCGTTCCCGAATCAAATCTTCCTTTTTTTTCGGAAGTTGCTTCACCCCGCCTTCTTCTCCCATAACATACTTTGCAGGGGCATATCCTTCACAGATATACCCCTGCATCTTTAATTTCCTATATATGTATCGATTCTGCTTCGTTCCTCTTTCTGTAAAACTGAATATGACTACTTTCGCAATACCGCCCGTCATCACAACCTCCCGATCTTCTGCCTGACTTTTATAAAATAGTACAGATGATTCTTTGCCGAACCTTTCGGCAGCTCTCTGTCAAGTATAGCATAATCGGAACAGACTGTTCAACTTCTCGTTATATAAGGTAACAAGTTCAGCCATACAGATGGCCGCCCGTTTATGAGTAAAACAGTGGCATCAGCCGCCATAAGCATGCAGTGCGGTTTTACGAATGACGCAGACTGAACTGTTACTATATGAGACTTTCCCTGAAAATATCGATAATTTCTGTTCGATCCAGTTTCTTGTACCCGGTATCGAATACGATCGTCACATCCGCAATCCCTTCTATCATCTCTTCTGTCACCCCAAGTTCTGACAGATTCATAACAAGCCCCAGCTCTTTCATCCAGCTTTCCATAGCTGCCAGACCTTCTTCCGCAATTTCCCGATCTTCTTTTTCCGAAGCATCCACGCCCCATACATTTACCGCAAACCGTTTGAATTTTTCAAGACCATACGGCATAATATGACGATAATACGGAAGTGAAACTGCCGCCAATGTCATCCCATGCGTCGCGTTTGTATATCCGCCTACTGCCTGTCCGAGCATATGAACCATCCAGTCTGTCGATTTTCCGCATGCGACAAGCGTGTTAAGCGCCCATGTTGCCGTCCACATAATATTGCTTCTCGCTTCATAATCCTGCGGGTCTTTATTTGCGATCTTACTTGAATGAATCAGAGAACGCATCAAGCCTTCACTGATATAATCGCTCGTATTATCATCTGTATCTGAAAAATATTGTTCGCAAATATGATTAAAAATATCATAAATTCCGGCAGTCATCTGATAATGTGGCAGTGTCATTGTAAAACGTGGATTCAAAATCGAAAATCTGGGCATAATCTTCTCATCTTCAAACACATGCCCGATCTTCTGCTTCGTCTTTTCGTTCGTAATAACCGATCCCGCATTCATCTCCGATCCTGTTCCAACCATAGTCAGAACACAGCCGACCGGAACGATCTCACAATCAGGCTCATCAAACCGCACAAAATATTTCTCCCACGGATCTTCCGTGCAGTTCACTGATACAGACACCGCCTTAGAATAATCACATACCGATCCGCCGCCTACCGCAAGCAGCAGATCTGCATTATGATTTCTGGCAATCTTAATTCCTTCATATAATTTTGCCAAAGTCGGATTCGGCATAACCCCGGCAATCTCAGCGATATTTTTTTCATTCTTTTTTAATATATTTATTACTTTATCATAGATTCCGTTTTCTTTAATAGAACCCGCACCGTAAACAAGTACAACATTTTTCCCGTATTTAGGAAGCTCCTCATTCAAAAAATCAAGGGAATCTTCTCCGAAATAAAGCTTCGTAGGATTGCAGTAAACAAAATTTCCGTTCATATCACATCGTCTCCTTTTCATTTATCTCATTATCTTCTCTTGATATCATACTCCTTTCCCCCTGCTTCATGTCAAGTGTTTCTTCCTGCATCCGGGGACTCTAACATCAGCCAGTTGCCCCGAAATTTCCTCATCAAATTCCAATACCAGGCTCCTGCCAGATCTAACTCTTGAACGAGTTTCCATTTTGCCTGAATACTTCTGACGTCTTCAAACCAGACAACATGATCCATGCCGCTTTTCTTATATGTAAACCACGGACTTTGGGCAGTCTGCGCATACCGGATCAACGCGCCGTTTTCAACAGCAAGATCCACTGCCTGCACATTTCCGATCGTCTGAGCCCTTGTAACTCCTCTCTCATAAGGAAGCTGCCAGTCATATCCATAGTTTGGTATCCCCAAAATCAATTTTTCCGCCGGGATCTGGCTAAGAGCATACTCGACAACTTGACGTACTTTATCAAGCGGTGCGACAGCCATCGGAGGTCCGTACGTATACCCCCACTCGTAAGTCATTAAAAAAACGTAATCCGCGTTCTCCCCGATCAGTCTGTAATCCGCCCCTTCTACAAGAAGCCCTCTCTGTTCGTTTGACACCTTCGGCGGAACTGCCACAGATACCGTATATCCTTCCGGTCTTAAAAGTTCTCTCATTTTCCCGATAAACGCAGCATACTGAACTTTATTTTCAGGCAAAACATATTCAAAATCAATATTGACTCCCGCAAAGCCCCGCCTTCTTACTTCAGCAGTCAACTGTTCCAAAAGCCTTTCCTGTACCTCGACATTTTCCGTAAGCACTTTTACAAGCTGATTATTAAAAGCTCCTTCCGAAAACGGCGTAAGAACCATGATCGGTTTTGCTCCGTGACGCCATGCGGTCTCTATCATCCAAAGATCGTCTTGCAAAGGCGGAACCAGATTCCCTTCAAATGTAAAACCATAAGAAAATACAAGAAGTTCTTTTAACGCAGGAAACGACTGTTCTAAAATTTCTTTATCTATAAAAGGATAAGCATATCCGCCGATCGTTTTCCCTTTTGCCAATTCAGGCTGTGTACTTTCCTCTGCCTGCCCCTCATCAACTTCCAACAAAAGAAGCGCCTGCCCGGGCACGATCTGATTTTTGTCTTTTAGCTGATTATCATAAACGATCTTCCAAACGGGCACGCCAAATTTTACCGCAATGCCGGACAACGTATCTCCTTTTTCCACAACATAGATCAATAATAAATCACCCCCGTAACAAAAGACTATGCTTTTGCCCGAGGGATTATACTTCTTTCTCTTTCTTCTTTTTCAAATTGCCTGCCCGTTTCTGCAAAAATTTTTCCAGAAGCGCATTGATCTCTCCGCCCAGCAATATAATGTACATACATCCATACAGCCAAAGCATGATCAAAATAATCGTCGTCAAACTTCCGTACATACTTGTAAAGCCTTTAAACACATCAAGGTATACCGAAAAAAAGAACGACAAAAGCAGCCATCCGCATGCCGTAAACACCGCTCCCGGAAGCTGTTTGCGAAGAGTTGTCTTTGCCATATTTCTCCTGTTCGGAAGAAAACGGTACACAAGATCCCAAAAAACAGTCAACACGACAAATGTAACAAACGTCCTGATCCGAATAATAAATTCGACAACTTTGCTTAAAAACGGAATGTGCTCATATATCATCACGCTGATCCTGTTTCCGAATACAGATAATACAAGGGAGCTTACGATAGCCAATAGGAATATAACTGTATAAAACGATGCTCTTATCCTCAGATAAAAATAATTACGCGTCTCCATATTCTCACAGATGCTGTTTAATCCCGATGTGACAGACAGAACGCCTTTCCCCGCTGACCAAAGCGCTACAACAATCGTAACCGGAACGATCGTTCCTGACTGAAAATATACTTGAGATACGATCGAACGTATCATGGGCGCAACACTTTCCGGAAATACTTTCAAAACCGCTGTCATAACTTCGCTCATCGTTATCGGCGTAAAGCGAACCATCGTCAAGAGAAGCAAAAATATGGGGATCAAAGACAGCACAAAAAAATAAGCCGCCTGTGCTGCATAAGCGCCTGTGTGATGAGAATTTATCGTTATAATAACTTTAAATATCTGACTTTTTATCTTTTCCCACTTTTTTTTCATATTCACATCATAATTCCATTTAATTTCATTTGAATCACCGGAATCGCCAAAGGCTCGTACCGGGATTGTAAACGGCTGCCAAGCTCCGGGACAAACCCAAACTTCGGCTTATCGCCATTGCAAAAAGCGGTCGTACAGGACGGCCGCCTTTATCTTTTGTAACTCCCCAAAATGCCGTTCCCTGTATTTTGAGTCCTAGCCACGGCTAGGTGGGCAACCGCATCTGCTTTTCTGTCGTCCACTGCTGTCGGAGGCCTGACATATTACAGAAATATAGGAATCCCGTTTAAACTAATGTAGGTTCAAAATAACAAGGTTATCGCACATCTCAGGTTATTTCTCTTTTAACTTACTGCTATTATACTCTACTTATACTATTTTTACAACCGCATATTTTTTCCATTCAAAAAATTCAGGCCATAACAGTTCAGCCCGCGCCATTCCTAAAACCGCGCTGCGTGCTTATCGCAGCTAACGTCAGCGGTTTACTCATGAACAGGCGCTTATATCATCCCGACCGCCTCGTTTACGCTTTTTACCCCGATGAGTCGAATTCCTTTGATATCTTTTACCATTTTCATGCACACCTGCGGAAGAATACACGTCTCGAATCCCAGCTTTTTCGCCTCTGCGACTCTTTGTTCGGGCATATTGACCGCGCGGACTTCTCCGCTTAGTCCGACTTCCCCGAACACGATCGTCTTTTCATCAACCGGGCGGTTTCTGTAACTTGAAACAAGCGCCATAACAATACCAAGATCGATCGCCGGCTCGTTCATTCTGATTCCTCCGGCGATATTGACATACGCATCCGAATTAGACAGCGCCATTCCGAGACGTTTTTCCAACACTGCCATAAGAAGATTCACTCTGTTATAATCCGTTCCGGCAGCCGTACGCCTCGGCATCCCGAAATTACTCCTGCATACAAGCGCCTGTATCTCGATCAAAATAGGCCGAGTTCCTTCCATAGAACATGCAACGACCGATCCCGCAGACTGTTCCGGTCTGCCGCTCAACATATATTCCGAAGGATTTTCCACTTCCTCAAGTCCGCTCTGCCGCATCTCAAACACGCCGATCTCATTCGTCGATCCGAAACGATTCTTCACAGCGCGTAAAATTCTGTAAGAAGCGTGTCTGTCTCCTTCAAAATAAAGCACTGTATCAACCATATGTTCCAAGACACGCGGACCTGCTACCGTTCCTTCTTTCGTCACATGTCCGACAATGAAAATCGGAATACATAATCCTTTTGCAAGCTGCATAAATACATTCGTCGATTCTCTTACTTGCGACACACTTCCGGGAGCGGATGAAACTTCTTCGCTGTACATCGTCTGAATAGAGTCAATGACAACAAGTTCGGGACGCTCTTTTTCAAGAATTCCTCTTATGATCTCCAGATTCGTCTCACATAAAAGAAACAATCCGTCCGCAAAGTTTCCCATACGGTTTGCCCTTAGTTTGATCTGCGTCTGCGATTCTTCTCCCGAAATGTATAAAACTTTCTTTTTATCGGCCAGAATCCTGCACACTTGAAGCAGCAAAGTAGACTTTCCGATACCGGGATCGCCGCCGACAAGCACAAGCGATCCCGGAACGATCCCTCCTCCGAGCACGCGGTCTAATTCTTTGATGCCTGTAGCGCACCGCACGTCATCTTCAGCCGTTACATCGTTAAGCGGGATCACTTTCGCTTCTCTGACAAGCTCGCGAACAGCTTTTGCTCCCTGTGTACTGCCTTTCGTCACACCGCTGCCGATCTTTTCCTCTACAAATGTATTCCACTCCCCGCATCCCGGACACTGACCGAGCCATTTTGCCTCTTCATGCCCGCAATTCTGACAGAAAAACACACTTTTCTTTCCTTTTGCCATTCATTCTCCTTCTCAAAATCAAACACTCATTAAACAATCAGATCTGACACATCCATCTTAAAAGACAGATTCTAAACGCCTCTCAGCATAAGATCTGCCTACAGACAAACGGGGTGGATATAGCATCCACCCCGAAATCAATTTAAGTATTTGTAAACTTTTCAGTTAATATATTAACATTTTACAACTCTCATTGTCGCTTCCTGTCCTTCTGAAAGTTCCACGCTGACACTGAGTTTTCCACTTAAATTCGTACGCATCTTTCCTGCGGACTCGCCGTCAATAAATACTTCATACTCACATTCCGGCTCTAATTCCAAAGTAAACTGAACGTCTCCCTTTGCGGAAACAGAAAACGCAACTTCTGAATCCGTCTCTTTAAAACCTTCCACTGCGCTTCCCGGAACAGATTCATAAACGAACATTCCGTTCCTCTCAAGTTTTGTAATTTCCGAAAAGGTTTTTACTTTATAAATATCACCTTCAAATTCATAATTATCTTTCTTCGTTTTTTCCGAAAGAGTGTAGTCTCCGAAACTGAGACTTCCGTCATTCTCCGCGCGCAATAATTCCTTCACTGCTGCCATCTTCATTTTCCTCCTAAGTATTTCACAATGTGATCACAGGATATGTTTTGTGTAAATCATTGTCTTTCGCATTCCTTTGACCTTTGTACCATTATAATATAAAATATTTGATTTTTCTACTCCTATAAACGATCTTCTTTCCGAATGAAGCGAATCTCTTTTTTCACAGTTCCCGCCTCAATGCAGTCTCCCCGCTTCACTTCTCCGTTCAGGATCGCTTCCGCAAGTTTGTCTTCCAATTCTGTCTGCAGAGCGCGGCGAAGAGGTCTTGCGCCATATTTTGCATCCGTTCCTTTTTCCGCAATAAGCGCTTTTGCCGACTCCCGTAAAGTCAGGCGGATATCCATCTGATCTTCGATCCTTTTTGTAAAATCCCGGCACATAAGCGTAACAATCTTTTTCATATGCGTTTTCTCGAGAGCATGGAATACGATGATCTCATCAATACGGTTTAAAAACTCCGGTCTAAAGATCTGTTTTACTTCATCCATCACGTTTTGTTTCATACGCTTATAATCGCCTGCAGGATCATCTTTTGCCGCAAATCCAAGCTTCTTAGGTTCTATGATCGCTTTTGCTCCCGCGTTTGATGTCATAATGATAACGGTATTGGAAAAATCTATCTTCCGCCCTTTGGAGTCCGTAATATGTCCGTCGTCCAATACTTGCAAAAGAATATTAAACACATCGGGATGCGCCTTTTCGATCTCATCAAACAAAAGTACCGAATAAGGATGTGTACGCACCTGATCGCTGAGCTGACCGCCTTCTTCATGTCCGACATATCCCGGCGGAGATCCGATCATTTTAGAGACGGAATGTTTCTCCATATATTCGGACATATCAACACGGATCATCGATTCTTCATTGCCGAACATCGCTTCGGCAAGCGCTTTCGACAACTCTGTTTTTCCGACGCCTGTAGGTCCTAAAAACAGAAACGAACCGATCGGGCGTTTCGGGTCTTTCAATCCTACACGCCCCCTCTTTACCGCACGGGCAACTGCTTTCACAGCTTCCTCCTGACCGATGACCCTCTGGTGGAGGACACTTTCCAGTTTCTTAAGACGATCCGTATCGCTTTCCGCAAGTTTTTGAACCGGGATCTTTGTCCATGCGGAAACAACTTCCGCTATATCTTCTTCTGTCACTTCCGGCTGAGAAGAAGATGTTTTTTTCTGAAAACGTTTTTTTAGCTGCTCCGATTTTTTCTCTGCCTCCTCCTGCTCTTTCTGTAAAAGCGAAGCCTCTTCAAAACAACCGTTTTTAATACTCTCTTCTTTTTGCTTTTCCAGTTCTTTCAGGCGAAGATCCAAAGCCGTCAGGTTTTCCGGTACTTTATATCCTTTCAGACTGACTTTTGAACATGACTCGTCAAGCACATCTATTGCTTTATCGGGAAGGTTACGATCCGTAATGTACCGCTCGGACATCGAAACTGCCGCTTCCAGCGCCTCGTCTCTAATCAGCACCTTATGATGCGATTCGTATCTTCCTTTCAACCCTTTCAATATCTCAAGACACTGTTCTTTCGAAGGTTCTTCTACCGATACCGGCTGAAAACGCCGCTCCAGAGCCGCATCTTTCTCGATATATTTCCGGTATTCCGTGATCGTCGTCGCTCCGATCAACTGAAGTTCCCCTCTTGCAAGAGACGGTTTTAAGATGCCGGATGCATCGATCGCCCCTTCTGCTCCTCCCGCTCCGATCATTGTGTGGATCTCGTCAAGAAACAAAATAATATTTCCGTTGGACTCTACTTCCGAGATCAGACCTTTCATACGTTCTTCAAATTCACCCCGGTATTTAGACCCTGCGATCATTCCCGGAAGATCAAGCGTATAAATCCGCTTATCTTTCATTTTTTCCGGAACAACGCCTGCCGCGATACGCTGCGCCAGACCTTCCACAACCGCCGTTTTTCCTACTCCCGGCTCTCCGATCAGACAGGGATTGTTTTTCGTCCTGCGGCTTAACACCTGCATAAGGCGATACATCTCCTCTTCCCTGCCTACAACGGGATCTTGTTTTCCCTCCTCTGCCCGAGCCGTCATATCTGTACAATACTGCTCGATCACAGAGCCGCTTCCTCTCGACTCGTCCTGAAGTTCATCCTGATAATCTTTCGGATCGACTCCCGATGCATTTAAAATATCTTTTAAAAGTTTTTGAAGGCTGATATTCAGCGTGATCAAAATTCTTGCGGCGACGCAGTCCACATCCCGTATCATCGACAAAAGCAAGTGCTCCGTTCCGACCTCGGCTGTACGGAGACGATGCGCTTCCTTCTCACTGTTCGCGAGGATATAGCGAAGCCTTGGACTTTCTTTCGGTTTCTGCGATGCGGGCATCTCCTCCCGGGGAGCGATCAGTTCATCCATAAGCTGCATGATCTTTTCTGTCTCAACGCCGTTTTGCGCAAGCACCTGTCCCGCAACCCCCGAAAACTCCTCCCGCAGTCCGAGAAGCAGATGTTCCGTACCTATGTAAGGATGCTTCATCTCCTTTGCTTTCTTCGCAGCATATCTGACTGCATTTGCCGCCTGTTTTGTATATGAAATATGCATAAGTTCCTCCTGTCGGTTATTTTGCTTTCAAATCTGCTAAAACAAATTATTCATAATCATCGAATATCTCATCTACCAGTTCATGCACTTCCTGCCTCGAAATATTTTTACAACAGCCTCTTGCAAGAACGATCTGAAGCTGTCTTTTCATCACCTGCAGTTCCTCTAACTTATCAATATCAAGAGAAATTACAGCTCCTCTTCGCTTGTCAAGACTGATATAGCCTTCCCGCTTCAGTACACTATATGCTTTGTTTACCGTGTGCATGTTGACGCCGATCGTATCCGCAAGACGCCGCACCGACGGAAGTGAATCTCCTTCATGAATGACCGATGTAGCGATCCCCATGATGATCTGATTACAAAGCTGAATATAAATCGCTTCATCACTGTTAAAATCAACTTCTATGATCATATCTTTCTCCTTTCGGAATTTGTTATATGTATAATAGCACAATCTTATAATTTTTCAAACTTTTAATTAAACTTTTTCTGATGGATTTTTCAAGCTTCTTAAGAGAACAAAAAAGAGCCTGATACCAGACCCTTTATGTTTTATCGGTGTTCCTATTTATTTCTGACAAATTCGCGGAAACTGCATACTGATCTTCGTTCCTCTTCCTTCTTCACTTTCCACACTGACCTTCGCCCCATGCAGAAGCGCTCCGTGCTTGACGATCGAAAGTCCGAGTCCCGTTCCTCCGCGCTCTTTTGAATGACTTTTATCGACTCGGTAAAACCGCTCAAATATGCGTTCCTGATGTTCTTTCGGAATTCCTATACCTGTATCTGACACACTGATTTTCGGTCCATTCAACGTATTTCCCGCCCAAACCGAAACTTTTCCGTTTTCATAGTTATATTTTACTGCATTTTCGCAGACATTATAAACCATTTCATCTAATATCTGCCGGATTCCATGATAATGAACAGATTCTCCCGAAAGTTCGATCCGAATATTTTTCTGTGCCGCCTGCGGCGAAAGACGACTGACAATCTCCCTCGTCAGTTCATACAGATCCACATCTTCTTTTTCCAATTCCACAGATTCTTCATCAAGCTTTGATAATTTAATAATATCTTCGATCAGGGTGATCAGTCTGCGCGCCTCTTTGTAGATGCGTTCCGAAAAACCGGAAATATCTTCCGGACGGACCAATCCGTTTTTCATGATTTCCGCATAGCCGGAAATCGACGTAAGCGGCGTTTTCAGTTCGTGAGATACATTTGCGGAAAACTCTTTCCTCATATTCGCAACCGCTTCTTTTTCTCTGTTCTGCCGGTCCATCGCCTCCAGCAAAGGACTTAATTCCTCATAAATATCACTGTCCAATGGACGTTCCAGATCAAGTTCATTGATCGGTTTGATCAATCGATTTGTCTGCCATCTTGCCAAAGCGAAAGCGAACAATATTGTCAGTACGGCAAGAATTCCCATCACCGGCATTAGACTGACTGCGGTACTTGCCAGATTATCAATCGACTTGGATACGCGCAGCACCGTTCCGTCGTTGAGAAGAAGAGCATAATAATACATATCCTTCCCTACCGTTTCTGACTTTCTTACGTCTGCCCCTTCTCCTTTAGAAAGAGCTTCTCTGACTTCTTTTCGGTTTCCGTGGTTTTTAAGGATGTCTGCATCTCTGCGTGAATCATAGAGAACCGTTCCGTCTGCTTTGATCTGCGTCACCCTTGTGCTTTCCACAACATTATCCATCTGTTTCATATAATCGCTGTCAGACAAATTGATCGCTTCACGAATATATGCCGCTTCCTGTTTTACTTCTGTCTGAAGCAGATTCATATTCCGATTATAAAGGATAACCGAAAGGATCACATAAGCAAGCACAAGAGTTACCGTCAAAATCACAGTCATGCTTTGCTGGATTTTTTTCTTTATACTCATGCGCTTCCTCCTATGCGATACCCGACTCCGCGTACTGTCTGAATGATTTCTCCCTTTTCACCCAGCTTTTGTCTAAGCGTCCTGATATGTACATCAACAGTTCTTGTTTCTCCGTCAAAATCATATCCCCATATTTCTGTAAGCAACTGATCTCTTGTCAAAACAATTCCTTCGTTTCTCATCAGCTTTTCAAGCAGTTCAAATTCTTTTAATGTAAGAGGTACTGTCCGTCCATCTACGGTCACTTCATGTTTCTTCACATCAATATGAACTCCTTGTATTTCCGGATTTTCCCTTTCCTGCGATCCTTTGCTTCTGCGAAGAACCGCCTTGATGCGGGAAACAAGCTCCATCATCCCAAACGGTTTTGTCACATAATCGTCCGCTCCCGAATCCAGACCGATCACTTTATCATATTCCGATCCTTTTGCAGTTACCATAATCACCGGAATACTTTTCGTCTTGGACGAACATTTTAATTTTTTTAATATCTCCAGACCGTCTTCTCCCGGAAGCATGATATCAAGCAAAATAAGCTCCGGCGTTTCAAACGCCAGAGCCTCCGTAAAGGCCGAACCATCCGCAAACCCTCTGGCTTTAAGCCCCGTTGTCTCCAATGTATATATGACCAGTTCTCTGATATTGTCGTCATCTTCCACGCAATATATCATTCTTCCAGTTCTCCTTTACTTGTTTTGTTCATTATTCCGCATGTATGATCGCATGATCCTTATGCACTCCCGTAATGGAAAATTCTACCCATTCGGCAATATTCGTCGCATGATCTCCGATACGTTCCAGATATTTTGTCACCATGATCAGATCAAAAATGCGTTTCCCGTTCTCGCCTTTTTCTTCTCTTATAAACTCGATCATCTCATCCCGCACTTCCTCGAAATACTGATCGATCTCATCGTCCGCCTTCATCACGCTGCGTGCAAGCTCTAAATCTTTCTCAACATATGCCGTGACGCTGGTGCGGACCATCTTGCTCACCTCAGATGCCATCGTACCGATTACATGGATCTCATCTGTAGCCGCAACTCCTTTTGACGACAAAATGATCTCTGCAATATCCGATGTCTGATCTCCGATACGTTCCATATCTGTGATCATTTTCAGAGCCGCAGAAATCCTGCGAAGATCCTTTGCCACGGGCTGCTGCTGAAGGAGAAGTTTCAGACAGAGACGTTCAATATCTTTTTCAATCTGATCAATCTCCTCATCCTCGGCAATGATCACTTTTGCCTGTTCAATGCTTCCGTCCTTCAATGCCTGCGTTGCTTTTGCAATCGCAGTCTCGCACAACTCGCCCATATGGGTAAGCTGCTCGTCCAATAAATGAAGCTGTCTGTCAAATCTGTTACGCATAGCTTAACCAAACCTCCCTGTGATATAGTCTTCCGTTCTTTTATCTGACGGTATTGAAAACAGTTTTTCTGTATTGTTGCATTCCACACTTCTCCGAGAAGGAAAAACGCCGTATTGGCAGACATGCGCACTGCCTGCTGCATATTATATGTAACTATGGCAATAGTATAATCTTTTTTCAGCTCCATCGCAAGCTCTTCAGTCTTTGATATGAAGACCGAAAAGAGAGCCGATGTCCGCTCGTCCTACGTTTTAGGCAAAATTTCCTCATCTCATTGTAAATACCGGATGTACGGCATATCATCTTTTCTTCATTTTCACAACATTACATTTTACCGCTGTGATATCATTGTATAAAAAACATGTAAAATCGACTAGCGCTTCATTGTTAAATCAAAGTAAAATTTATAAGATTAAAACCGCGCTCCCTTACAGGCAGGTTCATGACGGCCCGAAATCAAAGCAGTTTCTGAAGAAGCAGTTCCAGCCTTCCAGCCGCCTCTTTCGTATCTTCCGGCGACCCGAAAGTAGAGAAACGGAAATATCCCTCGCCGCACGCTCCAAACCCTTCTCCGGGCGTTCCCACTACCTGGATTTCATTAAGCAGGTAATCAAAAAACTCCCAGCTTCCCATTCCATTCGGGCATTTCATCCAAATATAAGGAGCGTTTTTCCCTCCGCAGTACCAGATGCCGAGCCGATCCAGTACTTCCGTCAGACATCTTCCATTCTTTTTATAGATTTGAATCCCCTCCCGAATCTGCCGCTGTCCTTCTTCCGTAAATACAGCCGAAGCTCCTTTTTGGATAAGATAAGATACACCGTTTGTTTTCGTCGTCCGGTTTCTTACCCACATCTGGTTCAGACTCATTCCGCCGCGAAACAGTTCTTTTGGAATGACTGTATATCCGCAGCGTGTTCCTGTAAAGCCCGCGGTCTTAGACAAAGAGCAAATTTCAATGGCACAGGTTCTCGCTTCCGGGATTTCAAAAATACTGTGGGGGATGTCATCTTCTTCAATAAATGCCTCATATGCGGCATCAAACAGGATGATGGCATTCATTTTGTTGGCATAATCCACCCATGCCTGTAATGCCTCCCGGTCAAATACAGCGCCGGTTGGATTATTCGGAGAGCAGATGTAGATCACGTCTGCCGCAATGTCCGGATCCGGCACAGGAACAAATCCGTTCTCTTCTCCCGCCGGAATATGGATAATCGTGTTTCCGGCAATCACGTTCGCATCCACATAAGCAGGATAAGCCGGTTCCATGATCAGCACTGTCTTTTCTTTTCCGAACAAATCCAAAATATCTCCCAGCTCATCACTTGCCCCGCTGGAGACAAAGACTTCCTCATGGCTTAATTTTACTCCTCTTTTTTGATAGTATGCCGCAATGGTTGTCCGAAGTTCCGTATCTCCGCATTCCGGCATATATCCATGAAAGGTTGTTTTATGAGCCTGATCTTCTACTGCCTCATGAAGTTTTTGGATAACGGCATCGCAAAGCGGCAGAGAAACGTCGCCAATTCCCATTCTATAGAGATGCGCTCCCGGATGTGCTTCCAGATAAGCTTTTGTTTTCTGGGCGATATTATAAAACAAATAAGATTCTTTTAAATTTTGATAATTCATATTTGGTATCATTCTGCAGTTCTCCTTTTTTTGTTTTTATGCGTAAAGAGGCGAAACACCTATGGTAATTTCTTCCAGCACGTCCAGAAGTACCTTTACGGTATCCAAAGAGGTAAACATCGTTACGTTGTTTTCGATGGCTGTCCTTCTGATCGCCAGTCCGTCTTCATAATGAACGCCGGATAAAATGGCTCTTGTGTTAATGACATAGCTTACATAGCCGGATCTTATCGCTTCCAGAATTTCGGTGCTGTTTTCACTAAGCTTTCTGCGGATACGAGTGCGAATCCCATGCGCTTTCAGAAACTCTCCGGTTCCGACTGTTGCCTCTATATTGAATCCCATTTCATAAAACCGTCGAATAAGAGGCAGCGCCTCTTCTTTATCTTCATCAGCCAGAGTTACCATGACCGTTCCGTAGTTCTGCATTTTCACACCGGAAGCGATTAAGGCTTTATACATGGCTCGAGGAAATTTTCGATCGTATCCTATGGCTTCTCCTGTTGATTTCATCTCAGGGGACAGATACGCATCCATTCCATTTAACTTAGCAAAAGAAAACGCGGGCGCTTTTACATACCAGAAACTCTTTTCTTCCGGATAACATGTGTCGATGCCCTGCTCTTTCAGGCTGATGCCAAGAATCACTCTTGTCGCAATATCCGCCAGAGAATAACCTGTGGCTTTTGATAAAAACGGAACGGTTCTGGATGAGCGTGGATTTACTTCTATAATATACACGTTTTCCTCCTGATCCACAATAAACTGAATATTAAACAATCCTCTGATTCCGATTCCAAGACCTAATCTTCTTGTATAATCCAGAATCACTTCTTTTACATGGTCTGAAATGCTGTAACTCGGATACACACTGATGGAATCGCCGGAATGTACGCCGGTTCTCTCCACCAGTTCCATGATGCCGGGCACAAATACATCCTGACCGTCGCAGATTCCGTCGATCTCCACTTCTTTTCCTCTGATATAATGATCCACTAATACCGGTTTTTCTTCATTGATCTCCACCGCCGTTTTCAGATATTGCCGCAGTTGTTCTTCTTTTGCCACGATCTGCATGGCTCTTCCGCCTAATACAAAGCTCGGACGTACCAGCACAGGATAGCCTATTGCAGCTGCCGCCTTTACACCATCTTCAATATTCGTTACAGCCTGACCTTTGGGCTGCGGAATAGAAAGCGCGGCCAAAAGCTTCTCAAAGGACTCCCTGTTCTCTGCCTTTTCGATCGCCTCGCAGTCTGTTCCGATGATCGTTACGCCTCTGGATTCCAGAGGCTCTGCCAGATTCACGGCAGTCTGCCCTCCCAGCGAGGCGATTACGCCATCCGGCCGCTCCAGTTCAATTACGTTCATCACGTCTTCGACACAGAGAGGTTCAAAATACAGCTTATCGGAAGTCGTATAATCCGTAGAAACTGTTTCCGGATTATTGTTGATCACAATGGCCTCATATCCGGCATTGCGTATTGTTTTTACGGCATGAACTGTCGAATAATCAAACTCTACGCCCTGACCGATTCGGATAGGACCTGATCCAAGCACCAGAATTTTTTTTCTGTCCTCTGCTATCGATTCGTTTTCTTCTTCGTAAGTAGAATAAAAATAAGGGACATAACTGTCAAATTCAGAAGCGCAGGTGTCGATCATTTTATAAACCGGGAACAGATGCATTTCTTTTCTAATGCGAAAGACAGTATCTTCGTCTGTATTCCAGAGCCATGCCACAGCGCGATCGGAAAATCCTCCTCTTTTTGCCTCATGCAGGACGTCCCTGTTCCATGGATTTGCTTTTAACATATTTTCCATTTCTATGATTTTCTTCATTTTTTCCAGGAAAAAGCCGTCAATCTTTGTTTCAAAAGCAATTTGCTGAACATTGCAGCCAAGTCTTAATAATTGTGCAACGGCAAAGATCCTGTCGTCCGTTCCTGCTTTTATATAGGAAAGAAGCTCTTCCCTTGTCTTTTCATCGAATTTCTCCATATATAGATGAAATACTCCCGTTTCCAGGGAACGGATCGCCTTTAACAGACTTTCTTCAAATGTTCGTCCAATGCTCATCACCTCTCCGGTCGCTTTCATCTGCGTGCCTAACTTTTGATTGGCATCTGCAAACTTATCAAACGGAAAACGAGGCATTTTCGTTACTACATAATCTAAGGCAGGCTCAAAGGAAGCAGGGGTGTTTACAAGGGGGATCTCGTCCAGAGTCATACCTACGCTGATTTTTGCAGACACTCTGGCAATGGGATATCCGCTTGCTTTTGACGCCAGTGCAGAAGAACGGGAAACACGTGGGTTCACTTCGATAACGTAGTACCGGAAAGAATGAGGATCCAGTGCGAACTGTACATTGCATCCCCCTTCCACCCTAAGAGCCCGGATCAGCCTTAGCGCACTGTCTCGCAGCATCTGGTATTCCTTATTCGTCAAGGTTTGGGATGGGCAGACTACGATCGAATCTCCTGTATGGATTCCTACCGGATCCAGATTTTCCATGTTGCACACCGTAATTGCCGTATCATTAGAATCACGAATGACTTCATATTCAATTTCTTTAAAACCTTTAATGCTTTTTTCAACCAATACCTGATGAACCGGCGACAAGGCAAGCGCATTATGAATAAGCCCCAGAAATTCCTGTTCATCGTCTGCAAACCCTCCCCCGGTTCCGCCCAGAGTAAAAGCCGGACGCAGAACTACCGGATAACCGATGGTCTTTGCCGCCTGAAGGGCTTCTTCTGCTGTATTGGCGACAAGGGACGGCAGTACCGGTTCTCCTAATTTTTCGCACAATTCTTTAAACAGTTCTCTGTCTTCTGCCTGCCGGATGCTTTCACTTCCAGTTCCAAGCAGTTCTGTCTGACATTCTTTCAAAACTCCTTTTTTCTCGAGCTGCATTGCAAGATTCAGTCCTGTCTGCCCTCCGATTCCGGGTACTATGGCGTCCGGACGCTCATGGCGGACGATTTTTGCCATATATTCCAATGTAAGAGGCTCCATATAAACTTTATCTGCAATGGCAGGGTCTGTCATTATAGTCGCCGGATTGGAATTGCACAGGATTACTTCATACCCCTCTTCTTTCAGCGCAAGACATGCCTGTGTTCCCGCATAATCAAATTCCGCTGCCTGTCCGATTACAATAGGACCAGAACCAATAACCAGTATTTTCTTTATATCAGTTCGCTTTGCCATGTTTGTTTTCCTCCATCATCTGTATAAATTGATCAAACAAATACCCGCTGTCCTGAGGTCCGGGAGCGCTTTCCGGATGATACTGGACGCTGAAAACATGATCTTTTCTGCAGGCAATTCCTTCTACTGTATGATCCAGCAGATTGATATGGGTCATCTCCAGATCGGTATTTTTCAGACTGGCATAATCTACAGCATAAGAATGATTCTGGGACGTGATTTCTATTTTCCCGGTTTTTAAGTTTTTTACCGGATGGTTTCCTCCCCGGTGTCCGAATTTCAACTTATAAGTCCCCGCGCCATAGGCAAGCCCGATCATCTGATGTCCAAGGCATATTCCAAATAATGGAAAGTTTCCTCTTATTTTCCGTACCAGTTCCAGAACCGGCTTTACATCCTTCGGATTGCCCGGTCCATTAGACAAAAAGACGCCGTCCGGGTTTTGTTTTTGAATTTCTTCATAAGAAGTGTTCCATGGATATACCATGACGCTGCAGCCTCTTGCATTTAAACTTCGTATAATATTTTCTTTTATTCCGCAATCAATGGCCGCCACAAGATAATTTTCCTGTTTGGCGGCACAGTATCTTATTTCTTTAGAACTGACCTTTTCTACGGCATCTTTCGGAATCTCAAATCCTGCCAGTTTTTTCAATCCTTCTTCCGGCGATGTCTGCGCATCTGTAAGCAGCGCCTTACAACTTCCGAAATCCCGGATCTTTCTTACCAGTTTTCTCGTATCAATGCCGTAAATACCGGGAATATGATACTGTTTCATCACCTCGTCCAGCGTGGCGGCGCTGCGGAAATTGGAAGGAATATCATTATAATCTCTCACGGCAAGCCCGCCGATGGAAGGTTGTTTTGTCTCAAAGTCTTCTTTTGCAATCCCGTAATTTCCGATCAACGGATATGCCATAACAACGGTCTGATATGTGTAGGATGGATCAGAAAGGATCTCCTGATACCCAACCGGCGCCGTATTAAATACTATTTCCGTTATTTTCTCTTCCTGACTGCCAAACCCATAGCCATAAAATTGACTTCCGTCTTCCAGAAGAAGCTTCTTATTCCATTTTTCCATTTGTTTCACCTCTCGGATAATTTTTGTTCAAATCGGTCCTTTCGGACATCTGTGGGAATTTCAGTCGCGTATTTCCCGCTAAAACAAGCGTCACAATATGAATGCGTTCCTGTCAGTTCATGAAGGCATTCCAACGGAAGATAGCCAAGTGAATCCGCCCCGATGAGCGTGGCGACCTCTTTTTCTCCATGGTGGGATGCAATAAGATTTTCTTCCGAATCGATGTCTGTACCATAATAACACGGATGCAGAAACGGAGGTGCAGAGATTCTTAGATGGATCTCTTTTGCGCCTGCCTCTCTTAAAAGACTTACAAGCTGTCTGCTTGTAGTTCCTCTTACAATGGAATCATCAATTAAAACTACTCGTTTTCCCTGAATAACCGATGGGATCGGACTCAACTTCATCCGCACCAGATCGATCCGTTCTTTTTGACCGGGAGATATAAAAGTTCTTCCAATGTATTTGTTCTTGACAAGTCCGATTCCATAAGGAATTCCTGAAACTTCAGAAAATCCAAGCGCCGCGTCCAGACCGCTGTCCGGAACGCCGATTACAATATCCGCCTTGACCGGTTTTGTCTGTGCTAATAGTTTCCCAGCCTGAATTCTTGCTGCTGATACAGAGATCTTATCAATGACAGAGTCCGGTCTTGCAAAATAAATATATTCAAATATACAGGTCTTCTGTTTCTGCGTGCCGCAGTGTTCCCGGCGCGACTCGACGCCTTCTTCGCTAAATACCAGGATCTCTCCCGGAAGAAGATCCCTGATCAGTTCCGCGCCTACAGATGTCAGGGCGCAGCTTTCCGAGGCAATCACATAGGAGCCGTCCGGCATTTTCCCGTAACAAAGGGGACGGAATCCATACGGATCTCTCACTGCGATCATTTTAGCAGAAGACATTAATATAAGAGAATATGCTCCTTCCAAAGAAGTCATGGCGCGGCTTACCGCCTCCTCGATACTAGGCGCAGTAAGCCTTTCTCTTGTAATCATATACGCAATCGTTTCTGTATCGCTGGTTGTATGGAAAATTGCTCCTGATAATTCCAATTTATCACGAAGCTCTAACGCATTGCTTAAATTTCCATTATGTGCCAGCGCCATTTTCCCTTTCTGATGGTTCACCTCTATAGGCTGACAATTCTTTCGATTATTTCTTCCTGTCGTTCCGTACCGCACATGTCCCACGGCCATATTTCCTTCCGAAAGATGTGCCAGAGTATCCTCAGAAAATACTTCGCTTACAAGCCCCAAATCCTTATACGACGAAAAGACGCCATCGTCATTTACAACAATGCCGCAGCTTTCCTGCCCTCTGTGCTGAAGTGCATAGAGTCCATAATAAACCAGTTTCCCAAGACGTTCTCTTTTTCTGCTTAAAATTCCGAACACGCCGCATTCTTCATGAATCGCCATATCTGTTCACTCCTCTTGTTTCGTATTTTCATGGAAAGCCGCTGAAATAAATCCTTGAAACAGCGGATGCGGCCGGTTGGGGCGGCTTGTAAATTCCGGATGAAACTGCACTCCGATATAAAACGGATGATCCGCAAGCTCGATGGTTTCTGCCAAACGGCCATCAGGGGAAGTTCCGCTGATCACCAGACCTGCATCGGTAAGCAGTTCGCGGTACTGATTATTTAATTCGTAGCGGTGACGATGGCGCTCTTGAATGACCGAGCGCTGATAGCAATGCTCCATTTGTGTTCCCGGCTGAATCACACAAGGGTAATTTCCAAGTCGGAGTGTGCCTCCCTTATCAATATCATCACTTTGTCCCGGCATAAAATCAATAACCTTGTCCCTGCACTGCTCATCAAATTCCCCGGAATGTGCTTCCGGAAGTCCAGCCTCATTCCTGGCATATTCAATGACGGCAATCTGCATGCCAAGACAGATCCCGAAATAAGGAATCCGATTCTTTCTGGCATATTCAGCTGCAGTGATCATTCCTTCAATTCCTCTGTTTCCAAAACCGCCGGGAACGATGATCCCGTGTATTCCCCGGAAAATCTGAGCTACGTTTTCTTTCGTAATATTCTCTGAATCGATCCAATGAATACGGATATAAGCATTCTGCGCATAGCCTGCATGATTTAAAGCTTCCACTACGGACAGATAGGCGTCATGAAGCTTTACATATTTCCCGACCAGTCCGATATGTACTTCCCGGGTACGATTTTTTATCTGTTCCACCATTTTTTTCCAGTCTTCAAGCCGGGCTTCCTTTGCCTCTAAATGAAGCTCTCTGCAAACTACAGAAGAAAAGCCGGACTGCTCCAGCATAAGGGGCGCTTCATATAAATTTGACAGCGTGCGGTTTTCGATCACGCAGTCCGGCTTCACATTGCAGAAAAGAGAAATCTTCTGAAAAATAGATTCCTCCAAAGGTTTATCGCACCGAAGTACAATGAGATTCGGGTGGATTCCCATTCCCTGCAGTTCCCGTACAGAGTGCTGCGTAGGCTTTGATTTGTGTTCGTCCGAGCCGCTTAAATAAGGGACGAGTGTCACATGAATAAACAGGCTGTTTTCCCGTCCCACTTCCAGAGAAATCTGGCGGACTGCTTCTAAAAAAGGCTGGGATTCAATATCTCCTATTGTTCCTCCGATTTCCGTAATTACCACGTCTGCATCCGTCTGTTTCCCTACGCGATAGACAAATTCTTTGATTTCATTGGTGATATGCGGGATCACCTGAACAGTAGAGCCCAGATATTCTCCCCTTCTTTCCTTATTCAACACATTCCAATAGACTTTTCCTGTCGTCAGATTGGAATATTTATTCAGGTTTTCATCAATAAATCTCTCATAATGTCCCAGATCCAGATCTGTCTCCGCGCCGTCTTCCGTGACAAACACCTCTCCATGCTGATACGGGCTCATAGTTCCCGGATCTACATTAATATAAGGATCTAACTTCTGAGCGGCCACCTTATAACCTCTGGCTTTTAAAAGCCGCCCAAGGGAGGCTGCCGTAATTCCTTTTCCAAGCCCGGATACCACGCCTCCGGTCACAAAAATATACTTTGTCATAAATTGTCATTCCTCTTTCTATTATTTTCCGCTTTCTCCATAGTTTGAAAGCACTCTGGCTGAAGGGTCATTGACGTCACACCCCTCCCACTCTTTGTTCGGCATCCAGAATCCGGCGATCATTTCCGCCTGCCCCGGATAATATTTTTCAAAGATTTCCCTGTACAACAAAGATTCTTTCGTAAACGGACGTGCATAGGTATACTTTTCTGATAATGTTTCCATCTCCTGATCTGTGTAAACGGATTCTGCGTATTCTTTCAGATAATCCACCATGGAATGACCTACTGCGTCTGAAAACGCTGCTTTTTCTCTCCACAGGATTTCTTGCGGAAGGTACGAATCCTCCTGAAATGCATGACGGAGAAGATATTTCCCTTTTCCGTAATGATTCATTTTCAGTTCCGGATCGACTGCCATAACGTAAGTCACAAAATCCAGATCTCCGAACGGAACTCTTGCCTCAAGAGAATTGGAAGAGATACAGCGGTCTGCCCTTAGTACATCATACATATGAAGTTCACGGATTCTTTTCACGGATTCTTCTTGGAACGCCTCCGGACCGGGGGCGAAATCAGTATATTTATATCCAAATAATTCATCCGATATTTCACCGGTGAGAAGTACGCGGATATCTGTCTGCTCATGAATTGCCCTACATACCAGATACATACCCACAGATGCACGTATCGTAGTAATATCGTAAGTCCCCAGAACATGAATCACCTCTTCCAGCGTATCGATCACTTCCTCCGGCGTCATATATATTTCCGTATGTTCGCTTCCGATGTACTCTGCTGTCTGCTTCGCATACTTTAAATCAATGGCGTCTTCACGCATCCCGATGGCAAACGTACGGATAGGTTTCCGGCTCTCTTTAGCGGCGATCGCACAGACGAGCGAGGAATCCAGCCCGCCCGAAAGCAGAAAACCTACCTTCGCATCCGCTACAAGCCGTTTCTTTACTCCTTCGATCAGCAGGTCGTAGATATTCCGGCATACGGTTTCTAAATCATCCCGGCATATGTGTTCTGATTTTGTTATATCGCAATAGCAGGTAAAACTGCCGTTTTTATAATAATATCCCGGAGGAAAAGGCATGATTTTGTCAGTAAGCCCTACCAGGTTTTTCGCTTCACTTGCAAACAGGATCACACCTTTTTCATCATATCCGTAATAGAGAGGACGGATTCCAATGGGATCTCTTGCCGCAATATATTCACCTGTATCGCCGTCATAGAGAATACATGCGAATTCTGCATCCAGCATAGCAAACATATCTGTGCCATATTCTTTATACAAGGGCAGAAGGATCTCACAGTCTGAATCGCTTGCAAAGCTATATCGGTCAGACAATTCTTCTTTGATCTTTTCAAATCCATAAATTTCTCCGTTGCAGACCACGTAACTTCCATCCAATTGGAAAGGCTGCATTCCGGACGGTGTTAATCCCATAATGGCCAGTCTGTGAAATCCAAGAAGACCATTTCCCGTATCAACGATCCGGCTGTCATCCGGACCTCTGGAAATGGTTCTTTGGAAACCTTCTTTAAATTTATCTAAATCGACTACCGGTCCGCAATATCCCATAATCGAACACATACATTTTACCTCCATTTTTCGGGAACTGTTCCATGCGCGCTGTAAACAGTTCCCTTATTTTAAATTTATTCTACATCCTGCAGAGCATCAAAGCCCTCTTCACCGGTTCTGATTTTTACAACATTTTCCACATCATAAACGAAAATCTTACCGTCTCCGATATGTCCTGTATAAAGCACTTTCTTAGCCGTTTCGATAACACTGCGGACAGGAACTTTGCTCACCACGATTTCTACCTGGATTTTCGGAAGCAGGTTTGCCTCAATCTGTACGCCGCGGTAATACTCCGGTTTTCCTTTCTGTACGCCGCATCCAAGAACGTGCGATACGGTCATGCCTGTAATTCCCAGATTCATCATTGCCGCTTTTAATGCCTCAAGCTTTGATTCCTTGCAGACAATTTCCACCTTCGTGAATTTCGGCGTTCCTTCTTCAAATGCAGGAACCGTCTTCACCGGTACAGCTTCAGCTTCCGGCACATCTCCCATGGCAAAGACCGTATTGGTGTCCACATCCTCCGCAATGGTGTCCGGCAGCATAGAAAATCCGGCATATGCGGTAAACAGTCCATGTTCCGAAACATCCAATCCGGCAAGCTCTTCTTCCGGTTTTACACGCAGCCCGATGGTATGTTTAATTGCTAAAAATACAATGGTGATAACCACCGCAACATACGCTGCTACAGCAAGCACGCCTAATACCTGGATTCCCAGAAAGTGCGCGCCGCCTCCATAGAAAAGTCCTGCCTCTGTAGTCTCCCCTGTGGCAAACAGACCGGTCAGAACCGTTCCTGCAGCGCCGCAGACACAGTGTACGGAAACAGCGCCTACAGGGTCGTCTATTTTTGCAATTTTATCAAAAAATTCTATCGCCAGTACAATCAGGATTCCACAGACAACTCCAATGACCGCCGCGCCGACCGCATCTACCGCATCGCAGCCCGCTGTAATGCCTACCAGACCTGCCAATGCTGCATTGTAAGTCATAGAGACATCCGGTTTCTTGTAACGTATCCAGGTGAAAATCAAAGCCGCGCAGCAGGCGACAGCAGCTGCCAGGTTAGTATTAAAGAATACCCTTCCCGCTGTTTCTATCAGGGCATCACTGTCCATACCTACCGTAGAAGCTCCGTTAAATCCAAACCAGCAGAACCAGAGGATAAAGACGCCAAGCGCTGCAAATGTAAGGTTATGCCCTAAAATCGCCTGCGGTTTTCCGTTTTTATCGTATTTTCCAATACGCGGACCTAAGATTTTCGCACCGATCATAGCGCAGATGCCTCCTACCATATGTACGGCTGTAGATCCTGCAAAATCATGGAATCCCATCTGGGAAAGCCATCCTCCTCCCCAGATCCAGTGGCCAGAAACCGGATAGATCAGAAGTGAGATCGCTGCAGAATAAATACAGTAAGCGCTGAATTTTGTTCTCTCTGCCATTGCTCCTGACACAATCGTGGCGGATGTCGCACAAAAGACAGTCTGGAAGATCGCAAACGCCCACAGAGGAACGCCTGAAGGAAGCGCCTGGCTGTACTCGCCCCGGATCAGCGGGTCAAAGCTGCCAATGATTCCGGAACCTTTTCCAAACATCAGTCCGAATCCTACCAGCCAGAATGCCGGTGTTCCAATGCAGAAATCCATCAGGTTTTTCATCAGAATATTTCCGGTGTTTTTCGCTCTTGTAAATCCCGCTTCACACAAGGAAAAACCTGCCTGCATAAAGAAGACCAGAGCTGTGCCAAATAATACCCAGATTGTATTTACAGAACTGTACATGATAACCCCTCCCTTTTTGTTATCTTTGCTATTTTACGCTGAAAAGCAGATCCCCGTAGGTTGGGAACGGCCAGTATTTTTTTGCTGTAACGGTTTCCGCTTCATCACAGGCAATTCGTAACTCCTGCATTCTGGTCAATACTGTATCCCGGATCTGATAAGACTGCGCCACAATATCCTTCACGTCCTGAAGTTCTATCAGAGCTGTTTCCAATGCATCCGTCCTGACTGCCATCTGGTCTGTAAGTGTAGAGAGTTTTTTTATCAGGCCGCTTTCATAACGGCATGCCAATGTCTCATCGACACGTTTCTTCGCAGAAGCTGTCCTTGCCAGTTCCATTGCGTAGGCTTCCACAGCCGGAATGATCTCTCTTTTAACCATATCCACCATAGTATTTGCTTCTATTACGATCGTCTTACAGTAGTTTTCCAGCATAATCTCGCATCTTGATTCCAGTTCCGCCTTGGAGAATACTTTATGTGAAGTAAGCATCCTGACATTTTTTTCATCCAGCAGATGCGGCATACAGTCCGGCGTTGACGGATAGTTCATCAGTCCGCGCTTTTCCGTTGCTTCTTTTATCCATGCATCGTCATAACCGTTTCCATTGAAAATAATCCTCTTGTGATCTTTGATCGTCTTGCGGATCATGGCATGAAGGGTTTCTTCAAAATTCTCTGCTTTTTCCAGTCTGTCCGCATAGATCTTCAGGCTTTCCGCCACTGCGCTGTTAAGCATCATGTTGGCGCATGCGATACTGTTGGAAGATCCCAACATACGGAATTCAAACTTATTTCCTGTGAAAGCAAAAGGTGAAGTACGGTTTCTGTCCGTAGTATCCCGATTGAATTTCGGAAGGACATCCACACCCAGCTTCATCTGTGTTTTTTCCGCTCCTTCATAAGGAATATCTTTTTCAATCGCCTCTAAGACTCCGTTCAGCTCATCGCCCAGAAACATGGACACAACAGCCGGCGGCGCTTCATTTGCTCCCAGACGATGATCGTTTCCTGCGGTTGCAACAGACAGCCTCAGCAGATCCTGATAATCATCCACCGCTTTGATCACTGCGCACAGAAACAGTAAAAACTGCGCATTCTCATAAGGTGTTTCTCCCGGCGACAGCAGGTTTACGCCTGTATCAGTGGAGATGGACCAGTTATTATGTTTTCCGCTTCCATTCACTCCTGCAAACGGTTTCTCATGAAGAAGACAAACCAATCCATGCCGTGCGGCTACTTTTTGCATGATTTCCATCGTCAGCTGGTTGTGATCCGTAGCAATGTTGGTCGTTGTGTAGATCGGCGCCAGCTCATGCTGTGCCGGAGCCACTTCATTGTGCTGTGTCTTTGCAAGGATTCCAAGCTTCCAGAGTTCCTCATTTAAGTCCGCCATGTAAGCCTCTACTCTTGGCTTGATCACACCGAAATAATGGTCATCCATCTCCTGTCCTTTCGGAGGTCTTGCTCCAAATAAAGTGCGTCCTGTAAATTGAAGATCTTTTCTTTGATCATACATTTCTTTTGTAATCAGGAAGTATTCTTGTTCCGGTCCTACAGAAGTAATAACGTATGATACCTTTTCATTGCCGAACAGACGGAGAATCCGAAGCGCCTGCTTATTCAATGCCTTCATGGAACGAAGCAGCGGCGTTTTCTTGTCCAACGCTTCTCCTCCATAAGAACAAAAAGCTGTGGGAATACATAAGGTTTTTCCTTTAATAAACGCATAGGAAGTCGGATCCCATGTGGTATATCCTCTTGCCTCAAAGGTAGCTCTTAAACCTCCGGAAGGGAAGGAAGAGGCATCCGGCTCTCCTTTGATCAGTTCCTTACCCGAAAATTCCATGATAACGCCTCCGTTTGGAGAAGGAGAAATAAAGCTGTCATGTTTTTCTGCTGTGATTCCGGTCAGCGGCTGAAACCAGTGTGTGTAATGTGTTGCGCCTTTCGATACAGCCCATTCTTTCATAGCTTCTGCCACAACGTCTGCTACGCTGCTGTCTAATTGTTCACCTTCATCAATGGTTTTTCTCAATGACTGATATACTTTTGAAGATAAACTTGCCTTCATAACCCTGTCATCAAACACCATACAGCCAAAATATTTGGAAACATTTTTCTTCTTCATAACGACACTCCTTTCGCACGAAAAAAGACAAGGATGCCTTTCCTGCTATCCACATGAAAGACGCCCTTGCCTTTTTCTATCTGTTTCTTTGCAACAACGGAAAAAGCGTCTCTGAGATTGTGTTCTCAAAGACGCCCTTGCCTTTACGTGTTGCATGATAACACCGGACAAACCTCTTTGTCAATTCCTTTTTTTGTATTTTTACAAGTACAATTATAACCGTTCAGCCTGCGAAAACCACTTACGGAAACACATATGAAATAAGAAAGATAAAGGAATCCGCGCATCGTTCTGCAAAAACTCAATCAAATTATGATTGACAAACATTCCTAATCGTTGTATAAGTATGCATATGAGCAAAGGCGTTCATTTAGGAATCAGAATTTTTCTGCTTTCAAAATGAGCGTCTTTGTTTTTATTGTATAAGATCAAAAAGAAAGGAATGAAATGGAAAATGAAAACAGAAGGTCAGGTAAGGATTCCTTCAGGATGTGCCATCGCAGCTATGATTTCCAGAGACGGGAATAAAATGTCCGGGGAAACGATCACAAATGCTATGAAACCCATGCATGACCGATCCAATGGTCTTGGCGGCGGATTTGCCGGTTATGGAATCTATCCGGAATATAAAGACTTTTATGCCTTTCATATGTTTTTTGACAGCAGAGCTGCCAGAAAAGGATGCGAGGCGTTTTTAAAAGAACGGTTTGAGATCGTACAGTCAGAAATTATCCCCACAAGAAAAACGCCTCTGATCACAGATGAGCCTATCATCTGGAGATACTTTGTAGCTCCTTTGAAGTCTCTTCTGACGTCTATGCAGCTGGATGAAAAGGAATATGTGGTACGTACAGTCATGAAGATCAATACGGAGATGCCGGGAGCTTATGTCTTTTCCAGCGGCAAAAACATGGGAACTTTCAAAGCAGTGGGATACCCGGAAGACATCGGTATTTTCTATAAATTAGACGAATACGAGGGATATTCCTGGACTGCCCACGGCCGCTATCCTACCAATACTCCGGGCTGGTGGGGCGGAGCTCACCCCTTTGCTCTTCTGGATTCTTCCGTTGTACATAACGGTGAAATTTCTTCCTATGATGCCAACCGCCGTTTTATGGAAATGTTTGGATATAAGTGTACCCTTCAGACGGATACGGAAGTCATCACGTATATTTTAGACTATCTGCTCCGCAGGCAGAATCTGACTCTTGGAGAAGCTGCCAGCGTAATTGCCGCCCCCTTTTGGAGCACCATTGCAGCAAAAACAGATCTTGCAGATCAGAAAAAGCACACTTACTTACGAACTCTGTTCCCCAGCCTTCTGATCACCGGACCTTTCTCCATTGTTTTCGGTTTCAACGGAGGGCTTATGGCGCTCAATGACCGGCTGAAGCTCCGCTCCATGGTCGTAGGAGAAAAAAAAGATATGGTTTATATTGCCAGTGAAGAAACAGCCATCCGAGCCATGGAACCGGATGCCGAAAATATCTGGGCTCCCGCCGGCGGAGAACCGGTTATCGTAACAGTAAAGGAAGGTGTTTTATTATGAGCATTGAATTTATCTACCCTGAGTTTGAAGTGATCCGAAATGAAAACCGCTGCATTACCTGCCGTATCTGCCAGCAGCAATGCGCCAATGGCGTACATTCCTACAATAGTGAAACCAAACAGATGGTATGTGACGAAAGCAACTGTGTAAACTGCCAAAGATGTGTTTCCTTTTGTCCCACCAGAGCTTTAAAAATCGTAAAGAGCGACTGTTCTCTACGCGAAAATGCCAACTGGCCGGAAAATATGATGAAAGAAATTTATAAACAGGCAAACAGCGGCGGAGTCCTGCTCTCTTCCATGGGAAACCCAAATCCTCTTCCCGTTTATTGGGATCGCATCTTAATCAATGCTTCGCAAGTAACCAACCCTCCCATCGACCCTCTAAGAGAGCCTATGGAAACCCGGATTTATCTTGGAAAGAAACCGGAACAAGTGCATCGGATGGCGGACGGTTCTTTAGACTGTGAGCTTCCCCCGCAGCTGGAACTCTCTATGCCGGTCATGTTCTCCGCCATGAGCTATGGCTCTATCAGTTATAATGCGCACAAATCACTGGCTCTCGCTGCAAAAGAGCTTGGGATTTTATATAATACAGGAGAAGGTGGTCTCCATGAAGATTTTTATTGCTATGGAGAAAACACCATTGTACAGGTAGCGTCAGGACGCTTTGGCGTTCATGAAAAATATTTAAACGCCGGCGCCGGCATTGAGATCAAAATGGGACAGGGCGCAAAACCGGGAATCGGAGGGCATCTTCCGGGAACTAAAATTGTAGGAGACGTGTCCCGCACCAGAATGATCCCTGAAGGCTCTGACGCCATCTCCCCCGCGCCTCATCATGATATCTATTCTATTGAAGATCTGCGGCAGCTGGTCTGTTCTCTGAAAGAGGCTACGGAATACAAAAAACCGATTATCGTAAAAGTGGCGGCTGTCCATAATATCGCAGCCATCGCCAGCGGAATTGCACGCAGCGGCGCGGACATTATCGCTATCGACGGCTTCCGCGGAGGCACCGGCGCCGCTCCTACCAGAATACGCGACAATGTGGGAATCCCTGTAGAGCTCGCTCTGGCGGCAGTGGATCAGAGGCTTCGTGATGAAGGAATCCGAAATCACGTTTCGCTCGTAGCAGGCGGCAGTATCCGCAGCGCTTCCGATGTGGTAAAAGCAGTAGCCCTTGGAGCGGACGCCTGTTATGTTGCAACAGCCGCGCTTCTGGCTCTTGGGTGTCATCTCTGCCGCACGTGTCAAAGCGGCAAGTGTAACTGGGGGATCGCCACGCAGAATCCTGAACTTGTGGAAAGACTTGATCCGCAGACGGGAAGCCGTCGGCTTATCAATCTGATGACTGCCTGGAAACATGAAATCAAAGAACTTATGGGAGGTATGGGAATTAACTCCATCGAAGCTCTCCGGGGCAACCGTCTTATGCTCCGCGGAATCGGGCTAAACGAAAAAGAACTTGAAATACTTGGCATTTCCCATGCCGGAGAATAAAAACAATATCATTTTATCAAGGAGATGTGTTATACTATGAAAGTGATAGATGCTGCTGCACTAGATTATAAAACTTTAAACGAAGTCCTTCGGCAGCCGGAACACGATTATGTGATCGAAGGCTGCTGCGGACAGCGCTTTATCGGCGCCGGAATGTCTGACCGGAATATTACCGTCAATGGAATTTCCGGCAATGCTCTCGGCGCCTACCTAAATAACGCCTCTATTACCGTAAACGCAAATGCGCAGGACGCCGTAGGCGATACGATGAACGCAGGAAAGATTTTGATTCATGGCAGCGCCGGAGATGCGGCCGGATACGCTATGAGAGGCGGTAAAATTTATGTTCGCGACCATGCCGGCTACCGGGCGGGCATTCATATGAAAGAATATAAAAAGAAAGTTCCGATAATGATTATCGGAGGATGTGCCGGCAGTTTTCTGGGGGAATATCAGGCCGGAGGGATTCTGATTGTATTAGGATTACAGGAAGATCATCATCCGATCATCGGCAATTTCCCCTGTACCGGTATGCACGGCGGAAAGCTGTTTCTGCGGGGCGACTGCAGGAATCTGAAATTTCCTCCGCAGGTGACGGCAGATATTGCTTCTTTTGAAGACTTGCAGGGAATCATGGATGATCTGAAGGAATATTGCAGCGATTTTCACTATGACCTGAAAACCATTCTCTCCTCTCCTTTTACTCTTGTCACCCCGAACAGCAAGAATCCGTATAAACAGATGTATGTAGCAAATTAACGTGAAAGAGGTGGAAGACTATGAAATATTCCCAGCAAGAAATTATACAGTATGTTCAGGAAGAGGACGTTAAGTTTATCCGTCTGGCTTTCTGCGACGTTTTCGGAAAACAGAAAAACATATCCATCATGCCTGATGAGCTTCAAAGAGCCTTTTCTTACGGTATCGCCATTGACGCGTCCGCCATCGATGGATTTGGTGATGAGACTCATTCAGATCTATTTCTTCATCCAGAACCGGATACTTTGATGCCTCTTCCCTGGAGACCGGAAGAAGGCAGTGTAGTTCGGATGTTCTGTCATATCACGCATCAAGACGGCACGCCTTTTGAGTATGATTCCCGTGCGCTTCTGGAAAAAGCCATTAAAGCAGCCTCTGAAGAGGGATTGCAATTTTCTTTTGGTACGGAACAGGAATTCTATCTTTTCCGGTCAGACGACTTTGGCGAACCTACCATGATCCCATATGATCATGCCGGATATATGGATATCGCTCCGGAAGACAAAGGTGAAAATATCAGACGAGAGATCTGTCTGACTCTTGAACAAATGGGCATTCATCCCGAAAGTTCCCACCACGAACAAGGACCGGGGCAAAATGAGATCGATTTTCGCTACTCCGACCCTATGACGGCGGCCGATAACGCCTTGACTTTTCAGACTGTAGTTAAAGCTGTTGCGTTAAGAAACGGTCTCTGTGCCGATTTTTCCCCAAAACCCCTTCGTGATCAGCCCGGCAATGGTTTTCATATTAACATTTCCGTCAAATCCGATCGCGAATTTAATTATATGGACGCTGTAATTGCCGGTATTCTGGATAAAATCTCGGAGATGACTCTTTTTTTGAATCCGCTTGAAAATTCCTATGAACGTTTTGGACAAAATAAAGCGCCGCTCTACATCTCTTGGTCAAAAGAGAACCGTTCCCAGCTCGTCCGTGTTCCCGCGGCGCTGGGCGAATATCAGCGCGTAGAGCTTCGTTCTCCTGATCCGTCCACCAACACCTACCTGGCGTTTGCCTTGATCATTTACGCGGTCCTCGACGGAATCCGTAATAAAACAGAGCTCCCCGCTCCTGCCGATATCAATCTGTATCGGGCTGATAAAGATACGCTTGCGCGCTTTGGCCAACTTCCGAAAGACTTTAAAACAGCCTGTTTTCTTGCCGCAAACAGTTCTTTTATCAAGAAATATATACCTGACGCGATCTTAAACATTTATTGCAAACAGTAATTTATACGAGTTCCAAAGAAAGGAGAGCATAAAATGAGTCTAAAAGAGCGTACATACAGTATTCTTGTTGTATCTTCGACAGACAGTTTTGCCTCTGCCTTTATCGGCTCTCTTCCTGAAATCCGGTATTATCCTGTTCTTACGGCTTCAAGTGTCAGCGCAGCGAAACGAATGTTAAAAGAAAAGTCTTTCGATTTTGTCATTATCAATTCTCCTCTGTCTGATGATATCGGCGTTCGTTTTGCGATCGACCTTTGTTCCTCCAGACAGATCGCCGTTCTGCTTTTAGTAAAACGGGATATTCACTCTGATATTCATGACAAGGTTGCCGAATATGGAGTGTTTACACTTCCAAAGCCAACTTCAAAACCGACCCTCCTTCAGGCGTTAAGCTGGATGGAAAGTTCCCGCGAGCGTTTAAGGCAGCTTGAAAAGAAATCTTTATCCATCGAGGAAAAAATGGCGGAAATCCGTCTGGTCAACAAAGCGAAATGGTTTTTGATCAGTGAACTTTCTATGAGTGAACCGGAAGCTCACCGCTACATAGAAAAACAGGCAATGGATCGCTGTATTCCAAAGCGATCCATTGCCGAAGAAATTATCAAGACTTATACTTGATCTTCTCCTCCTTCCACTTCCGACTTTATTATCAGAAGTGCAGGGAGGTAAAATTATGTTTTTATTCTGTCAGTCAGGCTTACCGCCTTTTCTTTCTGCCTAAGAATCTGCCTGCCGCCGCAAGCATTGCCGCAAATCCTAAGGTCGTCCATCCGACCGGCGTTTCCTTATCTCCTGTCGCAACAGCCTTTTCATCGCTTGCCGATGGTGTTCCATTCGTTGACGGTGTATCGTCCGGCGACAGTGAATTATCTGGATTCACAATATCTGTATTACCGGAATCCGGATTCGTCGGGAATTCCGGATCTGTCGGGAATTCCGGATCTGTCGGGAATTCCGGATCTGTCGGTGGATTCGGCTCCGATTTTTCCAGACCTTCTATCGCTTTTTGCAGTTTTTCCAATGCCTCATTCACATCTTCTTTTACTGCATTTTCTCCAAGCTTTAAGACTTTTTCCGCCTCTTTTAAAGCTTCTTCCAGAACCGTTTTACTGTCTTGTGTATAAATACTCAAATCTTTGCCTGCATATAAGTCATATGCCGCCTGAAGTTCTGTAAGATCTCCTTTATACATAGTCAGCCTTTTCCCGACTTCTATCAGTGTCTTATACGCTGTCTCCACTTCTTCGCTTGTTGCATCCGGCTTCTCATCAATCGCTTTTGCATTTTTATACGCTTCCTCATACTCTTCGCGCACAACCGGAATTACATCCTGATATTTTTCATCTTGCATCTGTTCTTCTGCATGCCGGATTGCCTCTTTAAGATGAGACTTATCGACTTCTTCTTTTTCCTGTTCAAATACAGCCGTAAAAGCGGCGCTTTCTTTTGCATCAAACGTATATTTTTCCTGTTCGCTTACCGGGTTTCCTTTTTCATCTTCCCAACGGACAAATTGATATCCTTCTTCCGGATATGCTTCGATTGTAATCTTGCTTCCCTTTTTCACAGTATTTCTTTGGGAAACAGTTCCCTTTCCTTCTGTCTGCGGTATGATTTCCACAACTTCTTTTCCCATTAATTCTGATAAGGACAGTTCTTCATATTTCATAATATCCTGTGAATGTAATTCTGCCGGATTGTAAGAATCATACTTTTCATACATCAGACCGATTTGGTGATTCGGAAGTTCGCTCAGGCAGGAATATGCAAACCCTGCATTCTTACTGTCTACCGAATAATCGTAAGTCCAATCAATTTTATATTTTTCACTTCCTTCTTTTCCGGTATCTGTGATCAAACCGATCTTGACTCTTCCGTCTCTTCGATAATTTCCCACACCGGCAGGAGTGGACATGATCAGCGCCGGCTTTCCTTCTATCAGACCGCCATAGCGGATCACGGATAACTGCGATCCCCATCCCGGCTGGGTCATTCCCGGTACATACGCCGCTTCTGTCCATGTTTTTCCTCCGTCCAGGCTCACTGCTTCCGCTATCTTAGAACCTGTTGATCTCGCATAAACACGAAGCGTTCCATCCGGCATTTCTACGATCTGTGATTCTGACATCGCCGCTTTCTTCGTAGACGGTCCTTTTGCATAATTCCATGTTGCTCCATGATCGTCGCTGTAAATAATTCCCGACTGTGCCGTATCATAAACCGGTACGATCAACCGCCCCTTATATTCTCCGTTTTTAATCTGCATGCCTCTTCCCGGACCTGTGACAAGCACTCTTGAATCTTCTGCTTTGACCATTCCGTTTAAAAGTATCGGATCAGACCATGTTTTTCCGTCATCATCACTGTACTTCATATACAGCCATGTCGTAGGCAATGCTTTGAATACTGCATCTGCATACATAATGTTCATCGGAACGTCTTTGTCTGTCTCATCTGTTACAAGCTGTCCCGAACCGTTCGTAGGATCGAATCTTGACGATTTTTGTTTGACTGTCTGCAATACATTATCCTTCAAAATTTCAAAATTACTGTTCAGAGAATACTCTGTCGGCTGATTCGTTGTATCATTATATATAACACCATTCTCCCTCACTGTATAATTATAATCTGTTTCTCCTGCCTTTTGCAGTTTCAAGTATTTTTTCCCTTGAATTTCTTTATATCCGCTTCCTGTAACTGCCTGCGGAGAACCATATCCAGCCGCCATAGCGTCCGATATCAAAAATACACGTTCTATCTCTTCGTCCTGCAAAAGAACCGGATCGATAAATGATGCACTTTGATTTACTCTCGTCTGCGTTCCTACCGGAATTTCTAATGTATTATCTTCATAATCCTCATAGTGGAATGGAAGCTCCGGCTTGCTCCAGTTCTTTCCTCCATCTTCGCTTCTTGCCACTGCAATATCAATATTATTCGGTGAATCGTGCGTACCGCCAAACCTTGCGTCTGCCGCGCTGATCACTGTACCGCTTTTCAGTGTCAAAAGCGCCGGAATCCGGTAATAGTTCGCGCCTGTTCCGTCATTTTTATGGAAAATCTGCTGTAATTCAGGATATGCGGTCTTCTTCGTTTCCTCGATCAGTTCTTCATCTGTTAAAGGAGTCTCATACACTTCGATCTTATGGATATTTCCTCCGAAAGTATATTTATTAATTCCTCCCCTTTTTGTTGCCCCCAGAGAAACAGTATCTAATCCCGTAATTTCAGAAATAAAGCGGTATCCTCCCAATGCAGCGGCGTCTACCGTCAGCACTTTCTCTCCGTTTGCAAACAACTGATACGTTCCTTTTTCTTTATCTGCCTGAAGCGCAATTATATTTTCTGCAGGTTTTCCTTTATAATCTGCCTTCACTGCATTTGCCGCTTTAAATCCATAATTCATCGCGCTCTCATTTCTGATTTCGCAGCCAAGTACTCCTTCAGGTCTGATATAAACATGAAAATGTCTGTTTTCATGTCCTGCTTTTGCATTGGAAACACTAAACAAAGACTGAATTGCCTGATCGCTTGTCGATGTATAGTGTACTAAAATCGTACCTTCTTCCAGCTTCATCAATTTTTCTGCGTAATCTTTTGTACTTAATTCTACCGGTGATCCTACTGCGATCTTCTGATCCTCTTTTCTGAAAACCAATCCTCTGCCTACCGCGTATATTTTAAATATTTTTTCTTTTTCAGCCTCTGCATTTTTTGCTTTCAGCCGGATCGTATATGTCTTTCCTTCCTCCAGTTTCTTTGCTGTTTTCAACACTCCGTTTTCTATCGCAAAATATGGATTATGAGTGTCGCCTTCTCCTGTGCAAAGAGAGAAAACATAGTTTCCTTCAGGAGCCATCTCATTAACTGTGAATGTTCCCACCGTTGTTCCTTCATTCAAGTTTTCTACTTTTTCATCACTCAAACAAATATCAAATGCTTCCTCAAGCGTATTATTTAATTCAATCTCCTGTTTTTGAAATACTGTTTTTTCCGCCCGGTCTTTCAGCCATGCAGACACTTCTACCTCGTATTTCTGATTCTCGGGAAGGTTTTTTAAAACAATCAACTTCTCTCCTGCTTCTGCATCTGTCTCATATGTCTGCCCTGATGCTTTGGAAACCGCTTTCAGATGCACCGCCCCTATCTGAGACTTGCTGTCTTCTTTCAGCTTTTCCAAAGACACGCCGATGCGGTTCGGCGTTTTTATAACTTCCGGAGTGATTTCAGATGTTTTCTCATTGATCGGCATCTCATAAAACAAATTGGCAATCGCGCTGTCCTCTTTCCACAATCCGCATCCTTTTAAAAAGTGTCTGGTCATAAGAAGGTGTCCGTTTGCGCCCGGATGCAGATTATTTCCGAATAAAACAGTATCTTTTTTCAGCCAGCCGTAATCGTTAAACGCTTTTTGAAGTTCCGTATACTGATCGATATAGATCAGGTTCTGCTCGTCTGCGACCTGCTTCATTTTTGCAATATACTGCGGTATATTCGCTTCTCTTGAACCGGTATTCCACATTGGCGTTGGCGTTCTTAAAATGATCACCGCGTCTTTATTTTTATTTCTGATCTTCTCTATGATCGTCTCAAGATTCTTTTTGTATATATCCGCCGTAAGTCCTCCTGTTGCCGCATCATTCGTTCCAAGCATGATCGAGACTACGTCAGGAGTATATTTTTCCAATCTCTGTTCAATATTATTCAGCGTACTTGTTGTCGTCGCTCCTGAAACAGCCGTATTGATCACAGTATCTGAAGCTCTTCCCATCTCATCTTTCAAATATTTTTCAAAAGTCTGAGCGATCCCGTCATAACCTTTTGTCCACAAAGCCGCATGTGTAATAGAATCTCCCATGAACAGCCATGTCATCTTATCTTTTTCTTTCAGCTTTTCCGAAAGCGCTTTTTGCTTTTCATCCAGCGTCTGCCCATACGCGATTCCGACATTGCCTGCTTCCGTTTTTCCTGTCACAGTTTGAAGCTGTGTCGTTCCGTCTGATGAAATACATTTGAAAAGGTACTCTTTTCCCGATTCTGCTCCTGTAATCGTAAATGTATTCCCATCCGCACTTCCCGTTATTTTTTTATCTCCAATACTCAACTCGTATCTCCACGACGTTTCATTTGTTTCCGGGATCTGTACATGCAGACCGGCATTCTCCGCCGTCACAACCGGAAGAACGTTCAAATATACGTCCGGCTGCTCTTCTTCTTTCAGATTCAGAGTCACTCCGTTTCCCGGATAACTGTCCGTCGTCTTGATCGTAGCTGCGGAAAACTGTTTTCCGATCTCAAAATGTCCCGCTGCGTTCAGCGTTTGACCGTCTTTTAATTTATTATTTTTAAAATCATCCTGATTTGTCTGTGCAAAATGATCGACTACAACGATCCGATCGAGCTTCTCCGACTCGTCTTCGTATTCTTTTACAACTTCGTCTACCGCTTTACAGTACAGCATGATTGTTGCATTTACCGCATCATCTTTAACTGCAAATGGCTTTTGGATCACAGCAAATCCTTTTCCGTTTTCTTTTAATCCTAATGACAGGTTGATAAATTGACGCAATGAATCTTGAAACGAAGCAATTCCTGCTTCTCCTGCCTGATAATCCTCTTTCCCGACGAGATAAGCCGCCGCTTTCGGGCTGTAATCCGCCACTAAAGTCTGATAATTGTCAACGACGTCTTTTAAAGTCTGACCGGCCTTTCCTGTGTTGATCGTATAACGCTGCCGCCCGTTTTCATTTCCTGCTTTCGTCCACCGCACATACTCTTCAAACTGTCCTACATAATTTCTTACCCCTCTTGTCTGGGCAAATCCTCCCTGTACGGCTTCTCCTCCTGTAAATACCCATGAGTTATCGCCGTACTGAATTTGAAACATCTCGCCCACTGCCGAACCGCTTGCGATCTCACCGGAAGTTTCCGGTTTCGATATCGCGATCGCGTCCGCGTCCGTCAACGTTTCACTTGTAATGATAACGTGAGAAATCTCCCCCTGAAATCCTTTGTAAACCTGTCCGTCTTTTGTTTTCTGCGCTCCGATCGTCACCTGATCCAGAACCGACTGCTTTGAAAAAAGACCTCTGTTCCCTGCGTCTGTGTTACTCCACATTTCCTGTCCGTCGATCGTCAGACGCATCGACTTCTCATTCTGACTGCTGACAACGACAGTGTGCCAATTCCCATCTGAAAATGAAGCCGGTCCTACATGTTCCGCCGCAGTATGTTTATATACCATACGAAACTTTTCATTCGCCCTTATAAAGAAAGAAGTACAGTCGCTTCCCCTGTTAAGATCTGTCGGAAGATCGATCGTTTTATCTTTCGCTCCCAGTAAAACGCCGTCCGCTTTTTTGGAAGCTTTAAATCTGAACACTACGCTTCCCGTCTCTATTTTATGTATTTGTTCCGCATGATCGCTGACATCGACGGCGCGCGTTCCGTCAAATCTCTGTTCTTCGCCCTGAAATTCCTGAAAGAGAACTGCTTTTTCTTTTAAATCGTCCAATTTCGTTTTGCTTTCTGCCTGATACAATTCTTGTCCTTGCTCGTTCTGCGCTTCATATGCCTGAACGATCAGCTTCATATCGTCTGCAGCAGTAAATACTAAAGAACCTGCTAAAAGTACAGCAGTCCACCGTTTCCAATCCCTCATTCCCACTCCTCCGTTTCTTTGTGAATTATACACATTTTTCAAGAGATTTTAGAAGTATTTTTCTACATTTTATACTTATTATATCACTCGTTCATATGTATATCTTGTATATTTCCCACTATTGCATATACTTTTTTATCCATTTCGGAACTTATAAATCAGAACAAAGCAAATAAATAAAACTGCCATCAGTTTTTAATCTGATGGCAGTCTTAGTTTTATTTTTTCCGTTTTCTCCATGTCATGAATGCTACACCTAAAGAAGTGATAACCATCATCATGGCTGTTCCTATTGTCACCGTATCTCCTGTCTGCAGCGCCTTATTATCGGAATTTCCGCTTAATGCCGTATTTCCTGTATTTCCGCTGTTTCCTGTATTACCGGTGTTTCCGTTATTTCCCGTGTTTCCGTTATTTCCTGTATTTCCGTTATTTCCGTTTATCTCTTCTTTCAAAGTAGTAAACGTATAAGCAGTTTTTTCGGATACTTTTCCGTCTTTTCCGACCGACTCTACCTCTACTTTGTACTCCGTACCCGCCGTAAGACCTGTCAGGTCGTAAGACGTTTCTTTGATCGGCTGATCGTTCACTTTTTGACCATCAAGGTAGACGTTATAACCTTCCGCGCCTTCTCCGGCTGCCCACTTAACGGAAGCAGTCGTCTCTTCGACAGATTCTACTATTACGTTCTGCGGCACTCCAATCACGACAGCAGGTGTTCTAAACGTCTGAGCCACTTTTTCGGATACTTTTCCATCTTTTCCGACCGACTCTACTTCTACTTTATATTCCTTATCGGCTGTAAGACCTGTCAAGTCGTAAGACGTTTCTTTTATCGGCTGATCGTTCAGTTTTTTACCGTCAAAGTAGACATTATAACCTTCCGCTCTTTCTCCGGCTTCCCACTTAACGGAAGCAGTTGTTTCTTTGATAGAATCTACTGTCACATTCTGCGGTTTTCCGACTTCGGCAGAAGCTTTTGTCTTAAACGTCTGAGCCGCTTTTTCAGATACTTTTCCATCTTTTCCGACCGACTCTACTTCTACTTTATATGTTGTATCTTCCTTAAGATCTTTCAAATTATAAGACGTTTCTTTTATCGGCTGGTCGTTCAGTTTTTTACTGTCAAGGTAGATATTATAACTTTCCGCGCCTTCTCCGGCTGTCCACTTAACGAAAGCAGTCGTCTCTTCGACAGATTCTACTGTTACGTTCTGCGGTTTTCCGATCACAGCGGCAGCTGTCGTTGTAAACGTATGAGCTACTTTTTCGGATACTTTTCCGTCGTTGCCGACTGACTGTACTTCCACTTTGTATTCCGTACCTGCCGTAAGACCTGTCAGATTATAAGTTGTTTCTGTAACAGGTTCTGTCGTCTTTTGTTCGCCGTTCAAGAAGATATGATATCCTTTCACTCCTTCTGCCGCATCCCACGAAACAACAGCAGACGTTTCCGTAATATCTTTCGCAGTAACATTCATCGGAGCTTTTACGATATCTTTCGTAGTATCTTCATAGAAGCTTATCATCTTTCCGCTAAAGTATTTATTAGGATTCTGATCATGGCTATAAGTTCTTTCTCCTTTAACTTTAATATATTGCCATGCCGTATCTGTCGGTAAAGTAATTATTTTCAATTTATCATCTTTCGCTAACTCTTCTTTCTTAAGCAGCGTCCACTCTTTTCCGTCGTTGCTTCCGTAGATTGCCGCTGTTTGTACACATCCGTTTCCTGATCCATATGGCAAATATCCGATAGACGAAATATGTCGCGGTTTATCAAACACAAATTCAAGTTCTCTCGTCTGATCGCCACTATAACTTGAATGATAATGTGTATTAGCATTTCCGTCAATTATGTTCTTAGCGGCTTCTGATCTGTCATTATTCTGACTCGAATACTTATGCAGTGTCACATTTCGCAACTGTAAATATTTATTATCTGGACTGTCTTTTGATTCCGTAAATTTATATCCCGCACATTCTTCGCTTGTTACATATCTGCCATGAGCGGCATATCGGATTGAAACATCCTGATTACCTGTAAATCGCAAATCATTATTCAATCCGTTTTGCGGATACGCAGTCCATTCTTGTACGTTGCCTGCTTTATATTGCAAATGTTCAACGCTTCCGACAAATAAATCTTCATCGTCATTCAAATAAACTTTCTTATCTTTTGGCGATTGCTGACTTAAAATATCAATTACATGAACGACAGTAGTTCCTTCCAAGGATACTTTAATATCCGTTTCCGGTTTAATAGAATCCAACTGGTCATTTAACGAAATTTTATGAGGTTGTCCCGCTTCTAAAGTAACATCTTTCCAAGTCTTTTCATTATCTAAGCTGTATTTGACGTGCAGCGTAGAATTATTATATTTTTCATTGATTACGATATTTCCTGCGTCTTCGCCGTCAAAAGAGAACGTTGCGAATGCAGAAGTATCTTTATTCAAAAGTCCCTCTGCAACGATTCTTGCAACCCACGGCTGTCTCGTGTCAGCCTTATCGTACTCATTATCTTTTAAAGCAGCCGCCCTTTCTAATGCCTGAAGGCGAAGAGTCTCGACAGCAAACTTGTCTTTTTCATCCGTAAGTTTTACGCTAATCTCATTCAGCAGATCCGACATAACCATCGGATAATACTGAAACCTCTCTATAATCTCTTCTGCAAACTTTCGGGCATCTTCACTTGATAAATTACTATCGGCAAGTTTCATATCCATTTTACTGTACCAAGCGTCCAAAAATTCAGGTTCTTTTTCTAACGCTTTCTTTAAAATAGCTTCTTTTTTTGTCGGATCTGTAAAACTGTTTGCAAGAAGCGTATATTTTTTCGCTTCAACGTAAGTATCCCATTTTCCTTCCAATACGTCTGTCGCAAGCATGACATAACTGGACGGATGGTGATCTTTACTGCGATTTCCCCAACCAAGAATATAATCGGACATCTCACTGTGTGTATTGCGCCAGTTTGAAACGTCGTTTTGAATACGCCACTCGTATTGACCTTGTCCGTCCTTGCCGCCTTTCTCATTCCATTGCCATGTTATAGCAGCCGCATGTCCAGGCTGTCCGCAAGTTACCGAAGGACGACCGAACACTTCTGCAAGATTCGTATATGTCTTAGCATAAGAACCGCATACGCCGCCTTCTTCCCACACGATCCATGAACGAACGATTTTCTTGTCTCCAACGGATGCCCCGTATTGACGATCAGTATCAAAATATCCGGTTAGTTCATATTTTTGTGTATACTTTTCTCTGTTTGCTTCACTATAATATTTCTCATCTTCATAATTCCACGGAGCTTGCTTATTTTTAACATACATATAAGAATCGAGGAAGTTATCTTCTTTTTCACCCGAATGTTTCTTTCCCCAATTAACGGTATAATTTGCAAGCCATTCAAACTCATCTTCATTCATACGAGAATCTACAACCCAGCGCATCATAGGAACTAAAAGATTACGAAATTCCTGCGCAGACCATTTTCCGACAGAAATTTCATTTGTTTTTGCCTGATCAGCGCCTTTATCCATCATTCCTCCCGGCGCTGAAAGATCCTTAAATGTTTTATATCGTCTTGCCGGATCCGGATCTTTATATGGCAATGTCCAGAAAACGACGCCTTCCGTATTCGCGTAAACAGAAGCGACGGAAACAGCTAAACGAAGTGAAAAATCATCTTTTCCTTCATCAAAATCCGCATGATGCTGATTGTAAATCTTTCCAAACGCAATAAGGGAATTTCTATAATTACCTTCTTTCGGTTTCGGACCGCCGTTAATATAATATGAAAGCGCTTCCTCATTCTTAAGTAGATAATCCATAGCATTTTTATAAATACTGCCTTGCATCGTATAAACATTATTAATAGTATAAAAACCTGCTTGACTTACGAGTTCTCTTTGATAAATCTTCAAAGCGTTTTGATTTACAGCATCTTTACTATTATAATCAACTTTTTTTAATTCCTCGTCATACTCTTCAACTGATTTTACCGGAAGGTGTTCATATCCTGTAGACTGCGTATAATTCTCCTCAACGAATCCTGCGTTAGCATAAACTGCATGATCCGCGGCAGTCGTTTTATTTTGTTCTGCTACAAGCTTAATATACTTTTTTTTCTGCAGTGGAATCTTGACATACTTAGCGTCCTGTTTCGTAACAACGCCGCTATCGTAAACTGCTTCTCCCCATGCCTTTTTATCATCGGAAAAATAAATCTTAAAAATAACACCGTCTGAAGAAACACCTGCTCTTTGATCGATTCCGAGATAACCGACAAAAAATTTGTACTTTTCTTCTAATTTAGTCAGATCATAAATAACCTCCGACTTCGCGTGAGCGCTGATACCTTTCTCAAAATTCAGCTCATAACCGTTATGGCGCACTTGAAGATTATCTTGACCACCGTTCACACAATCTTTCTGAACCGTATTACCCCAATATCCGGTATAAGATCCGCTTTCTTCCTGTAAATCAGACAGATACTTTATTTTAGGATTTTTCAAAATAGTAGTATCGTCTTCCGGCGCAGTTGCCGCATTTGCCGCCGTATCCGCCGGAACTTCCTGCTGCACGATTTTTTCCGCTTCATAATCTGCCGGAGTTTCTATCACTACGCTCTCTTCTGCTTCATAATCTGCAGAAGCTTCCTGCGCCACGCCCTCTTCTGCTTTGTTATCTGCCGCGAGAACTTTAATTCCCGATGACAACAAAACAGAGGAACATGTAAGCCAAAGTGCAAATGTTCCCGCAAATAATTGCATCAATCTTTTCTTTTTCATTATACTCTTCCTTCCTAATAGAACAAACGATTGCTTCTGTTCTATATGTAATTACTTATAAAACAATATGATGATTCCCTTATTAATTGTTTTCTTTTAAGCTAAAAGTAATCTAAAAAACAGAGTGGTTGTTCTTATAACGCATTTCTTTATTTTGATTTTGAAATAACGTGATTTCATTATAATTAATTTCCTTTTGCTTTACAATAACTTTTTTTAATCAATGCAAACTTGATACAATTCCTCCAGAAATATTGATGTTTTTCATCTTTAACCGCTATTTTTCATCTTTAATAAGAAGAAACGTCCGAAGTTTACGTTTCTTCTTCGGACGTCTCTTCTTTCTATTCGATTTCATCTGTCTCATTGTCTCCGACATAATCTTCCGAATCGTCTGGCTGATCGTTCGTCAGATCGTCCGACTGTTCGTCTGTCTGATCGTCCGGCTGTTCGCCTGTCTGACCTTTCGACTGTTCAAAATCTTCCTCATCTTCCTGCTGTTCTTTTTGCTTAGCAGATTCTTCTTTCTTTTCTTCGGAACTGTCCGCATCGTCTTTTTCAAGCTCGGCGTCCTCGTCTTCGTAATCGGACAATTTTTGCCTGATTATCTGATTATATTTCGGACTGCTCATAAAAAAGGAGTTGCTTTCCAATAATTCTAAAACTTCTTCTTCCGTAGCTTCATTGACTACTTTATGAAAGTCCTTCCCGCGCGCGACTTGCTCCGCCAGATAAATTCCAAGACTCTTTCCTGCTTTTTCTGCATTTTCAACGTCCTCTTTATCACCTTCAAGATAAAGCAAATGATCCGTTCCGAACGTCTTTTCCAAACGTCTTTGCAAAGCGGCGCGTTCTTCTTCTGACTCATCTTCCAAAAAAGCATATCCTACTATAATCGTCTCTTCTTTTGAAAGATCCTCTGCGAAATGTTCTTTGATCGTCTCAATCTTTTTGCCTTTTATTCCTTTTTCTTCTTCTTTTGTAAGAGAAGAGCGGTTTGAATCTGCCTCTTTTACTCTGTTTTTTTGATCCAGCACTAATTCAACCGTTTTTTCTCCGTCGACAGATACCATAGCATACGATCTTTCCGGCTGCGATAATAACGCAAAAGATGTGATAATAAGCGCACATGCGGCTACTGCTGCCGCCATCTTTTTCCATATCGCCTTGCTTCTATTTTTCGTCTTCTTCCTATCAGAAAACAGAATTACCGGCGTCCGATCTTCTTTTAAGGAATCTTCTTTTGACGAGTCTTTTTTTAAGGGATCTTCTTTTAAGAAACGTTCTTTTACAAAATCTTCTTTCAATATATCTTCTTCTAATATGTAGATACGATCTCCGACTTTCATACCGTCTTTACGCATAACCCGAAGTACGCCGCCGTCTTTTGTCATAACGAGCGCATACTTTTCTTTTATTTCCATCACTATTACTTTATGATACATTACGGTGACACCTCTCTCTCCTTTGATCCAATAGACTAATTCCGGAAATTGTTTCACAAATATGATCAAGACCGATAAAATAAATTCTTTACTTCCTTTTACGACTTTCTCTGTAACGTCGGCAAGTCTTGCCACTTTGCGGATTGGAAGTTTCTTTTTTGAATAAGTTTCTTCTACTGTTTCTTTATCCTTGCTTGCCGTCTCCGCCACTGTTATCGCTTTTTTTCTTGTATCTCTGTGTTTGGGCGCTCGGTCCGCAAGCATTTCCAGCGTCAGCCCAAACGACAGCAGTTCTTCCCGATATCGGATAATTTCTTCCCGCAAGCCGCCGTCTTCTTCTCTTTTTTCTTCCGCGAAATCTATGCCTTCTTCCTGCATCGCTTCCAGAGAAACTTCTGACGATTCATTTCTCTTTTTCCAAAGATAAGTTTTCAGACGGCTCTCTATAACTAATTTCGCAAATCCGAGAAAATTACCTCTGTCTTCATCATATTTTGTCACTGCTTCTGTAAAAGCCATTAATGCGATACTAAATTCCTCATCGTTTTCTATAGATACATATTTCCCCGTAAAATGACTCGTTGTACGGATCAGAAAAGCCATATGCTTTTTTACGAGTTGATCCAAATTCTCTGTCGATATATTGTCGCCCGCCGCCATAGATACCCCTTCTTTCTGTGTGCTCGTTCCAAATTCTATTATATCACGGGGATTCTATTGCGCATCATACATTTTGCGCCAATAAATTAACGCTGTCGATCCCTCCGAGTTCAAATATCGTTTCAATGACTCTGTTTCCGTTTTTTCTCGGGATATCCACTTCATATACAAGTTCAAAAGAATCCGAAAGAATATTTTTAGCTTTTACCGAATTGCTTTTCGTATGACAGCCGATGATATTCTGGATCTGATCCAAGTCTGTATTGCTGCCTCTTACGACAAGCAACAGATGTTGTTCTTCGCATCCGTTATTTTTCGTCATAATCATTACGACAGCCAAAACCAAACTTCCGACAGATCCGATCAGATAACTTTGCGTTGCGGAAGCGATCCCTATCGCCATAGACCAGAAAATAAATCCTATATCCCGCGGATCGTGTATATTCGTCCGAAATCTTACAATAGACAACGAACCGATCATCCCTAAAGAAAGAGCGATATTCGTCTGTATCAGATCCATCAAAATCGTAGATATAATTGCAAGCGCCACTAAAGTAGCCGCGAATTTCGGCTGATACGTCTGTTTTGTATTAGACAGGCGGTACGTCGCCCACAAAACCGCCGCAAACAATAAAGAAACCGCCAAACTAAGCCATATCATCATTCCGCTTTGTTTTATTTCCAACATATTCATTAACGCGTTCATCGTTTCTTCTAACTGTCGATTCATATTCGTTCTCCTTCCTCACTCTTTCAACTGTTCGATCTGAATTTTTTCCCCGTCTAATATAAAATCCCACGCAAGCTGGTTATCGTCCGAATAAAAGCTTTCCACGTCAAACGCGTCCAGCCGCGCTTCTGTCTCCAAGTTCACGGAAGCCGGATTTTCTTCTTCATTTCCTGTAATCAATCCGTACGCCGGTTTTGTTTTTTTCAGAAACGCAGCCGACGTGGCATCGTTTTCTCCATGATGTCCAAGCTTCAAAATATCTGTCTTTTCAACTTCTCCGCTTTGCAGATAAGCGGCTTCTTCCTCATATTCCATATCTCCTGTCATAAGAAACGAATTATTTCCGTAATGAAAACGGATTATGACAGAATTATTATTCGCGTTTCTGTAATCGCATCTTTGCGGTATCCAAACGTCCGCCGCGACGCCTTCTAAATCCAGCTTTTCTCCTCCTTCCAAATATTTCAATGCAGCCTGATATGATTCTGCTATTTTCTCCATGTCGTTTTTCTCATATGACGCCGCGTCTTTTTTGGAAAGATATATTGTTTCTACCGGATAGTCTTTCATGATCCTTTTTACATTTCCCGCATGATCTTTATGACCATGAGACAGGAAGATCCCTTTTATTTGTTTCACCTGCTTTTTTTCCAATACGCTTTTGATCTGAGAATAATCTTCTTTTTTCCCTGTATCATACATATAATAAGTATCTTTCGGAGTTTTTAACAAAAACGCGTCTCCTTTGCCTATCGTTATATACGTTAATTCCGCAGTCTTTCCGTCTGCGATATGCTCTTCTTTTTCTTTTTGCGCGCAGCCTCCAAAACATATCCCACATATTGTAAAAGCGCATATTAAGCAGCCGATCTTTAAAAAATTTTTAATCTGCTTCATATTTACCCCCGTATCAGGCTACTTTCGTTTTCGGCGCTAATACGTTCACGCCGCGAACACCTTCTATACTGCTGATCCGATTGACCAAACGTTCTTCTTCGTTTTTCCCTATCTGCAGTTCGTATACTAATTCAAACGTATCTGTAAATATGTTTTTGCTTTGTATCGTAACGCCCGATCGATGCAGCAGATCCTGAACCAGATCCAACTGTGTCTTTTCTCCTCTTACGACCATCATCTGATGCTCGCACGCTTTGTCCAGCTTATGAAACAAAAATAATACAATTCCCATGATCAAAGAACATACGACTCCGGCTGTAAACGCTCCCACGGCAGAAGAGATCCCTATTGCCAGCGCCCAGAAAACAAACCCTAAGTCTCGCGGATCTTTTGTGTTCGTTCTGATTCTGCAAATAGACAAAGACCCTAACACGCCCAAAGACAGCAGCGGATTATTTTGGATCAAAGCAAGCAAAACAGTAGAAATCACAGCAAGCATCATAAGTGTAATATTAAACTTTCTATTATATGTCAGCGTATCGTGACATATCCTGTATATTACCAGCATGAAACCTGCCACTATAATCGTAAACAAAATACTTACTACCAAATTCTGCATCGTCGTAATATAAGGCGTTGCAACCTGTTCTCCCATAAAAGTTTTCATCCAACCGCTCATTTTTCCACCCTTTCTTATGTATAATACTCTTTCAGGATCTGCCGTGAAGTTCCGAATTTACTCGGAGGTTTTTTGCTTAAATCGCATTTAGAAAGAACGTCCTGAATCTGTTTAAAAAGAAACCGATCGTATTTGATTTCCAGTATCGTCTGTTCTTTCGGCATCGCAGACTTAAAATTCAACCGTTTTGCAAACAGGTCATAATTAAATTCACAAAACCGCAAGTTATTATCCATCGTAACGCGAGTATTAAAGTTCTCATGCGTATATGCTCTTCTGTCGTATTCGATAAGCGAAACCGGACGATACAAACGAGTAGTCATCAAATTGTACGCATACTGCGATATCGGATTGTCATATTTTAAAAGCACGGCATAATTTTTATGTAATACCTGTATCGCATCCTCCCTTGAAATAACGATGCTTTCTTTTAATTCTCTTCCGAAACTTTTTCTCTTTAATTCAAATTTCGCCACTTTATCGTCTGGATGATACACTCTGACCCGGATTCTTTTTTTCTCATCCGCATGATTTCTTTTATCTTCATAATCTTCATTGACAATGCTGTCAAAATATACGCTTCTTACAGTATATCCGTTGTATCCTCCGTATGCGTCCGGCGTCAAAAGCCGGTCAAGCGCATCCAATAAATATAATCGGTCCGGAAGTGAAAGCAAATATTTTACTTCTTTTCTTGACACAGACAACGTCTGCGTTCCTTCACTTTTCCCTCCCATACGAACGCCTCCCTTTTTCTTTGTACACTATATAATACAAGGGCGTTTTTTCGTTTCGGTACTACTTTTATATTTTTTACTGATTTCCACTGATTTTCACAAAAAAATCACTTCGTCTGCTTATTCAGAACCGAAGTGATTTTTATTACTCTTATTTTATTATTTTTATTACTCGTATTAATTATTTTTATAACGCTTGTTGGATTATTTTTTATTGCGCTTTCTGATTATTTTTTCTAATGCGCACAAGCGTTCCAGCCAGCAGCAGCGCTCCTGCCGCAACGAAAACATATGTCATAACATGAGTGATATCTCCTGTTTTTACTGTTTCGTCCGGTTTCAAAAGAATCGACGGATCAGATTTTTTCCCGTGATAAGAATTTTGAAATTCCAACTCTCCCGCCTTTTTCCCATCTCCTTTTTCCGCCACTACCTGAGGGATCAGCTTTCCATCCTCACCGTTTTTTACATAAACAGTAATATCGTAGCAGCTTTTATCATATTCATAATACTCTTTATCTGTCGTTGTCTGCTTCAACTGATAATGATAAACGCCCGCATGTAAATATTGCATCAAAATCGTTGTTTGCGCCTGCTCGCCATTTAGCGAAAAAGCATATACGCCGTCTTTTGCATTTTCCGGCATAGGCGCTTCTTTATCCAATGCGCACATCTCATAATTTCCTATAAAATCCATTTCCGCGGCAGCATTATCTACAATAAATTTTTGTTTTACCGTCAACGGCGTTTCTGCCATATTTTCCGATGCAAAAACCTGTTTTATAGGAAAACACAGAAAACTAAATACCAGAGCTGTCAAAATAATTATTTGTTTACTCTTTCTCATATCGTAGATCTCCCTGTTCATTTTTAGTTTCTTCTATAACTCTTCCGATTAAAAGATATCTGCCATTTGTACTGCCGGAAGCGCAGGTTGATAATGTTACAAACTGTTCTTCTGTTCCAAACGGCAATTCCTCATAATTGATTGCACGTTCTTTAATATACGCCAAATAGTCTGATATATGTTCTTTTTCCAGCGACGCATTATACAGTACCGTATCGTATGCGTCTGCGCTGAGAAATGCAAAAAATTGTATATCATGCCATCTGTTTTCATAATACAGCGAACCTTTTAAATGCCGCTTAAAATAAGACAGCTTTTCATAAAATCCCAATTCTCCGAACATAACGTTTTTTTCCATATGATGCCCGTAAATAATATTGTTAAGATCGGAAAAATTTTTCTGATTACGGCAGTCAAGGAAAATACTTCCGGATAAAGAAAATTCCCCCAACACATCTGTATTTACATATTTGGAATTATCTTCTGCCTGTACCAGCGGGTAATTAATATGTGTATCTTCCACAGTCAGCCAGCCGAATACTTCCGGGTTCTGCTTTTGAAGTTGTGCAAAAGATACATCGTCGTCTCCGGCAGGGCGGTACGTTTCATAAAGCGAAGCGTCCGCCTGTTGATTAATATGCCGGGTATCCCATAGAACATAAATCCCATAACAAAGGATCGGTAAAAAACACAATACGATCAGCAAGTTTACTATCTTATCAGCTATTTGGATGATTTTCTTCCGACTCAACACTATCTTTCAGACGTTCTGCGCTTTTTCAAAAAAGCAAGCGTACCAAACGCAAAAACAGCGCCTCCAATTAGAAGAATAAACGGAAGATTATTCGTTATAATACCTGTGATCGGATTGTTGCTTTCATGGTTATTGACAAAAGTTACTGTATTTGTTTTTTCTCCGACCAAGTTCTTCTTCCCCTGATTCAAAGAAGATAAATCCTCTTTTTCATTACCTTTTTTCTCAGGTATGGAAGTTTCATTTTCAACAACCGTAACGGACGGTGTATATCCGTCGTTTCCAACGCCTTTTTCTTTAACTTCATACTTTGTGCCGACAGGAATATCTTTAAACGTTATTATATCGCCGTCCGCCAGTTTAAAATTACAAACACCGGTTTCTGTTGTTGTAACGTTCTCCGTTTTTCCGGTCGCTTTTCTTGTAATTGTTCCGTTAAATTTAATTAAAGATGCCTCTGTTGCCGATTTTTCAAAAATAATCGTAAAATCAAATTGTTGCGTCTTATCGGCAAAATCTCCTACTGTTTCCTTTTTAATCTCTAAAGAGGCATATTTTTTGTACGTATTCGTAAATAAAATTTCGTCTGCTTTTTTTTGTCCTTTCTCTGCAAAGATGCTTTTCACATACAAATTATTGTTTGTCCCGTTAGCTACCTGTACCCGAAGCGAATATTCATCTGTAGAATAGGTAACGCCCTCTGCCGGTTTATCTCCTTTTACTTCCTTTACCTTATAGAGATATTCTCCTGCATGAGGAAATTGTCCGAATTGAATCTTCGCATTTTTTGAAATAATGTATTTGCCCGAATCCGACAAAGTTCCTTTATCGTCCTTGTCGGAATATGAAACCGACTCTATCGTTGCATCCGGAGCATCCTTAGTTTGCTTCTCAACCGAGAAATTAAAAGTTACTGCCGGAATATCAAGTCCTTCTGCCATTTCAAAATTCTTTTTAACAGACGCCGTCGCCGGTTTTGTCTCTGTACCGTCTCCCAAGGCAAACGCCGTCGTATTCATTCCCATTATCATAGCTCCCGCTAATAATAATGCGGCTAATCTTTTTTTACTTATCATTATTTTCTCCCTTTTCTTTTGCTTTTCTATTATCTATGAAAAGCAACAATATTTAAACTCCTCTGTGCCTAAGCAGGGTTATAACCGTTCCCTTAATCTCTTCTTTTTTTACAGCCCCGTAAATCCGACTGTCTTTTGCATTGGAACGGTTATCCCCCAATACAAAATATTCATTTTCTCCTAAAGTGATCGGAAAAGCAATTCCTTCTGTATAGGGCAGCGTCTCTGTATAAATCTCTGTTTCCTGCTGCAAATACCCGTTGATCTTAAGTCCGTCCTCCGTAATCTCTACGCTGTCGCCTGATTTTGCCACAACCCTGCGTATTTGTGTTTCTCCATCTTTTTCGATGACAACTACGTCTAACGGCTGAAATTCTTTTTGCAATCGATAATAAATCGCCAAATCTCCGTCTTTAAATGCAGGACTCATCATATTATCCCCACATCGGAAAATTCCGAATACGAAGAAAAGCATAATTGCGATCAACGCTAAAAAAACTACAATTTTTAACACAAGAAACAAGACGTCGTCTTTAATAGAATTTTTCTTTTTCCGATCTGTCATTTCTTCCATCCTTTGCGCCAATAGAATAAACCGACAACCAAAAGGCTTCCAAGCGCGCCAAGAGAAATGAGAACGCCGATTCCCATACCGCGGTTCGTATGGTTCGTTATTCCGGTAGACGGAACAGACTCTTTTTCATTCACCACTTCAATCAATTTATCCTGCTCTAACTTGCCTGTCACCGAATCAGCAGCCGACTCCGGGGTCGTACCTGACTTCGGGTTCACACCTGACTCCGGATTCGTACCTGACTCCGGGGTCGTACCCGGCTCCGAGACGGCTATTTCTTTATATGTAACCTTATAAGGATCTGCGTCCTCCTTTACTTCCTTCACAGTATAAGCACTTCCATACGGAAGATCTTTGATAGTAATTTTCTGTCCGTGGGAAAGAGAAATTCTTGCTTCTCCTTTTTTAAATGTAATGCTTCCATCTTTAGGCGGTTCTGCTCCCGTACCGTCAATCACACTTCCCTTATACTCAAAAGATTTATCAAAAAGCGTTCCTACAGGCTTTCCGTCTTTATCTTTTAAATTTATAACGAATTCAAATTTCTTCGTCTTATTACCCATTTCTCCGGTCACAGTTTTACTTAAAGATAAATCAGGAAGCTTTGTATTTGTAAAAGTAACAGGAACTATATCGGCCAGTGGAACTTCACCGCTTTGATTCGTCATTCCGATCCTATATCCCGTCGTAGGGTCTTCTTCAACTATATACCATGCTCCATACGGAAGATGCTCTGCGATTTTCGTCTCACCGGCTTTTAACGTAAACTTGGCAACGCCCTTTTCAAAATTTAAATCTCCATACTTACCATTCACATCATCTGTATGGTACGGTAAAGTAAGAGTAAACTTAAACTCCTTATCACAATTTGCTTCACCAATAACCTGTTTGGTAATAGAAACCGATCCTTCATTATCTGATCCCATTGCCTTTACAACCCGCACCTCATCGCGATTAATAACCGCCCCGATCATATGCTGAAACTTTTTCCCCTCGAACTCAATATCAGGTGACGGCGAATATTGCTTAACTTCCTGCAGCCAGTCAAATTTCCCCTCTATCATAAATGTTTCATTTATTGTCGGCAGATGATCGCTTACAAGCTCATATTCTTCGTTTCCATAAACATAAGTCAAATTGTCACATTGCGCAGTAACCCCTTTTGGTAACTTTAAGTGATATATGCCTCGATATATCTCGGGCTCTATGATTTTCAGCTTGCCGCTGTGATACATTCCATCTTTCGGATTGTATTCAAAGTTTAAATCTCCCACAATTTCAATTTCATCACTACTTGGTTTATAGTTCAACAAACCGCCGCGTTCGGAATAAGTATATAATACGCTTGAAAGCGGCAAAGACATGGTACTAAGGTCATTGTCCGGAATGCCATATTCATAGAGTAAATGCCATATCGCGTTTTGCGTTGCATTATACGCTTCTTCTTCTGTCACAAAATATTTTGCGCCGTAAAAAAGCTGAAAAGTTTCTAACGGTGTATTATCATTACAATTTATAATACTGAAAGCTGCTTTGTAAAATGGCATTGCCTCAATATCTTCATAAGTAAGACCATTTGATGTCGTTCCGCCATACAAACTGAGTTTAATTACCGCACCAACAAACTGCCTCAGTTCTTCCAAATGCTCTTTGTTACTGTTTTTCCAATCTGCATAAGTAAAATCATGATGACCTAAATAAGGATATGCCGTCTGCAATACAGCCGGAACAATCAGCATATCATTAAACTCTTCCTCTGTCGGTGCATATTTTGAAGAATCTTTTACAATCTTATACAACCTGCATACAATAGCTTTGACAGTCTTCTCATACATTCTTCATACGCCTGCTGCGATTTAAAATTATCCGGCGTTAAATACCCTTCGACATAGTTGGGAACTTGCGTCTCTCCCATATCCTCTATATGATGCGGCCAATGCAATTTGTTATTCATACAAAATAATGTAAGTTTTTTACCAGGATAGTTTGGATCTTCTATGTAATGAATACCGTTTTCAAAAGAGATCTGAATTCCCCCTTCCTTAGCCGCCGCGTTTTCTTCAGAAAGCGTTCCCGATACGTTTTCATTCTTCTCTTCAAATGCCTGTTCCTCTGAAACGACAATAATCTCTCTCGTTGTTGAATACATTCCCCCTTTATCGGACGACGCTTCATATTCAACATGGTAAATAGAACCTGCTTTTCCTGCTTCCAACACTCCCGAATTATCATATTTATAATTCGCATCTGTTTCGCATGTCACGTTCTTTACAGTTACCTGCAGCACTTCTCCTTCAGGACTTGCTGCCGCAACTCCCTTTAACAGATCTATCGTTTCATTCTCTTTCGCTTCCAATGTCTCAACCCCTGTAAAATTATTGTCTTGCGCAAATACATGGGGTGCAAAAACAAAGAAAACCATCATCATTACTAATAAAAGTGACACTATAGAAGAGACAACTTTTTTTAATTTACTCGATTTCATGTGTTATTATCCTCTCTATACTTCTTATATTTTTCTTATGTTTTTAATAAATTTATAGATTTTTATTCCAAAATTCCTCCTTTTTTCATTTATTTTTCATGAATTTATATACGCAAAAAGTATTTTTTCCCTTTATTGGACAAAAATACTTGAATTTGTAAATTCATCTTCTGCTTGTACGCAAAAAAGACAGACTCTCCCTGTCTGCCTGTTTGTCTTCCACAAAAACAACCGTGCACAAACATATCCGCACCTCCCCCTTATTATTTAACTTAATTATTAACTCCCTGTTTTTAATATTATATTTCTCACAAACAAGTTGTCAATAGCTTTTTCCAAATAGTTGACGTTTTTAGTAATGTTTTTTGTAACAAAAAATAAAATAAAGAAAACAGTGCAGCCTCATTTTCCGAAGTTACACCGTATTTTCCAAAATACTTCCCCATTAACTTTTAACTAAGCCATATCGTCTTGTTTTATGCGCTCCGACAGATTTTAACGTCCGCCGCATTCATCTGCATGCTCATGTTCATGGCAAACAGAACCTGTGGATTCCAGTTCTCCGCGAAGATAAGCTTCTACTGCCGCTTTCGCATCTCCCTGTGCTCCAAGGATCACTTCCACATTACGTTCATTAAAAATATCGACAGCTCCGCCGCCCATGCCGCCGGAAATAATAGTATTCACACCCATATCCGCAAGAAAATTCGGAAGGAATCCGGGTTTATGTCCCGGATTGAGAACTGATTCCTCAGAAATAATCGCGCCGTTTTCCGTCTCATAAATCATAAAGTTCTCACAATGTCCAAAATGCGCCCAAATGTGATCTCCGTTACAAGATACTGCAATTTTCATAATCTAATCTCTCCTTTATACTTTTTATAATTTTTTTATTTGTTCATATATTTCCCTGATCGCCCCGGAAGCAGGACAATCTGTACGGACTACGCTTTCCCCACGATTCTGCGCTTTTGCAGCTTCTTCATCCAGTGGGATCTTTCCGACAAACGGAATCTTATTTTCTTTACAAAAAGAAATGATTTCTTCTGTTTTTTCCAAAGAAATATCATACTTGTTAATACAAACCGCCGCAGGAACATCGAAACGGTAAACCGTATTAAGTATCCTTTCCATATCTGAGATTCCGGATTGAGACGGTTCTGCTACGATCAGCGCCATATCTACTCCGCTTATGGAAGCGATCACCGGACATCCGATACCCGGCGAACCGTCGATTATGGCAAACTCTTCTTCCGAATTTTTCACCATTTGCTTTTTTACCGCCGTCACAAGTTTCCCGGAATTTCCTCTGCCCATTTTTAATTGTGCTGTAGAAAAAGTAAAATGATCTTTATAAAGCATCAATTCCCCGGCAATATCATCTTCCAAGCGAATAGCTTTTGTCGGACAAATATATTCGCAAACGCCGCAGCCTTCGCAGGAATATTCATCCACGATATACTTTGATCCTGCAAGTTTTATGGCGTCAAACCGACAGTTCGCCGCACATGCGCCGCAAAGCGTACAGCGCGTCTCATCTATTGCCGCCTTTTGAGAACCATAAAAATCTTCCGTTTTCGGAACGTTACTTCCGCCTTCAACAAGATGCAGATTCGGCGCGTCCACATCGCAGTCCGCAAACGCTTTAGCTCCAAAAAGTTCAATCAAGGATGCGGCAACTGTCGTTTTTCCAGTACCGCCTTTTCCGCTTAGTATCAGAAGTTTTTTCATTTTGCCACCTCCGATATCTTCGCATATAATCGGTCAAAGATCTCTCTTGCCTTCTCGCTCGTTTCATATGCGATATTCCCAGCCGCATTGTGCGCCGCGATATCACGGTCAAAAGGAATCCGCTCTAAAACAGGCAGCCGAAGTTTTCTGCACAAATCCTCCATCGGATTATCCTGATCCGTCACTTTATTGATTACAACTCCGAACGGTTTTTTTAATATTTTTACAAGTTCATAAACCATCTGAAAATTATGAACGCCGAAAATACTCGGTTCTGCAACGATCACACAATAATCAGCTTCCTTTATACTTTCCATCGCCGTACATGCGCTTCCCGGAGGGCAATCGATAATATTGTCCTTACAAGGCAAGTCTTTGAGCAGTTCCCGAATGATCGGAACGCCGCTCTCTTCGCCCATATTCATAACGCCTGTTTTTACAATAACAGAACGATGCTTTCCGGTATGTATCGCGCCGACCGGATAATCTTTTTCTACGATGGCATGATTCGGACATACGATTTTGCATCCGCCGCAAGAATGGCAGATTCCCCGAAACAGCATCGGTTTCTCTTTAATAAATGCCAGCGCGTTAAAATGACAGAAATCCGTACATTTACGGCAATGATTACACTTGTCTTCTATGATCTGCGGTATTTTCACACATACGTCCCCGGAACAAACTTCCGTAGGCTTAAAGAACAAGTGACCGTTCGGTTCTTCTACATCACAGTCAATATAGGCAGACTTTCCAACCGCAGAAGCAAGATTACAGGAAACAAAAGTTTTTCCTGTTCCCCCTTTCCCACTTAAAACCGCTATATTCATCATCTAACCCCCATGTCCGTGAAAACCGCCGTGAAAATGTGTCAATTCTTCCAATCTGCCGGCGTAAAAATCTTCTAAGTCTTCTGCCGCCGTTTTCCCCGCCGACTTATATATCTTCATCCCGGCTGCCGAAAATACATCCGCCGCATTCTGTCCGCATCTTACAGTAATCAACACGTCCACTCCTTGATCTGCCAAAAACTGAGCCGCCTGTATACCCGCTCCGCCTTCGGCTTCTGCCGCCGGATTGTCAACGATCGTCTCTGTATCCTCATCCTTAAAAAGGAAATAAGGCGTCCTTGCAAAAACAATACAGACGTCCTTCTTATTTTCATCCAATGGGATCGCAATCCTCATTTTATCATCTTCCTTTCGCTGTATGCTGATCTGCTTACAATGCCGTTTCGGGCATCCTGCGCATTTGCAATGCTCCTCCCCGCCATCACACACTTTAAAATTTCCGCCTTCAATTTTTAATGTATATCCGTTCACAAGGACTTCTGCTAACTTCTTCCGAGCAGAATTATAAACCATTTGTACGGTCGTCCTTGCGATCTGCATGAAATTACTGCATTCTTCTTGGGAAAATCCTTCCTTATCTATCAATCGAATCGTTTCATATTCATCCACCGACAATATGATTGCAGACGGATGTACATTCTCCCTTACCGGACGGAATTCCTGAGTTTCCGGCAGATAGCAGACCTTCCTGCTCTTTCTCGGTCTTGGCATACTATCACCTCTGTATTCATTATACTTCATTTATGGCATATGTCAATAAATAGAGGCGAATTTCTGATTTTCTAACACAATATTATTCAATTAACCAAATCTTCCTGTGATATAATCCTCTGTCTTTTTATTTTGTGGCGTAGAAAATAATGTATCTGTCCAATTAAACTCGATCAGCTCACCCATAAGGAAAAATGCACAGCAATCCGAGATACGAACTGCCTGCTGCATATTATGTGTGACCATAATTACTGTATATTTTGATTTCAGTTCCATAAGTAAATCTTCTATTTTCCCTGTACTGATTGGATCAAGCGATGCTGTACTCTCATCACAAAGAATTACTTTTGGCTGTACTGCCAACGCTCTTGCAATACAAAGTCTCTGTTGCTGTCCTCCCGACATACCCAAAGCAGATGTTTTTAATCGATCTTTTACTTCATCCCAGAGAGACGCATCTCTTAAAGAGCGTTCGGTGGAATGCATCTGCCAGTAAATAATTGTGATTACAAATCTGAAGGAACACATCCTGCTTTTTGGATTCTTCCAAGTATCGCTGATAGCGGCACGTCTGCCTGCCCGAACATTCCCTTGGACAGAACTTCGGCACACACACCAGCCTTCTGTCAAACCCACTCAAATCCTTTACGGTATCCATATCATAATGTTTCCGCAGAGACAGCAGTGCTTCTTTTTGGACTGCGTTCTTCTGCTTGTGACGGATAGCCTCGATTCTTTGTTCCAGCCTGTTATCACAGACAAAATGTTCTTTTCCTTTTCGTACCACTGCCCGAAGTGGTGTCTGAATAATGCCCTGTTCTACCAAAACTCTTGATAAAAACGGAACATATTCGGACAAGATTGCTTTTTGCAAGGCAATGCTGGAAGTGGAGACTACCACCGGATGCTGTTTTGGCAGGCTGTTTCTTTCCATTAGTATGGAATATTTCCGCATCAACACACAAGCTACCAGATAGGCATACGTCTTGCCAATTCCTACCCCTGCGTCACACAGCGTAATTCTTTCTCCCAGCAAGGTATCTAACATTTCATGGCACAAGCGGATCTGTTCTTCCCTGACCGCCAGTCCCTGTTCCGGAAGCAGCACCCGGAAAATCTTCTCTACTTCCTGATGCGCCCTTTTTTGATATTCAACTTTGTAAAACATATTGCTTCTTCTTTCCGCATGACGTTAATACCACAAGGATACGGGGCTGTCGCTTTAACGATTAGCAAATCGTGAAGCGGCAGCTTCCTTTTTTCTATATAGTTGCTCTGTTTCCATTGAAACTGTAGCTTTTTCGTAAAAAAGCCGTACTTTAATACAATCCAAAACTGGATTTGAAAAAATTTTTGGATTTTCTAAATTTATGCACTCTTTAAAGGAAATAAATGTCTTCCTGTTTTTCCTTTTTGGATTTTATTATGAAGTTTATTTACATTTTTTGTCATTGCCAGCAAAACACTTTCAGCAAGAACGTTCGCCGTGCCGCGACTCAAATATCTGCGAAACTGCATATCCTGTTTCAGTTCACCAAAAGAGCCTTCTGCTTGGATACTTCTGTTTATTCTAAGAAGAATTCCTTCGTCAGAAAGAATACGCTCCAAATCTTCCTCTCGATATTTCAAAAATGTTTTTGCTATCGAAAGCACTTTGTTTCTTTCTTCTAGTGGTGTTTTACAGTTGTTTCCTTTGATGCACTCTTTCTTGTAAGGGCAATCTTTACATTCTTTGCATTGATAAATGCTTTTTTCACTGACATATCCAGTTTTAGATTTTGAACGACGGATCTGTGTAAATAACAGCTGTTTTCCGTTTCTACAAATATACGAGTCACTTTTTTCATCATAATCCATATTTTCTATACGACCGATGTCATTTTTATATTTTCTCTTTTTTGATATTTCATAATTCGATGGTTTAATAAATGCCAGCTGTTGATTTGTATCTAAGAACACGTAATTCTCTTCGCTTTCATATCCGGCATCTGCAATGATTTTTTGATACTTGAACGCCAGATATTCTTCTGTTTCCTTTAAGAAGGGAATTAGGGTGGTGGTATCTGTAGGCTGAGGTCCGACCGTCAGCCATACAATGTATTCGGAATCAACTCCATGCTGTAAATTAAATGCAGGCTTTAACTGTCCGTTTCCCATTGAATCTTCTTTCATCCTCATAAAAGTTGCATCCGGATCTGTTTTAGAATAACTGTTTCTTTTCCCACAAATATGAAGTTTTTTTGTGTATCCTTTTAAACGGTCCAGATATTCTTCTAATGTTTCGATACTCTTTTGTAGTTGAGTTTTTCGTTTCCCGATACCATGTACAAATACAATGTTTTCATCCTGCTTTAATGCATACAGCTTTTTTCGCAACCGTTTTACATGTTTCATTTTAACAGTATCACCGTGAACAATCTGAATACCGTAAAGCTGCTCACATTCTGCAATGAGATCAACGATTTTAATCAGCAACTTCGCCTGATTTTTGGTTACTGCCTTTTTCCATACAAATGTATATTTATTGGCGCAGGCTTCGATTTTTGTACCGTCTATAAAAATCGTTTCTCCCGAAATTTCTCCAAGTTCGTAAAGAATATTAGACATTTCAGCGAGAATTCGTTTCGCACACGGAGCAAAATGAATACTGCGGAAACGGGCAAAAGTAGCATGGTCAGGAACTGGTTTTCCCTCTAAAAGATACATGAAATTAATATCTCGCTTACAGTTCAATTCCATAGAGCGAGAGGAATAATCACCATTCATATAGGAATATAAAACAATCTTCAAGAGCGTTCTTGGAGAAACTGTATTTATTCTTTCATAAGTAGAATATAAGTCAGTTAAATCCATAGCCTCCACGAACTGACTCAGTAACCGCACGGAATCATCTACTGGAATAATTGTTTCTAAATTTAAAGGAAGTTTTAGTTGATATCCTTCCTCATTCAAAGTATAATTCTTGTGTAATAATATAAGATTTTGCATACTTATATTTTACACCAACAGCCGGACTTTTCGAAGCCTGGCTGTAATTTTTTGCACAAAAAAAGAGGCTGCGCACTAATTGTTAGTGCGACAGCCCCGTAATATTTTTTCATTCATTCTATTTTCTTTTTCACAAACTTTTCTGCCGTCGTCTGTTCCCCAACAAAACGACCGCAAATGAATCGGCAGAACACTGCCTGCACGATACGATCCAGACATTACGCGATCTCATACCAGATGATCTGGTTCGGCTCAAGAGCAAGCTCAAAGCTGCTTCCGTCTCCGCGGTAGATCGTTGTCTGCTGCGGCTCATCCGTATTATTTACAACACAGTATTTGTTGTTCTTCGGATAAGCATGTACATCTACATTATAATTTGTACTGAACCATCTGTTCAGTTCATCTTCGCTGTGTGTGCTCCAAAGCACTGCACGGTAAAGTACACGGCTGTTCTCGAAGCTGTACGGAAGTCCGCTGATATAAACAGCGCGTCCTTTTCCGAATTCGTTTACTGCCATCTGTACTTCTTTTTCTTTCTGCACAAGGATCGTTGCACTCGGAAGAGCATAAATATTCTTCTTGCCTTCTCCGAAATCTACTTCTTCAGAATCTTCCAAAATGAAGTGTTCATGCTCATCCCAGTTGTATTTGTCGTATCCGAGTGTGAAGCCCGTTTCTTCCTCTACACCGAATACGTTAGCAAGCTGGAAGAAATGTCCCTGATACTGATGACCGGAAGGTTCGCCGACACCGATAATTCCTCCGCCGTTGTAAACGAATCCGCGGATCGCTTCGATGATCTTCGGGTTTTCCCACCATTCTCCTCCTGTATGCGCCGTATCTGCATCCCCGACATTGATGATCACATCGATATCGTCAAGGATCGCCGGATTATCCAGAATATCCTGGAAGTTGATAAATACAACGTCAAACGGCGCTCCTGACAGCGACTCGATGATTCCTGCATATGAATAGTTCTGTTTCTGATACAGTGCATGGTGTACCATATGGCATCCCCATGCTCTCATCTTGCCCCAGCAGTTAAGCACTGCGACTTTCTTCACGCAGTACGGTGTCGTTCCTTTTACATTTGCATAAAGCGTACGGAACTCGTTGCATACCTGCTCTACATAATCAAGGAATTCCGGGAACTGAAGCGCAAGTTTAAGATAACCGCCGTATCCGATACGATCGATCGGTTTTCTAAGGATTGCTCTTCTTGCTGTCACCCAGTTATATTTTGCTTCTTTGACCGGATCTCCGTTCTCGTTGAACACATCCGGGAAGAAGTACGGCAACAGACGTCCTTCTGTATATTTCACTCCTTCGATATCACTGATCAGACGAAGCGTCGAACCGTTTCCTACGCTTCCTACAACAGCGTCAATACCAAGTGTTTTAAACTCTTCCATAAACGGCTCTGTTCCGATCCAGTGATCTCCGAGGAACATCATTGCTTTTTTACCACATTCGTGCGTGATCTCTGTCATCTCTTTTACGATCTTGGCAACTTCTCTTCTCTGGAACGCCTGAAAATCCTGAAATTCTTTGCTCGGAACACGATACTGATTATTGTAATATCCCTGATCGATAATATATTCCGCGCGGAACGGATATCCCACTTCTTCTTCAAACTGTTTTAAGATATACGGACTTACCGACGCCGAATATCCGTACCAGTCTACATATTTCTCACGGGCAAGCTCGTCAAATACAAGTGTAAACTGATGGAAAAATGTTGTAAAACGAAGTACGTTTACATACGGATGATCCTCAATAAATTTTCTCAGACGTTTCAATGTATACTCATGTGTCTTCGGCTGACGGACATCAAAGGTGATCTGATGCTCTACATCTTTCCAGTCATTTGTTACGGCATTGTACATATGCACCGGATCCCACATGATATAGGCGAGGAAGCTCACAGTATACTCATGGAACGGAACTGCCTTGATCGTAACCTTTCCTTCCTCTTCATTATAATCCCACTCGTCTGTCGGAACGACTTTTCCTGTCGTGCGGTCTACAACCTCCCACCAACGCTTAATGTCATCCCGTGTATTCGGACTGAGCATGTCAGGATAAAGACCTTTCATGATCTCAATCGACAGACTCTCGGAATCAGCCGTATAAAACGGCGTCATAAGATACATCTGCTGTATCTCTTCCGGATTTGCCTTCGCCCACTCATTGTCTTTTCTTGTCGTATAATATGTAGAATAAATTTCCGCGTCTGCGTCTTTGAGCGCCTCCGGAAAATCTGTACCGTCACAGTCTCTGATCGCATCTGCTCCCCAGCGCTTCATCAGTTCCAAAGTCTCGGGAACAACGTCGAGATCTGTAGGGATGGTCACAAGTCCTTTTGAATTTTCCATGAATTATACCCTCTTTGTTCTTTCCTGTTTTCTTTTTCTGTTTTCTGTTATATTTTGCTATTTATATTTATGATTATAAAAAGCAAGAAGTCCGATCAGACCCGCAAGTCCTGCAAGCATTGTCAGAAGCCCCTGCGGTCCGATATTTTTCTGACCGATAATGATAAGGGCTACAGACGCGATAAAAATAACAGCAACAATGATTCCTACTAAAACCTGTTTTGTTCTTTCATCCATAATATCAACCTCCTACCCCTTCAATCCGCCGAGTGTCATACCCTGTGTCAGTTTCTTCTGTACACAGATATACAAAATCAACGTCGGCAGCATAACGATAACAAGACCTGCATACATCTGACCGTATTGAACTGCAGATTTCTGCGCCGCCATCAAGTTCATAAGTCCTACCGGCAGAGTTTTCAGTTCCGGTTTTGTCAGAAGTGTCATTGAAATAATGTATTCATTCCAGAATGACAGGAAACTGAACAAGATTACCGTAACAATACTCGGTTTTGCCATCGGGAAAATAATCTTTACCATCGTTGTAAAGTAACTTGCTCCGTCTACATAAGCGGCTTCTTCAAAATCTTTTGCCAAAGATCTGAAATATCCGGACAAAAGATAGATCGTAAACGGAAGCGCCGTAGACGCATACACAAGAGCCAGCACAAACAGGTTGTTCAAAAAGAACGTACCTCCTGTGAGCTGACGAAGCGTTTTATCCCAGTTATTGAGCATAAGGAAGATCGGTACAACAATGTAACTTACGTTAATGAACAGGCCTGCCATAAAAAGTACGTTCCAGAATTTTGACGTTTTAAACTTGAATCTGGACAATACATATGCCGCCGGAAGAGAGATCACGATCAGCAAAAGCAATGCAAGCGCTGTTACGATCACTGAGTTGAGCATGTAAGTTCCCATGCTCGCCTTCTCCCACGCATCGATAAAGTTCTGGAAATAAATCTTCTCCGGAAGTACCCACGGACTTCCGTAAAACTCTGAATTCTGCTTAACAGATGCAACAAATACCCAGCCGACCGGAATGATAATTGTGATCGCAAGGAGAATTAATAAGATATATACTACCACTTTTGAAAGTGTCAATGGTTTTTTTGACTCTTTTACTTTTGTTTTTCCCATCTTGATCTCCTTCCCTTAAAATTCGATTTCCTGACGTTTTGTTGCCACATTCAGAATTCCCGCAAGTGCAAACGAGAAGAGGAATACCATAACACCGATCGCCATACCATATCCATAGGAAGAGTTCGTGTACGCTTCCTGATACATATAACTTAAGAATACATTTGACGCTCCGTCCGGTCCGCCGTTTGTCATTGCTTTTACAAGCAGGAAACTCATATTGATCGTACTGATAACGAAGAATGTAAGTGTTGTTCTGATGTTTGTCCAGATCAGCGGAATTGTGATCGTAAAGAACTGTCTGATCTTTCCCGCGCCTTCCAAAGCCGCCGACTCATAAAGGCTTTCCGGCACGTTTGCCATACTTGCCATATACATAACCATATAGTAACCGATTGCCTGCCATACAAGTGCAATCACAATACTGTAAATAACTATCTTCTGATCTCCAAGCCAAAGCGTCGGGTTTTCCGCTCCTTTGAACAGATTCAAAAAAGAGTTCAAAAGTCCAAGGTTCGGATCATAGATTGCCGAGAAAATAGCACTGATAACTACTACCGACAAAATGTTCGGAATGTAGAAAATAACACTGAAAAATGTTTTTCCTTTAATTTTTTCCCGTGACAAAATATAAGCAAATACAAGCGCAAATGTAAATGTTACAAGTGTAACAAGAACGATCAGCAAAATCGAGTTCTGGAACGCCTGATAAAATTTGTCACTCTTGAAAAGTATTTTAAAGTTGTCCAATCCTACAAATGTCTTATTATCTGTATATCCACCCCATTTAAACATAGACATACGGAAAATATCGATCGTAGGCAGGATCATAAATACGATAAACAATATCGCTGCCGGGGCAAGACAGCAAAATACAAACAGCCCTTTTCCTTTTCTTGCTTTCATTAATTCATCTCCTGTCAGGATAAAACGGGCGGTGAAAACAGATTCACCGCCCGCCTACACCTGTGATATTCTTCCGGTCATCAGAACCGGTAAATTTCCGGTGATTTATTTTTTATTTATTTCAGCGCTTCATGGAATTTAGCACTGTCAGCTTTGATCTGATCGATCCAATCCTGCTCTGTCTTGTCTCCAGTTACAAGAGAGTTAACCGGATCAAAGAATGTAGAACGTGTTGTAAGACCTTCGATCGGCTCTGTTGCTGCGAATGCATCCATAACTGCAACTGCGCCTGTGTCGTAGATTGAGTAATACAGTTTTGTATTATCATCTGTGATCATATCAGACATTCCTTCGATCGGCTGAACTGCTCCGCCTTTATCGAAGAAGATCTTAGCTGCTTCATCAGAGTACAGGTAAGCGATAAATTCTTTTCCGAGATCCTGCTCTTTTGCTTCTGCCGGCATCCAGATCTGCTCGAAGAATGTGTAAGAAGCTCTCTCTCCGCCTTCTTTAACAGCCGGAAGAGCTGTGAATCCCCACTCGAATCCGTCTGCTCTCGGAGCATCTTCCATCTCGCCGATTACCCAGTTTCCGTTCGGCATGAACAGCGCTTTGTTGTCAAGTACAAGCTGTTGGTTCTTACGGAAATCGTTGTCGTTTGCATTAGCCGGTGTTGTTTTTTCTGTATATGTAGCAAGTTTTGCAACAATGTCAAATGCCTGTTTAGCGCCTTCTGTATCCCAGATACCATCTTCATATGTCAGCGCTTTAGAGAAATCGTCTCCCATTGTCTCATGCATCAAAGCATAGAAGAATGCGTCAAAGTAACCTGTTGTCGGATATGTAAACAATGCGATTCCTTCTTCTTTCGCTTTGTCGCCAAGTGCCCACATCTCATCCCATGTAGTCGGAACATCCCAGCCTTTTTCCTCAAACAGTCCTGCATTGTAGAACAGTCCGCATGGGCCGTAGAACATCGGCATCAGATATGTTTTTCCGTCTCCGTACGGATTTGTAATTGTATTCTCAACGAATCCCGGAAGGATCTTGTCTCCTACAGTTACTTCTTCGCCCGGTACTGTCATATCAAGAACATCTGTCAGATCAACAAGGTTGTTGTCTTTTACGAATGTCTCTGTGATTCCCGATTCAGCTCCTACAGCTCTTAAGATCACGTCCGGATACTCGCCGGATTTCATCTGCGGGTTGATTACATCTTCGAGCTTTTTGTCGATTGTAAGTTCAACCTTAACGCCTTCGTGAGATTTCTCGAATGCTGAGCAAACTTCTTTCCACATGTCTGCGCCGTAAGCTGTTTCTACCGCTGCAACCTTCAGTGTTTTTTCGTCTCCACCTTTGTCAGCGTCTTTGTCGTCTCCGCCTGATGAACCACAAGCTGCAAGGCTGAATGCCATAGAAGCAACAAGTAACAGACTGATCAGTTTTTTCTTTTTCATAATCGTTGGTCCTCCTTTATTTAACGATTTGTTTCTCTTGGTCTTAGAATAAACGAAATCCGATAATTTTTCAATACCCATTCTTGTCCTTTTTTTTATAAATATTGCTTTTTTGTATTTCCCCCGACTTTTTTTGCGTTTTTCCGACAAAAACTTTTTTATATTTATTTTTTTGTGCATTATATATAATTTCTTTTTTCGCCGCTTCTACAATACATCCATTTTCCCTTGATTTTTTTTTAAGAATTCACTATAATAAACACATTAATTTTTTTACTTTTTTAGTTAAAAACAAAATTTCTAAACTATTCCAGATAAACAACGGAGGCTGTATTTATGGGAAATATACGACATTCATTCAACACTTCTAATCAGGAAACAACATTTTCGCAAATGCCGTACCGCCTGCTCTACTCCAGTTATTCAAAGTACGAACAAGACTGGGAAAGCTACCCGCACACCCATTATTTTTCCGAGCTTTTTTACGTACTGAACGGATGCGGAAGCTTCATTGTAGAAGAAGAATCATTTCCGATCCGAAAACAGAATCTGATCATCATCAACCCGAGCATCCGCCACACGGAAGTTTCAGACAAAAATTCTCCCTTGGAATACATTGTCCTCGGCGTGGAGGGACTAAACTTTCTTATTTATAACGACAAAGAATATTTAAATATACAGTGCGAAGATTTCTCCGAAAATCTCGACTTCTACTTTCATACGATCCTCCGGGAGATGGACGAACAAAAAGAAAGCTACGAGACGATCTGTCAAAATCTTCTCGAAGCTCTCATCATTCAACTTTCACGACATACCGGATCGCCCGTAGAAATGCTTCCTTCCTCAAAAAAGATTACCCGCGAATGCAGTTACGCAAAGCGCTTCATCGATTCTAACTTCAGAGAAAACATCACTCTTGACACACTTGCGGAGCTGACCCATCTGAATAAATATTATTTTGCCCATACATTTACCGAAATTTACGGGATCGCGCCTATGAACTATCTTGCTCAGAAACGGATCTTCACAAGTCAGGAACTTCTTACTTCAACGGATCTGAACCAGGCAGCGATTGCAAAACAGTGCGGCTTCTCTTCTTCAAGCTATTTTTCCCAATGTTTCCGAAAAATATGCGGCATGACTCCTACCGCTTACAGAAAACAGTTTATACGTTGACAGACGACAATTACATAATTTCATTCATCCTGTTAGTACGCTCGCCGCGTCTTAACAGGATGATTCCTACCGCATCCGCCATCGCCCAGCCGATCGGTATCGCCGTCCAGATCGCTCCAACGCCGAACAACGGCGCACATGCATAGGCAAGGACAACCCGTGTTCCAAGTGAGAGGATCGTAAGAAGAAGAGAAACTTTCGGTCTTTCCACTGCCCGGAAATATCCGTAGAGCAAAAACAGGATTCCGATCCCGCAATAACACGCTCCCTCTGTTTTCAAATACCCTGTTCCGATCTGAATGATCTGTGTTTTCTGCGGATCAATAAAAATCCCCATCAAAAACTCTGCTCCGAAAAAGACTGCCGCAGATGCCGCCGCGCAAAACATTATGACAGTCACGGCAGCGCTTTTTGTTCCTTTTCTGATCCGTTCTTTTTTATCCGCCCCATAATTCTGCGAGATAAATATCGAATATGCATTCCCGAATTCCTGTGCCGGCATATATGCCAATGTATCAATCTTTACCCCTGCAGCGAACGCCGCCATAACCGATGTTCCGAAACTGTTCACAAGTCCCTGAACCATAAGTATCCCGAAATTCATCACAGACTGCTGGATTCCCGTCGATGCAGAATAAGAAAAGATCTCTTTCAAAAGATCTGCCCTTATACCGATCCCCTCTTCTTTCATTTTCTTCATGTTAAGTTCCGGTTCTTTCACAAGAGCGTATAATGCGATTCCAAGTCCTGCCGCTGCCTGAGCAAGAACCGTTGCCTCAGCCGCCCCTTTCACTCCGCGCCCGAGTTTTGCGACAAAGAAAAAATCCAGTCCGATATTAAGCGCAGTTCCGACGCCGAGAAAAATCAGAGGAATCACCGAATTTCCCGATGAACGGAGCAGAAACGCAAAATAATTATAGAGAAAAACAAAGATCAATCCGGCGAGGATCAGCCCCATATAAGAGCGCATCAATCCGTAAATATCCGCCGGAATCTGCATCAGCGTGAGAATCGGATCAAGGCACACATATGAAACAATCGTCAAAATCACTGTCACTGAAAAAATAAGCACAAACGATGAAACAATATATTCTTTTAGTTTTCTTAACGCTCTTCGGCCATAACAGATTGAAAAAAGCGCTCCGCTCCCCATACACATGCCGATCAGGATCGAATTTAAAAACGTCATAAGCGTATATGCGCTTCCGACAGCCGCCAGCGCTTCCGCGCCGACAAACCTCCCGACAATCCATGTATCTGCCAGATTGTAACATTGCTGCATGATGTTTCCAAGGATCATCGGCACGGCAAACAGCAGCATTACAGCCGTCACATTTCCTTTTGTCAGATCACGTTTTTTCATAGTTTTTTCATCCGATCAGTTCTTTCACAAATTCATCCGCCGGATTTTTCTTTACATTTTCCGGCGTATCGCACTGCGCGATCTTTCCCTGCTCCATCACAAGAACCCGGTCTCCCAATTTCATCGCTTCCCTGATATCATGCGTAATAAACACGACTGTCATTCCTAATTTTTTCTGTAATGCCAGAAGTTCATTTTGCATAGCCCGCTTTGTAATTTCATCCAGCGCCCCGAATGGCTCGTCCATCAGAAGAAGTTTCGGGCGGGACGCAAGCGCCCTTGCGATCCCGACTCTTTGCTGCTGACCTCCGGAGAGTTCTTCGGGATAACGGTCAAGCATCTCACGCTCCAGACCGACCAGACCGATCAATTCTTCCGCCAGTTTCCGGTTTTGCCGTTTATCCTTCTGTCCGCTTATAACAGGAACGTAAATAATGTTTTTTTCAACAGTCATATGAGGAAAAAGCCCTTTATTTTGTATCACATAGCCGATCTTTCTTCGAAGCCGGATCAAATCCGCCTCTCCTACGTCTTCCCCTGCCGCATATACTTTTCCCGAATCCGGCTTTTGCAATCCGTTTATCATCCGAAGCATCGTCGTCTTTCCACATCCCGATCTGCCGATCACCGTCAAAAATTCGCCTTCTTCCACAACAATGCTCACGTCATCCAATGCTTTATATCTGCCAAAGCTTTTCGTCACATGTTCCAGACGTATCATTTCCATACGCATTCATTCCCCTGTACTTTTTTGTTTCTTCCGAAAGTTTCTTCAAACGGTTCTGTTCTCACGGTTTTCGGAAAATATTTTACAGTAACCCGGACGTTTTTAAAAATTCTTCCGCCACTTCCGCTTCGTCACGTCCTTCTTCCTCAACCTGATAATTCAGTTCCGCCATTTTTTGATCTGTAAGAATTCCGTCCATCAGCTCTAACGTCTCTTTGAGCTTCGGATATTTTTCAAGCGCATCTTTGCGGACAACCGTTGAACAAAAATAATTTACCTGATAAGACTTATCGTCTTTTAACGCTCTCACATCATCCTGACTGATCTGAGCGTCTGTCGTATACCCGTTCGTCACATCAATATCACCGTTTCTAAGCGCCTGATATTTCAAACCGATATCAATATCTTTGATCTCTTTAAACTGAAATCCATACGCCGCAGACATCCCCGGAAGACCGTCCGCTCTCTCGATATAATCCGGGTTTCCTCCGAAAACAAGCTGATCCGAAACCGCCGCCAGATCCGAGCATGTCTCAAGATTGTATTTCTTTGCCGTATCTTCTCTTACGACAACGGCATACGTATTGTTCTGACCATACAGCCCTACCCACGTCATATCGAATTTTTCTTCGTATTCTTCCTGAAGTTTTGCAAGCATCTTATCATCGCTTACTTCACCTGCCTTATGTCCGAGCACAAGAATCCATCCGCTGGATGTATATTCCGGATAGAGATCAAACTCTCCCTTTTCCATTGCCGGCTGGATATTGCTCGTTCCTCCGCCGATACCTTTTGTAAGTTCTACTTCATAACCTGCCTTCTCCTCGATAAGCTTTTTCAACATTTCTCCGAGGATAAACTGCTCTGTCATCGGCTTTGTGGCGATCTTAACCGGTTCTTGAGCTTCGTTTCCCGCACTTCCTTCTTTCTTATCTTTGCTTCCGTTTCCCGCGCATCCGGCCATCGAAAGTATAAGCGCGCCGGTCAGAAAAAGCGCCGTGATCTTCTTTAATCTCATCTTTTGCCTCCTTATTCATAGTGTCCTTTTATGATTTTCTGTTTATATTTTTCTATTTATATTTTTCTATTTATGTTTTTTTATTTATGTTTTCCTGTTTTATCTGTTTTTTATGCCTGTTTTCTTTTTCACTTTCCGTTCCAGCAATCCGAGCAAAAGATCGCTTACGATCGCCAGAAGCGCGATCAGAAAACTACCGCAAAACGTCATTGCCGAATCATAGATCGTAATACCTCTGTAAATCGCTACTCCAAGACCTCCCGCTCCTATAAACGACGCGATCGCCGACACAGAGATTGTCATAACGACCATATTTCTTACGCCTGCTATGATGACTCCCGCTGCCAGTGGAAGGTTGATTTTTGTCATGATCTGGAAGCGCGTGCTCCCCATTCCTTCCGCCGCCGCGACTACTTCTTCCCCGACGCCGGTAATTCCCGCATACGTATTTCGCACCATCGGCATGATGCCGTAAATCGTAAGAGCGGTTATCGCCGTCTTATCTCCGATCCCCAAAACCGGGATCAGCATTCCCAGAAGTGAGATCGCCGGAATCGTATAACCGATATTTGCGATCGTCAGAACGGGACCTGCCGCTTTTTTATGTTCCGAAATAAAAATCCCTAAAAGAAGTCCTATGATCCCCGCGCTCACAGCCGCCGTTAAAGCCAGCCCCACATGTGCCGCAAACAAATCCAGAAACCATTCTTTTCTCTCAGCATACAGTTGGATGACCTTTTGTAAAAATTCCACACCCTACTCCTCTCCGAGATAAAACACCCTGTAAAATGTTTCAAGCGATTCAAACAATTCTCTTTTCGTCTGCTGAAGCTGTTTGATCTTCAGCACACTTCCTATCTCATCAAAAGCAAAATCATTTTCTTCGTGCTCTACTTTTAACTCGAGATTTCCTTCTTCATCATATACGACAAGGAGAATGCCTCCCACATCTTCCGTATACAATACGCACATGATCTGCAGTTCCTGACGCACTGCTTCCGGCAGCGACTCAAACTGAGGATTCAAATAAAATTTCTGTTCATATGCGCTTGCCGCACAAAGCACAACCTCTTCTTCCATACATTACCTCTCTCGTATTATAAAGTAGTAGTATTTATAGACCCTCTCCAAGGTCTGTATGCTATTTCCATCATAACCATTCTTTACCTTTTCTACAGGTATGGTTATGATATATAAGATGCTGTGGACTGGTGTTTCCTCTCTACCACTTTGATGGTTTCAGAAAGTGTCCAGCCACAGTCTCTTTGCTTGATTGTTAATCAGTTAGATACCGCATGACGGTTTATTTAGAACGAGTTCACAACTGCGAAGAGCAACTGTGGTTCTAAAACAGCGTCAAATATATTCAAAGGAGATTTGCCATGATTTATATTGGTATTGATGTTGCAAAAGACAAACACGATTGTTTTATCACAAACTCAGAAGGAGAAGTGCTTTTTAACGCATTTACTATTCCAAACAATGCGGATGGTTTCCATGACCTCTTTCAAAAGATTTCTTCCTTAACAAATGATTTTTCTAACGTAAAAGTAGGACTGGAAGCTACCGGACACTACAATTACAATCTGTTAGGTTTTCTCATTGATAAAGGTCTCCCCACCTTTGTCATCAACCCTTTGCATACCAATCTGTTTCGTAAAAGTCTTAGCCTTAGACAGACAAAAACCGATAAAGTGGATGCCCATACGATTGCTCTTATGATGATGTCTGGAGTAAACTTACAGTCCTACTCAAACACATCTTATCACAACGAAGAGCTTAAGTCATTAACCAGATACAGGTTTGATAAAGTACAAGAACGAGCAAAACTGAAAACTTCTATCTCACGCCTTGTTAACATCCTTTTCCCTGAACTGGAAAAACTTGTTCCTAGTCTTCACATGGTTTCTATATACGCACTCTTAGCCGAGTTTCCTTCTTCTGCTCAGATTGCTTCATGCCATCTGACTCGCCTCACAAATCTGCTGGCGAATGCTTCTAAGGGACACTACAATAAGGAAAAAGCGATAGAAATCCGAAATGCCGCCAAACATTCCATCGGTTCAAATATGCCTGCAAAATCTCTTGAACTAAAGCACACAATTCGGCTTATTCAGGAATTAACTTCTGAGATTGATGAAATAGAATGCTTCATTAAATCCATTATGGACGAAATCCGCTCTCCAATTCTTTCCATCCCTGGTATCAATTACCGAATG
>OGQF01000028.1_pt1 | contig 101971 bp, 89 predicted proteins | sample 1553141 | NCBI WGS metagenome assembly OGQF01 (sample SAMEA2580005, study PRJEB22360) | human gut metagenome | biome: human gut; feature: human-associated habitat; material: faeces | place: Denmark | collected 2008/2010
GCTCTATATATACTCCGCGGCGCTTCCATATTATTTTATGCGCCACACCACCATTTCTCATACAAGCGAAACCTTCAAATCTAATCAAGGTGCGCCACGCCCGAGGGCTACCTCTGTTTCCTCAATTTCGCATTCCACAGCTGCTCGTAGAGGTATCCCGCCCCGCGGAGTCCGCACTGCGGAAGATCAGAAAAATGAACCTCGTCATGCGACGGGAGTGCGATATGGAAGCCGGTGAATGATTTCCCTATACGAAAAAGAAGGTGCGTCTCGTGAGAAGAGGAGAGGACAAGGCCTCCCCGCCAGTCTTCGTAATCTTTTGTGATCTCCTTTTCATTTTTCATGACGATCCGGATCGCATCTGCGGCCGGCGTTGTCTTCTCTGTCACGCACTGCGCATGGATCACGAGGCGCGCGGTGTCGATCCATTCGCTGCGGATCGTTTCAGCGATGCCAAGAGCTTCCGAAGGCGGCGCAGAAATGAGGACAGCATCGAACCAGAGCGGCCCCCAGAGAGACTCCAGATTATTTCCTTTTCGAAGTAAAAACTCTTTCAGCTTTGCGGCCTCATGCGAGGCGCGTGTCAAGTCGCCCGCCCCCAGCTTTTGGGTGATTTCCGAGAGCCATGCTATCGTACCGTCCGTCCCGTAAGGAAGGCCGCAGGACATATACGGCGTCCCGAAATCCTGCTCCATCTGTTTGGCCAGCGAGAGCCCCAGCTCGTCTCTCACGACGACATTGAGAGAGGCCGCAGGAGCCTCCATGGTGTCAGCCCAAGAGCTTCCTCCGCCCGGCATGGAAATCACACGAATGCCAGAAAGAGAGAGCAGCCGCCGGATTTCTTCCGCATCCTCCCGTCCCTTCATATGAACGGTAGAGAGGCCAAGCACATTGACGGAGGCAGGGACCTTTTCCTTCGCTTTCATTTCCTTTTCGATGCGAAGAGAGGCCGCGGAATACCCCGCCTCAAAGCTCCCCTTCATGCCGCCGCTATCCATCGCATAGACCGGCCAGGGAAGATTCATCTGATCGGCGATGCCCTGCACATCGTCGCCGACCAGACTGACGCTGCAGTTGTTCTCGATAAAGACACGCTCGGGTTTCGCATAGGTTTCTATACCGGAAAGCCCCTTGCGTAGATCATCCTCCGTCCCGTAAACAAGAGAATTCGGGCCCACCTGTGTACAGGAAAAGCGCATGGACGCCATCGGATTCTCATTATCCACATATTTCATCGCATAGAAATAGCACCAGAGCGGGCCATTCACCAGCGTGAAACTCCCCGGGATGGAGTCAAAGAATGCCGCTGATCCCGTCAGCGCACAGGTACTTCCGTGGTGGCAGGCCGCTTCCCACTCAGACCGTGACATAGGCGACGCCCCCTTTCTTCCCATAGCGGCAAAGCAGCCGATACATCGCGCGAAGCTCTGCGATCTCCCCCTCCGTACCGGTCAGGGGCACCATCGGTATGAAGAGCTGCCGTGCCTTCGTATTATAGATTTCATTCGTGGTGAGGAGGATGTCACAGGCATCCATCACCGCCTGTCCCTCCCTGCTGTCATAGATCGGGATGTCTCCCGCGGCGGCGATTTCCTTCCTGAATATCTTTTTGTCGTCCTCCGTCAGATTATCGAAGAAGACGATCCCCGAGCAGGCAAGGTGCAGACGGGAGATGCGAGAAAGCGTCTCTCGCGGATGATACCAGCGCGAGCCGCGCCCGATCCCGATGACCGCTTTCTTTCCTTCCGTGACAGGCAGGAAAGACAAGGCTGCATGATCGATGCGCGTCTCTTCTTCTTTGATGATTTCCTCTCCCCGTTCCTTTTCATGGAGGAAATCAGCGAGCGCGCGGATCCAGTCCTTCGTTTGCTCCCAGCCGACCGGGTACACATCCCCGAGCGTCGGCACATCATAGGTATCCTCTAAGAGCTTGGCGATCTTCATCATGCCGCCGGGCTGTCCCGCTGTTCCTAAAAGGATGGAAAAGTCAGCCGAAGGAATGTCCTTCCACTCCTCAAAAGGCACATACCCGGGAAACTGCCACTTCACCACAAGGCCGAAGCGGGAAAGCAGCCGCTTCACCTCGCGGACATACTGCCCTTCCGGGCCCATCTGATCGCCGAGAAGCAGCACGCGCCCTTTCACGCGCTTCTCTTTCCGGAAGAAACGGCAAATCATCATCTCTGTCGTCTGATAGTAGGCATCGGAATACTCCCCGCCCAAAAATCCGGCAAACGGCATGGGAATGACAGGAATGCCATAAGAGGCTTCTGCCGCTTCGGCTTCCTGCTCGATGTCATCTCCGATGACTCCTGCGACACAGGAGGAAACGATCCATACGCACTTCGGGTGATAGGTATCCATCACATAGGAAATGCAGTCAGAGAGGCGGTCGATCCCGCCGAAAATGCCATCTTTTTCTCGCAGATGAGAAGACACGAGAGGGATCGTCTCACGGTTTTCCTTGCCCCCGTCCGCCATGACACGGAAACCGGATCCCAGATCCATAGTAGAAGCCACATGCGCACAGCCGATCGGGCCATGAAAAATGACAACCACGCCGGGGCAGAAGGCGAGCGCCCGATAGACCCCGACCAGCGTACAGCTGCACGACTTAGATTTCGACAAAAGCCATTTAGTCTTGAGTGCCATAGGTACCTGCCAGTTTCTCCAGATCATCAAATGTCATCGGAGTCGGGATAGAAAGCTCCGTGTTCTCCCAGATGGTCCTCGCGAGATCTCTATATACATCCGCCTGCGAAGACTCCGGAGCATAGGATAGCACCGTCTGCTTCTGATTCTCCGCCAGATTCACGATCTTGTCCCGGGGAATGAAAGCGACGAGACGGGTATTCAGCTTCTTGCAGAATTCCGTCAGAAGTTCCTTCTCCCCCGGCACATTGCGGCTGTTTCCGATGATACCGGCGAGACGCACTTCTCCCCTCGTCGCAAAGCGGCGGATGCCCTTGGCGATATTATTCGCCGCATAGAGAGACATCAGCTCGCCAGAGGAAACGATATAGATCTCTTTCGCATATCCCTCGCGGATCGGCATGGAGAAACCGCCGCAGACGACATCCCCGAGGACATCGTACAGCGTCACATCCATATCCGGGATCGCCTTCATTTTATCCAGAAGCTGCAGTGCGACGATGATGCCGCGTCCCGCACAGCCCACCCCCGGCTCAGGCCCGCCTGCTTCGACACAGGTGATGCCATGAAATCCGGTATGTACGATGTCTTCCCTGCTGATCTCATCGGGATCCTTTCTCCGCACTTGGTCCAGCACCGTCTCTTTACAAATATGTCCTAAAAGAAGGCGTGTCGAATCATTCTTCGGGTCGCAGCCGATCTGGCAGACCTTCATCCCCATGAGGGAAAGCGCCGCCGATACATTGGACGCTGTCGTCGACTTTCCGATCCCGCCCTTTCCATAAAAAGCGATTTTTTTCATTCCTATCACACTCTCTTCAAAAATCCAATGAAAGCGTTGTACTTTCTACTATTATTATAACAATATGAGCAAGGGGGACCTCTTGAACCTTTCTATTCATCCATTCTCCCATATTTCCTAACCCGTCATTACCTTTTTTTAACATGAAATCATAGGTTTACAAATTCCATGAAGAGGACTTCAAATAATCTGTAAATTTCATTTGACTTTATCTTAACATTGTACTAAACTAAGGTCATGCGAAATACAGATGAAAGAAAGGAAATCGAGTGCATAGGAAATACTCGACTCACCTCTTCTCTGTATGAATCCCGTCAATCGGGAATTTTTAAAGGAGTGATTTTTCATGAAAAAAAGTCTGAAAACTGTTCTGTCCGCATCTATGGCAGCTCTGTGCGTATTTGGCTTCGGCATGTCCGCCAATGCATATGAACTGAATCCGGAAGTCAAGGATGTAACCCCGGCTCTCCGCGAAGCTTCTACCGTCGGTGTATGGACTGCAGAAAACCCGGCTATGAAGAATGCGCCAAACAAAGATGCTGTCCTCGTCATGACCTTTGGTACCACATTCAAAGACACAAGAGCTAAAACCATCGATGCTGTAGAAGCAGCCATCCAGAAAGCTCATCCGGATGTACCGGTATTCGAAGCATACACTTCCCATATTATTATCGACCGTGTCAAAGCCAAAGAAGGCATCCAGAAAATGACTCCGGAAGAAGCTTTCAAGAAACTGCAGGATGAAGGCTACACCCGTGTCGCTGTCGTTTCCCTCGACGTCATCCCAGGCATGGAATATTCCTATGACTCCATCGTCACCAAGATGCAGGTTCCGCATTTCAAGAAGATCTCCCTCGCTACCCCGCTGATGTACTTCCAGGGCACCGAAGGTGAACCGGATCAGGTCGTTGACTTCCTGAAAGCGCTGTCCTCCCAGTTCCCGAAGATGGGTAAAGAAGATGCTACACTGATCATGGCTCATGGCACTCCGCATCCGGGCAACGCTTACTACAGCGTCATCCAGGATCGTCTGCATGAACTCGGCATGAACAATGTCTTCGTTTACTCTGTCGAAGGCCGTCCGAATCTGGAAGATGTCATCCCGAAGCTGAAAGCTCAGGGCTACAAACATGTCACCCTGATGCCGATCATGATGGTTGCTGGTGACCATGCAAACAATGATATGGCTGGTGATGAACCGGACTCCCATAAGAGCATCCTGAAAGCTGAAGGCTTCACCGTCGACACCTATATCCATGGCCTTGGCGAAAACGCTAACGTTCGCGGCCTGTATGTAGATCGTGCAACCGAAGCTATCGAAGCTCTGCAGAAATAATGAAATGTGCTATACTAATGCAGAGATGATGTCTCTTCATTAAAAAAACGCTCTTACGTCATCTCGGCGTAAGAGCGTTTTTAAGTGGATAGTTTGTTATTTTTGTGGAAATACCGCCATCCTTACTCTCCCGTCATCCCGCGCGAAGTCGACCGTTATCCTCAAGTCTTGGGAAAATAGCAGGTTTTCCATTTGCGCTTTTTCGCACATCCTGCATTATACCGCAAACGAAAAAGATTCCTCCACTTCGGTCGGAATGACGATATGAGAGTACCGCTCATCAAACATTTGCGGCGCTTCTAAGCCGCACCACCCTGAACCCCAAAGTTTGAGAACCAGGAATAAGTGACTGGTGACTGGTGACTTGCATACTGCTTTCGGGCATCGCTCCATATATACTCGCGGCGAAGCCGCTACCTTCATTCCTAATTCCTAATTCCTCATTCGAGCAGGGCTTTCATTCGTAATCAAGGGATCCCCCGCCCCAAGAGCTAACCCTGAACCTATTCACCTTTTTCTCAAGGAGTCTTCTTATGAAAAAAATTCTTGCATCTATCGCAGCGGCTGCCCTCTGCCTCTCTCTTTCTGCGTGCGGCGGCAGCGGTCAGCCTGCTTCCTCCTCCGCCCTCTCTTACACCTACAAAGACCAGATCATCAGCATGAAAGCCGCTCCTTCGCGCATTGTCACATTGTCTGCGCCGCTCATCAATATGGCCTATGCCGTCGGCGGCACCTCCATCGCGCGCCCGGAGACCACGAGTCCCATCCCGGAAGAGGCGAAATCCCTCCCGACCATCGGTCATGTGCAGAACATCAATATGGAATCTCTGGTCGGCATGAAGCCAGACCTCGTCATCGGAGAAAAGACACAAAACAGCAAGCTCGAGTCTCTTCTGAAATCAAGCCAGATCCCCTACGTCCTTATCCAGTACGACGGCATCCATGACAATGTGCCGCTTCTGAAATTCATGGGCGAACTCTATGGTAAAACAGACAAAGCCAAAGAAGTGATCGATGCCTATGAAAAAGGTGTGAAAGCCATCACGGATAAGGCAGCCGCAGAAAAGACACCGGCGAAAGTCGCTGTCCTTCGCGCTACCGGGAAATCTGTCACCGCAGAAACTCCGAAGTCCATCTGCGCCTCCATGGTGGATATGCTGAAAATGAATAACGTCATCACCGCCCACAAAGACCTGAAGCTCGACAGCAAGACTGTCCCCTACTCCTTAGAGCAGCTTTCCGCTGACGATCCTGATGTCATCTTCATCGTCACTATGGGCAAGCAGGATGAAATCAACAAATCTCTCGACAGCTCGATGAGAAACAATCCTGCATGGGCACACCTCAAAGCCGTACAGGAGAATCACGTCTACTTCTTAGAGCGAAACCTTTTCCTCATGAACCCAGGGGTCAAGACTCCAGAAGCACTGGAAAAACTGTACCAGCTCGCATACGGGAAATAAAAGTGGGAAATGAGTAGCTAGGGATTAGAGATGTTGTCATTCTCTCCCCTTCCCTCTTTCTGGTCGAAAGAAGATAAAAGGTTATAGTTCTGTCTTCCCCTTCCTTATCCCCACATACAAAAAAGCCGAGAAATCATATTTCGATTTCTCGGCTTTTTTGTAGTTCCTAGCCACTAATCCCTAGCCACCAGTCACCAGTCACCAGTCACCACTCACTTCTTTCCCAGATTCTTCGCAATCATCACTTTCATGGTATCGATTGCTATCGGTTTGGAGAGATGACCATTCATACCAGCCTTTTGTGACTTTTCGACATCTTCATCGAAAGCATTCGCCGTCATCGCCAAGATCGGTATCGTCTTCGCATCCTCTCTATCAAGAGAGCGGATGGCACGGGTCGCCTCATAGCCATTCATGTCCGGCATCATGATATCCATCAGGATAATGTCAAAGCTGCCTTGGGGCGCGTTTCAAAAATCTGCAAGGCATTTTTCCCATTCATCGCACGGACGACATCGATCCCCAGTGACTCGAGCTGTACGGTCGCGATTTTCCGCATTGAGGTCATTGTCTTCTGCCAGAAGAACATGGACTCCCTTGAGATCGACCGGCCTAGATGATTCTTTATCTGCACGCAAAAGAGGCGCATCGGCGATTTCCATCGGCAGGGTGACGGTGAAAGTCGAGCCCACATCCTTTTGGCTTCTGACAGCGATTGTTCCTCCCATAAGTTCTACATAGTTCTTGGTGATCGCCATCCCGAGCCCAGTTCCCTTGTACTCGGTGCGGGCAGCACCCGCATCTTCCTGTGTAAACTCCTCAAAAATATGTTGAACAAAGTCCTCACTCATACCGATACCTGAGTCAGAGATTTCATACGTGACTTTGGCATGTGTCTCATCAAGTTCCTTCATAGTGCACATGAGGCTGATCCTTCCGCCATCCTTCGTATACTTGATGGCATTGCTGATGAGATTCACCAGCACTTCACGCAGACGTACCTCATCAGCCATCACATAGGTATCAGGGAAGAGCGATGCACTTTCACAAAGTGTGAGATGACGATTTGCGATGAGTCCGCGCGTGATTTCCAGAATACCACGATGGATGGCAGACAGGTCTACCGGTTTGGGCTGAAATTTCACCTTCCCGCTCTCTATGCGGCTGATATCAAGGACATCATTCAGAAGAGTCAGCAGGTGATGCGAGCTGATTTCGATTTTCTCCAGATCCTTCCTGACAGACGGATCCGAATTCTTTTCGAGCGCGATCTTGGTGAAACCGATGATCGCATTCATCGGAGTACGGATATCGTGTGACATGGAAGAAAGGAAGGCACTCTTCGCCCGGTTTGCCGCCTCCGCCTGCTCTGCCAGAGAAGCCATTTCCTTCGCTTTTTCCTCTTCTGCCCGTTTCATCATGCGAAGACGGATGACAGCCATGGCAAGAAGTGCGATGAGGAACAGCATCAGGAGGACAAGCAGGATCGCTATCGTCGGATGGAGCCTCGCCATCATGAGAAAAGACATATTCTCCATTTTGTAGGAGGTATACTTGGATGCGATTTGTTCGAGCAGATTCGCCGGCATGTCATAAATGGCTTTCGTCAGGATGCCCGCCAATGCGTGATTGGCATGTTGTGTCACGATCATCCGGCAAGGGAAAGAAGGCTCTTCCATAAGCGTATAATTGAGAAGTCTGGATTGGTCGCGATTGACGTATTCCTGTGCCATGTAGTAAAAGACATAGGCAGCATCCGCCTTCCCATCTGCCACCGCCTGCATCGCGCCTTCTCTCGTAGGATAGCTGATCTTCCTAACGTTTTGGCTGTAATAATCTTCGATAGGATCAGAAATGTCCTGATTCACGGTAGCAACAGTCTGAATATTGCCGTCAAAGTCTTGACGGAAGACCTGAGCCACACGCAGTGTTATGTACGGCTTTGTAGAGACCCAGTCTTTCTTTTCGAGGACATTCTCAGCATCCAAGCGTCCATCAAGGATGATATCGCAGTCCCCCCGATTTCTATAAGCGAGCCATTCCTCTCTGGACCGGCAGATCACAAAATGATAGGGCAGGCCGATAGAAGCCGCCACTCTCCGGAAATAGGCAGGAACAATCCCTTTCATCTCGCCGTTCTCCACATAAGAGTAAGGGTAGCATGCAGGATCACAAAGAACCTGAAGGAATACGTCATTTGCTACATAGGACTGGAGAAGCATCTTCTCCTCATCGGAAAACGGTAAGAGACCGGATGCTTTACTGCCATAGTAACGACGATAGAGCTGCGCCTTCCAGTCCCCCTCGACGTGATTCAGCTGGTCCAGCGCGTAATTGATCTCGGAAAGAAGTCGCGCATTCCCTTTCTTGACGATGATATAGTACGGATTTTCCGCGAAAAGTTCTACCTGTTTTTCATGGATGCCGCGGCTGAGCGAACTCTTTACGATGGCATCGACCTCACCTTTTGGGAGGGCGATGCCCACACATCTTTTATGCTTTTATAAATCACCGGCTGATAGTTGAAGTGCATCGCCTCCGCAAGATTGGCAATGTCTTTATTTTGCGCATTGTCTTCCACCAGCCCGATACGAAGACCTTCGTAGGTGCTATAATCCCCCGGTATCACCGCCCGGTTATCTTCCCGCACAAACAGCGCTGTACCAAAGAACCCGATCGGACGGGAAAAATCATACTTTTCCTTGCGTTCCTCCGTTTTATTCGCGAAGGTCACCATGTCGATCTCCCCATCATCGAGCATACGGAGCATCTCCGCCCAGCTCTTATCGTAGCCCACATATTCATAGCTCACATCCAGATCGCGTGACATGTAGCGAAGCAGAGCGTACCCGTAGCCGCTCTTTTCTCCCCCATCATCGATCATATGCAGTCCATCGGTCGCGAAAAAGCCCACACGGATTGTCTCCCGCCCGGGGTTCTTTTCGCTATCCGCATACGCTGTCCATATACCTGCCGTCAGCACCAGCACAGACAGCGTCACGTAAAAAAGTCGTTTGATTGGATGCATATCGATCTCCCGTAAGCATTCCCCTGATTTCAGGCTAGTTTTAATTCGTTATATACAATTTCATTATATCATAAATGCATTAACCACTCCTGTGAAAAACACGAAATGAGTACCTGAGAGGCTAGTCACGTGGAATCACTCATGTCACCACAAAAAAAGCAGCGCCTGCGCGCTGCTTTTTGAAATATCTTTATTCCCCTTCTTCATACGCTCTGATTTCATCCATCAGGGCGTCGATGAGCTGATCTTCCGGGACGGAACGGAGAATCTTTCCTTTGTGGAAGACGAGGCCGCTGCCTTTGCCGCCGGCGATACCGAAATCCGCTTCTCGTGCTTCGCCCGGGCCATTCACGGCGCATCCCATGACGGCGACTTTGATAGGTTTTTTAAAGTGAGAAATCTTCTCTTCCACTTCTTTGGCCATCTCGATGAGATTCACCTGCGTGCGGCCGCAGGTCGGACAGGATATAAGAACCGGGCCATACTGCTGCATCCCCACAGAGCTCAGGATTTCCTTCGCTGCCTTGACTTCCTTCATCGGATCATCGGTCAAAGATACGCGAAGGGTATCCCCAATGCCGTCTAAGAGCAGGCTGCCGATCCCGATGGCTGACTTGATCGTCCCGCGATAGAGCGTCCCGGCTTCGGTCACACCAAGGTGCAGCGGATAGTCTACTTTTTCTGAAAGAAGACGGTTCGCCTTCACCATCATCGGAACATCTGAGGATTTCACAGAAATCACAATATCATAGAAACCTCCTGCTTCGAGGATCCGCACATGAGAGAGTGCGCCTTCCACCATGCCTTCCGCAGTCGGATGCCCGCCATGCGCTGCAAGGATGTCTTCCGGAAGGGAGCCTGCATTGATGCCGATACGGATGGGGATATGCTTTTCCTTCGCCATATCCACCACTTTCACGACGTTTTCCCGCCTGCCGATATTTCCGGGATTGATGCGAAGCGCATCGATGCCCTGCTCCATCGCTGTCAGCGCAAGGCGGTAGTCGAAATGAATGTCTGCGACCAGCGGCACATCCACTTTCGCTCTAAGTGCGCCCAGTGCTTCTGCTGCCTTTTTATCCGGCACGGCGACCCGAATGATATCTGCGCCCGCCTGATGCAGGGCATGGATCTGCGCGGCAGCAACGTCCGTATCGAGCGGGCTGAACGTGCTCATCGACTGGATCGCAATGGGCGCGCCACCGCCGATCTTGACACCACCGACGACGACCTGTCTGGTATTTCCCATTTTATTCTCCTTTGGGTTATAAATGAATGTGGTTCAGGGGGTTCAGGATTAGCCCTTGGGGCGTGCTGCCCCTTGATTATGTAAGAAATAGGTTTCATCGGGTTCTGTAGATTCAAAAAGGTTCAACGGGGATAGTGCGGCGCATTTCGTCATTCTGAGCGGAGAAAAACGTCGTATGCGAGACGAGTGCCAGACAGCTGCAACCTAGCCATCGATCTCGCCGAAGCCGCCACCTTTATTCCTCATTCGAGCAAAGATTTCAAGAGGCGGCACGACCCACGGGCGAACCCTGAATCCGTTTTTTACATCAGCGCGCTGATATCATGGAAGAGTGCATAGAAGAAAATTGCACCCAGAATGGCAATCCCGACCGACTGTATATAGATCAGCGCTTTCTCCGGCAGCTGCCGCCCGAGAATAGCCTCTAAGAGAATAAGGATCAGATGTCCGCCATCGAGAAGCGGGACGGGAAGGATATTGAGAAGACCCAGATTCAGACTGAGAAGAGCGATGAACATGAAAAGCGGCATCACCCCGTAAGATGCAACCTCCCCTGACATGCGCGCGATTCCGATCGGACCGGATACTTCCGCACGCCCCGTGCCCGTTACCATATCATAAAGCCCCGCCGTCATCATATGCAGCAGATCGGCGGCGCGTCCCAACCCCATGGCAATGGCTTCTGTCATCGTGGTTTCGTGATGTTCCACATAAGGCGTGATCCCCATGATGGCACGACCATCGGGCTGCACCTCGGGGATGATCGTCACCTGTCTCATCGTACCCTCGTGGTCGATTTCCATGGAAACCACCCGATTTCCCTTCTCTTTCAGGGCTTCTCCGATATCCGTCCATTTCACCATAGCCTTCCCATCAATAGAAAGGATGGTATCTCCGGGCGAAAGATGCTGCTTCTCCGCCGAGCTTCCGACGAGTACGGTGCCGACCCTCGGCAGGTTCGGGAACGTATTATAACCCTCGATCTTGAAAGCGGAAATAAAGATCAGAAGGGCAAGAAGCACATTGAAGAGCGCGCCACCCACGATGACAAGCAGCTTCGCCCATGTCGGCCGCTGGTTGAAGGCGCGTGGATCATCCTTATTCTGATCATCCATGCCGGCAATCTTATTGAAGCCTCCCAGCGGGATGAGACGAAGGGAATAGAGCGTCTCTCCCCATTTCTTCGAAACGATCACAGGGCCGAAACCGACTGCAAACTCGATGACCTTCATCCCCGTCCACTTCGCCATGAGGAAGTGTCCGCCCTCATGGACGATGACAACGACGGCAAAGACAAAGATCGGAGCCAGTATCGATAAAATCATAGGCATTTCCTCGAAATGAATGCATCCGCCAGCGCGCGCGCCTTGCGGTCCGATGAGAGTACGCTTTCATAGGAAACGACAGGCTCTGCGCTCCAGTGCGAGAGGGTATCTTCCACCACATCAAAGATGGAAAGGAAGGAAATCTTGCCGGCAATGAAGGCGCGAATGGCTTCTTCATTGGATGCATTGAAAGCGACACCGCCGTCTCCCCCCATTTCTCCCGCTTCGTAAGCCAGCTTCAGCGAACGGAAAACTTTCAGATCAGGCTTTGCGATCAGGATCTGTGCGATTTCACTCCAGTCCACGAATGCATGAGACGGAGAAGGCAGGCGGTCCGGATATGTCAGGGCGAACTGGATCGGCAGGCGCATATCTGGCAGACCGATCTGTGCCATGATGGTGCCATCGACATACTCGACCATCGAGTGGATCAGGCTCTGCGGCTGGACAATAACTTCAATATCCTGATAGTCCACGCCAAAGAGCCAGTGCGCCTCTATGACTTCGAGCCCTTTATTGAACATGGTCGCGGAGTCGAGCGTCACTTTCATCCCCATGTTCCATGTCGGGTGCTTCATGGCATCCGCGACCGTCACCTGCGCGAGCTCTTCCTTCGTCCTGCCGCGGAAAGGACCTCCGGAAGCCGTGAGAAGGATTTTATGGATACCTTTCTGATCCTGCCCGATCATACTCTGGAAAATGGCGGAATGCTCGCTGTCCACAGGACGGATCAGCGTATGATGCTTCTTCGCTTCTTCGAGAACAAGCGCGCCGCCAGCAACCAGCGTCTCTTTGTTTGCAAGAGCCAGCTCCTTCCCCGCGCGAATCGCTTCCAGCGTCGGAAGAAGTCCTGTGATGCCGACGACCGCTACAAGGACAAGGTCGACATCGTCACGCTTCACGACCTCAGAAAGAGCTGCCTCGCCGATCATCACATCCGCATCACCGTCATAGGTTTCCAGAAATTTCTTTCCCGCCTCCTCATCAGTGATGACGATGGCGTGGGGATGAAATTCAGCGGCCTGTTCACGTAATTTGTCGATGCTTTTATGCGCCGCGATGACGGACGCATGAAAAAGATCCGAATGGAGCCGGATCACGTCCATCGTCTGGGTTCCGATGGAACCCGTACTGCCCAATACAGCGATTTCTTTCATGAATGTACTCCTTTCGAAACGAATGAATGACTGGCTAGCCATGGATTAGGGATTAGAAATCAAATGTTCATAGCTTGATCATGCATACGACTATAAGGAAACGCTGATTCAATCGTTATCAGTGTTTCCTTAATCAGTATTTCCTAAAGTAATGCGGCGTTTTTATGATATGAAACGCTGCCCCTTCATTTCTCATTTCGCATGTTAGCGAAGCAGCGCCAGCACTGCGACAAGGCTCGGGGCTACGAAGAGAAGGCTGTCGAAACGGTCCATCATCCCGCCATGCCCCGGAAGAATATTTCCAGAGTCTTTGATATCACAGGCACGCTTCACGTAGGACTCGAAGAGATCCCCCATGGGAGCCATGATGGCCGCCATGACGGAAAGGATGCATCCTTCCAAAAGATCAAAACCCGCACAGAAGGAAACAAGGACCCCCAGAATGACGCAGCCGACTGCGCCACCGGCAAGACCTTCGACCGTTTTATTCGGGCTGATGTGCGGTGCCATCTTATGATGACCGCAGGCCTTCCCCGTCAGATAAGCGAAAGAATCACTCGCCCATGTACAAATGAGTGCGAGAAGAATGAGGAAAATTCCCGGCTCGATGGAAACTGCCGTCGGAGAGAGCAGCTCATGACTGCCGCGAAGGAGCGCGAGGCTGCCGAAGCCTACGCCAAAATAGACAGCACCGAAAGCGGAATAAATAAGCCCGGTCATATTTTCCTTCTTAATGCCAAGGATCAGGTAGAGAAGAAGCACAAAGGCTAGAAAAATCGCAGCCAGAAAGGCTTTCAGCGAATAAAAACCGGATGCCAGTACCATGACGGCGGTGGCAATGGCTGTGGCTTTCAGATAGATGTGGACACCGAAATGTTTCAGCATCTTATCATATTCAAGAAGGGCCAGCAAGGAGACAAGGAAAATGGCTCCCGTCAGAAACCAACCTCCCAAGTACACCAGCCCAAGGACAGCGATGATACCAATGATCGCTGTGATCACACGCACTTTCATTTTTTATCCTCCGTGAGCCCGCCGAAGCGACGGTCTCTTCCGGTAAACCAATCGATCGCATTCGAAAGCTCCTCCTCGGTGAAGTCCGGCCACAGGACTGGCGTGAAGTACAGCTCGCCATAGGAGATCTGCCAGAGAAGGAAATTCGAAATGCGCGACTCTCCGCCTGTACGGATCATGAGATCTACATCTTGGGCATCCGACGGATAGAGATGGGCAGAAATCGTTTCTTCCGTGATAGATTCCGCATCAAGAGCGCCGCTCTTGACTTCGTGCGCGATCTGCTGCACCGCCTGCACGATCTCCAAGCGTCCGCCATAGTTGATGGCCACATTCAGGATCATGCCATCACACTTCGCTGTGTCTTTTTCGCAGGCAGCGATCTCCTTGCGAAGATCATCCGACAATGCTGACGGTTCGCCCACGATGTGTACCTGCACATTATCCTCCACCAGCTCGCGCAGCTGACTGATCAGGTAGCTCTTGAAAAGCTTCATCAGGAAACGGACTTCGATAAGCGGACGCTTCCAGTTCTCTGTGGAGAATGCATAGAGCGTCAGCACTTTCACTCCCATATGACCTGCCGCGCGGACGATGGTCTTCACATTCGCCGCGCCGACCTGATGGCCATAGGTTCTCTCTCTTCCTCTCTCTTTCGCCCAGCGGCCATTCCCGTCCAGAATGATGGCCACATGCTCAGGAAATGATTTTTTATCAGACATAAATGGAATCTCCCGTATAAAAAACAAGCAGGGATGAGTAGCTAGGGATTAGGGATTAGGAGTGACTGGTGACTTACATGCCATCTTCTGGCATCGCCTTATTTATGCTCCTCGGCGCTTCTGATTTTTATGCGCCGCACCACCATTTCTCATTTCTAATTTCTCATTCAAGCGAAGCTTTTCACCCGCAATCAAAAGGCTTCACGCCCACGGGCTAATCCTGAACCCATGCATCATTCACCCTAGATGCATCGCAGCCTCTTCCACACTCTCACTATACTTCATTCGCGGCATGACGACGGCCTTTTCTCCAGAACGGACAAGGTAAAGCACGCCCTCTTCGAGCTGCTCTTCCCGCCCATGAGTGAAAGAAATCGTACCACTCGGATACGATTTCTCTACACACTGTCTCAGTTTTTCGGTGAAAGGCTGTCCTGCAAAAAGAACATCCTCACTCATACAGACATGATCTCTTTAATTTTCTTTTCCGTGGCAGCTTCCAGCTCTTTGATTTTCTTGTCGGTCAGCTTCTGGACTTTATCTTCGGTTTCTTTGATGACATCCTTGGAAACATCGCTGTTCTTTGCTTCCTTTTTCAGGAAATCATTCCCATCACGACGGATATTTCTGATAGCGACCTTGCCCTCTTCCGCTTTCTTATTGACGACCTTGACGAGCTCCTTGCGGCGGTCTTCGGTCAGCTGTGGGATAGCCATGCGGATCAGGTTGCCATCATTCATCGGTACGAGGCCGAGGTCAGACTGCAGGATGGCTTTTTCGATATCTTTCAGAAGGCCCTTGTCCCATGGCTGAACAACGAGCAGACGAGCTTCCGGTACAGTGACAGAAGCGACCTGCGTTACCGGAGTACGGCTGCCGTAATAGTCGACAAATACACGATCGAGCAGGCTGGCATTCGCCTGACCTGTACGGATGCTGGTGAATTCATTCTTGAGTGCAACGATGGATTTATCCATCTTGTCAGACAGTTTCTTCAGTTCTTCTTCGTACATGATTATTTCCCTTCGATTAATGTGCCCAGGGTATCTCCCTTGCAGGCCTTGACAATGTTGCCAGGAACATCGATATTGAATACTTTGATCGGAATTTCATTATTCATGCAGAGGGTGATGGCCGTATTATCCATGACAGCCAGCTCTTTCTGCAGCACTTCACCATAGGTGAGATGAGTGAACATTTTTGCTTCGGGATGGAACTTTGGATCCGCATCGTATACACCATCGGTCTGCTTCTTCGCCATCAGCATGATATCAGCTTCGATTTCTGCGCTGCGGAGAGCTGCCGTGGTATCCGTTGTAAAATAAGGATTGCCCGTACCTGCGCCAAAAATCACGACTCTGCCCTTCTCAAGATGGCGGATCGCACGGCGGCGGATGTAAGGCTCTGCGACCTGCTGCATTTCGATGGCCGTCTGTACGCGGGTGGAGACGCCAAGTTTTTCGAGCGCATCCTGCAGAGCGACGGAATTGATGACGGTCGCGAGCATGCCCATGTAGTCAGCCGACGCACGATCCATCCCGCCCTGACTGCCCTTGAGCCCTCTCCAGATATTGCCGCCACCTACAACGACAGCGATCTCGATACCGGCATCGCTGGCTTCCTTGATCTCGCCGGCCAGTCGATATACGACCTCCGGATCGATACCGAAGCCTTTGTCGCTGGCCATCGCTTCGCCAGACAATTTCAGCATGACTCTCTTATACTTCTTGTTTTCTGTTGCCATTGTACACCCCCGTAAAAATCAGTGATACATCCTTATTATTATATAGTATTTCAGAAATAGCTGCCATAAGAATTTTGAGAGATGAGACTCGGAGACCACAGACTTTAGCCTTTAGACATCTGACTTCTTCACTTCCAGTCTCCCATCCAATCCCTGAAAAAGGCCATAAAATAAGAGAACACCAAAGATGATGTTCTCTTATTCTTGTTTTATGGATTACTGATTCAGCTGTTTAGCGACTTCAGCAGCCAGATCGTCCTGTTTCTTTTCGATGCCTTCGCCGAGCTGGAAACGAGCAAAGCGAACAACTTCTGCATTCTTGGATTTCAGGAGTTTTGCAATGGTCAGATCGCCATCTTTAATGAATTCCTGATCTACGAGGCAGACTTCCTTGTAGTACTTGTTGATACGGCCAAGAACCATCTTCTCGATGATCTTTTCCGGTTTGCCTTCATTTCTAGCTTCGACAGCCAGAACTTCTTTTTCATGTTCGATTTCAGCCTGCGGTACCTGAGTGCGATCAAGGTAGGAAGGATTTGCTGCAGCGACCTGCATAGCGACATCTTTACCGAGCTCAGTGTCTGCGCCCTTCATTTCGACGAGAACGCCGATCTTGCCGCCGCCGTGGATGTAGCTATGGACAGTGCCTTCTGCACTTTCATAGCGAACAAAACGACGAACAGAAATGTTTTCGCCGATCTTAGCTACAGCTTCGGTGACCTGATCTTTGACAGCCTTGCCGTCCATATCAGAAGCAAGCAGAGCTTCTACGTCAGCCGGATTCACAGCGATGATCTGCTGTGCGATGCGAGCAGCCAGAGCTCTGAAGTCATCATTGCTGCCTACGAAGTCGGTTTCGCAGTTGACTTCTACGATGGTGCCGACTTTGCCATCAGCGGAAATAGCGGAAACGACAGCACCTTCAGCAGCTACACGGCTTGCTTTCTTTGCAGCCTGAGACAGTCCCTTTTCACGGAGAATGTCTACTGCTTTTTCCATATCGCCTTCAGCTTCTACGAGTGCTTTTTTGCAGTCCATCATGCCTGCGCCAGTCTTTGTACGCAGATCTTTGACCATGCTAGCGGTAATTGCCATCTTTATGACCTCCATCATAAAACAGTAAGGTGTTTGTAAAAATTTCTCAAAAAAAGGAAATCCCCAGCCTGCGCAAAGCGCAGGCCGAATTTCCTATACAGCCATTATTCCTGTTCAGCAGCTTCTTCAGCTTCTGCTTCTTTAGCAGCTTCAGCTTCCTGCTGACCCTGACGGCCTTCGAGGACAGCGTCAGCCATCTTGGAAGCGAGCAGTCTTACAGCACGGATAGCATCATCGTTTGCCGGGATCGGGAAATCAACAACATCCGGATCGCAGTTGGTATCAACGGTAGCGATAACCGGAATGTGCAGCTTGTGAGCTTCGGCAATAGCGATTTCTTCTTTCTTGGAGTCAATGATGAAGAGTGCGCCCGGGATCTTCTTCATATCTTTGATGCCGCCCAGGTTCTTTTCCAGTTTTTCCAGTTCACGTTTCATCAGGATGACTTCCTTCTTCGGATACTGGTCAGTGGTGCCTTCTTCAAACATTTTTTCCAGTTCTTTCAGACGAGCGATACGGGTCTGAATTGTACGGAAATTGGTGAGCATGCCGCCCAGCCAACGTTCATTGACATAGAACTGATTGCAACGGGTAGCTTCTTCCTTCACGGAATTCTGCGCCTGTTTCTTGGTGCCGACGAAAAGGATCGGAGCGCCGGTAGCTGCGACTTCACGCAGGAAAGCGTATGCTTCTTCTACTTTCTTTACAGTCTTCTGCAGGTCGATGATGTAGATGCCGTTTCTTTCCGTGAAAATGAAACGTGCCATTTTCGGATTCCAACGACGGGTCTGATGACCAAAGTGAACGCCTGCTTCGAGTAACTGTTTCATGGATACAACTGCCATAATAAAAACCTCCTGTTTTTAACCTCTGTCTGCTTCCTCCCCTGCAGCCACTTCGGGAATGTGTGAAATGAAATTTTTCCCGCAAGCACAGATGCAGAGTCCGACAGACATGTGTACTCATGCGTTATTTATTTTATCAAAAGAAAAAGGGGAAAGCAAGGGGATAGGGAAATATTTTTAGGTTCAAGGTTCAAGGTTCTGGGTTCTGGGTTCTGGTAGCGGCTTCGCCGCAAGTATTATATGAGGCGATGCCCGAAGGTCTCTTGATAGCAGATTTACCTCGTATCGTCAGCCCCCTTGCCGGGAAGGTGCTCCGTAGAGGCGGATAGGGCACAGGCGGCAGGAAAGACAGATGAGAAAAGCGGAGGAGTGCGCGGCACATGTGGCGAAAGCGTAAGCCCCTCGCCGCGAATGACAAACAAAAAAGACGCCGTGACCATGTCACAGCGTCTTTTCTTTCAAAGCGAGCATTCAATAAGCCGAGTTCTGTCCCACTTGCGTGGTGATGATTATCTGTCTAGTCAGCCGATTGCTCGACTGCTCAAGCGACGCAACCCGGAAGGTCAGCGGGCAACCTCAACCCTTCCCTATTCGGTCTTGCTTCGGATGGGGTTTACCAAGCCAGCCGGTCTCCCGACTGCTGGTGCGCTCTTACCACACCTTTCCACCCTTACCACTTGCGTGGCGGTTTCCTTTTCTATGGCACTTTCCCTAGGATCACTCCCGCCGGACGTTATCCGGCATCCTGCCCTGCGAAGCTCGGACTTTCCTCACGCCTTACGGCCCGCAATCATCTTTCCTGCTCGCGTGCTACAGTATAGCATGGAGACGGAATTTTTTCAAGAGAAAGATGAGAAAGGGTTCAAGGTTTAAGGTCAGGATTCGGGGTTAACCCGTAGGGCGGCTTCGTCCACTGATTATGAATAAAATCTTTGCTCGAATGAGGAATTAGGAATGAAGGTGGTGGCTTCGCCGCGAATATATATTTTGCAGCGAAGCTGCCACCACAACCCTGAACCCCGAACCCGTTTTTCTACATTTCCCTGAAAATATCCTCTGCCCTGCTGTCTTCGATGACCTCGATCTCCCAGCCATGCTCTGCGGCATACGTCCGAAGGCGTTTCGCCAAAGCAGGAACGATGACGCGCTCGGTGTAGAAATGGCCGCCATCCGCGATGAGAAGACCGAGGCGGGAAGCATCCTGCGCTTCATGGTACTTGAGGTCGCCCGTCAGATAGAGATCCGCCCCCTTCGCTTTGGCCAGCGCAGCAAATTCACTTCCCGCACCGCCCAGAACAGCCACGCGGGAAATGGTGATATTCGGATTTCCCGCATAACGAAGGACGGGAATGCCGAGCCTCTCCTTTATATAGGAGAGCGCCTCTTTTCCGCTCATGGGCGCAGGCAGATTTCCGATCCGCCCCATGTACTCCTTGCACCCGTGGCTTTCCAGCGTATATACATCATAGTGAATATCTCCACAGATTTCCTGTACTTTCGCAAGGACAGAAGTAAGCAGCGCGGTGGGTACATTACATTCGAGCTTCGCCTCATCCGTCGCATCATCCTCATCATCCAAAAGATAGAAATGATTTACGGCATCCCCATAGAGTTCTGAAAGCGTATGTCGGAGCACCTTCGCGGTGACAGGCTTCACATAAAGTGCAAGCTTCCTCTCTTTCGTTTCCTGCTCAAAGACCAGCCCTTCCGTATCAGAAAGAGAGAGCGCAGCTGCCAGAGCATCATTCACGCCGCCTTTGGCTGTATCCAGATTCGTGTGAGCTGCAAAAGACAGGATATCATGCTTCACGAGCTTCTCGATCACGCACCCCTTGTACGTCCGAAGGTCAAGCTCGCGGATGGCCTTGAAAAGAAAGGGATGGTGGGAAATCACCATCTCAGCGCCTTCACGTACGGCAAGATCCACATTCTCTTCCGTGAGGTCGAGGGAAATCAGTACCTTCGTGACCCTGCGGCGAGGATCCCCCACCTGAAGCCCCGGGTGATCCCATGACTCTGCAAGACTTCTCGGTGCCCACGACTCCATCCATCCGATCAAATCATTTCCTGTGACTTTCATAAGAGTTCCTCCAATATGCTTACTTCTTCCAGTGCTTTTTCTCTGGACAGGCGATGCCGCTCACTCTTCGAATCCTTTGCCCCTTCGATCACAAAGCGCCGTCTCCGGATGAGCCGCTCGATATGCGTCTTGAAAAGAGGATCCTTTCGATATGCCGCCGTCGCACCGATTTCTGCCTGCAGCATCGAAAGCTCCTTCATCTCGCCGGGACGAACGAGCATCAATTCATACAGCTGCCCGCCATCCAGTGAAAGCACCTCTTTTTCAATACGGAAATGATGCCTGCCAAGAAACTGCCGGAGCTCCGCCACATGCCCCTGCGGTTGCAGCACCAGCCATGAGAGCGCCTGCGCCTTTTCCTCATTCTCCGCGAGAATATCCCGCATCAAAAGGCCGCCCATCCCGCAGATGGTGACACCGTCCACCTCTCCTTTGGCAAGCGGTGCAAGTCCTCCGCCCAGACGCAAAAGGATCTGGCGTGAAAATCCGGAAGAAATTACATCCTCCCTGGCACGTGTAAGAGGGCCGTCATTCACATCGCAGGCGATGGCCCGCCTTGCGCGCCCCTCTTGCACAAGGTAAATGGGAAGGTAGCCATGGTCTGTACCAATATCTGCTATACTCTCACAGACAGGCACCAGATCGGCCGCCGCCTGTAATCGGTTCGTCAATTTCATAGTTGAATCCTTTCAGAGAAGACTTGCCCTACAGGACTATCCCGCAGCCATTCCATTTCTCTATCAAAAAAACGTACCCAAATCACTGAAATCAGCACGGATACGTTCATTGTGGTGGGCCCACCAGGACTCGAACCTGGGACGGGGCGGTTATGAGCCGCCTGCTCTAACCAACTGAGCTATAGGCCCGCAATATCGACACATGTTATTTTAGCAATAAATGAGAGAAAAAGCAAGAAAAAGTCGCACATGTAAAAAGGACGAGGAAGGGCATTCAGTCTCTGTGTGGAATCATCGTATCTTGACATCAACAGCACACAAAAAAGTGACCCTCTTTTCGAAAAAGGGTCACTTCCATCACAAAAGCGCAGCAGAGTTTTATAAGTATCCATGGAGGCATTCCCTGCAATCTGGCACCAGCGCATTTCACGGTTCATGTCGTACAAGTACGGCTAAACTTCGCTCTAGGGTTAGTCGTGGAGGCGAATCCTGCATGAGATCTTTTGACCTGCTGCGTCTTTCTATGATTTGTGTTTCTTACGCTCTCCGGCGGCTAGCACGCTTTCGAGCGGGAGAAGGGAAATCGGATCCGCCGGCTGCCCTCTCTGCGCTCCTTTCCTATAGGTCTGTGCACGAAGGAGTGCGGAGAAAGCTTTGGGCTCCCGGGAAGATTTCCCTCTCCGAGAAATACCATCGTGGAAATTCAAGATTTTACACGGTTTTCTTTTCATAAAATAAAAAAACTGAACATTCTACGATTGGGTCCGTGTTTCCTTAATTTCTCTCAGGATGATAGCCGGGAAGTGTATTTGCGGGAATGCTAAGATCCAGATCATAGTCGCGCAAGGGATCGATGTTGCTGGCGACTGCACGCTGGTAGTCTCCCATGGAGGCTCTCGACTGCATCGACTGATAATCTCCATATTCTGCCGCATCACAGTACCTTTCGATCGCTCTCACGCGGACATGAATTTCGTCCATGAGCTCGGTGTAGCGGATTTCGTCCGGCTCGATGGTACCAAGGCCATTTTGTTTCGCGTAGGCACGCCATTGGATCATACTTTCATACTCTGCGACGAGGCGTGCATTCGTCATTATCCAAGGCTGCGTGCGGTTGTCGAACCAGTCCGGGCGAGCAGAGAGTTCATCCGGCGGCCACGGATCGACCGTGCCTGCAAAAGCAGTGGGATTCGAGCCATCGGGACTTTCTATCCGTTTCACGCCATATTTTTCCGCTTCGCGTTCGCTTTTCTTCTGTTTCTCGCTCTTTGGCTGGGACTGTTTCACCGGTTTCTTTTTGGCGGAAGAACCAAGAACGCTTCCGATAGCTTTATCCGCTGCTTTGCCCGCGATGTCTCCCCAGCCGAATGCTTCTGCTTCTCCGGTAAGGCCGAAAAGCAGGGCAGCGGTGAGCCCGATAGCAAGAATAGATTTCTTTTTCATCATGACCGCCTCCTTTGAAACTATAACCGCATTATGATATAAGTATATAGAAAATCTAAACAATTCAAAATGACGATACGGGAAGTCGGATTCTCCCCTGTCCATTTTTCGCATAGATCCGTTAGTACAGTCCCCACTTGTTCTGACAGCGGCCCTCTCACGGACGTTCTTTCCGTCCGCTCAGGTTGACGGTGCGCCTTTGGCGCTCTTCTCCGCAGGACTACGTGTTTCAACAAAAAAAGAGAAGCCTCGCGGCTTCTCTTTTCGCTTGCTTATTATTTGACAACGATATTGACGATTCTCTTCGGTACAACGATGACTTTCACAATGGTCTTGCCTTCGGTGAATTTCTGGATTTCCGGAAGAGCCTGGGCTTTTTCGCCGATTTCTTCGCGCGCCATAGCAACCGGGACGGAGATTGTCGCGCGGACCTTGCCGTTGACCTGGACAGCGAGTTCGACCTCATCGACGACGAGAGCAGATTCATCGCAAGCTGGCCAAGCAGCCAAATGGATGCTTTCTTCCTTCTGTCCTGCACTCTGCCAGAGTTCTTCGGTCATATGCGGAACGAATGGCGCGAGGAGGATGAGGAGGTTTCTGACGAGCTCGCCGGAAAGGCTCGCTTCGATGTTATCATGGGATTCGATGAAGCGGTACATATCGTTTACGAGTTCCATGATGGCAGAAATCGCAGTATTGAAAGCAAATTTCCCATCCAGATCTTCGGTGACTTTCTTGATGGTCTGGTGCAGTTTTCTTCTGAGAGCAAATTCATCGGAGGAGAGTTTGCCTTTTTCTTCAGTCTGGATGTCTTCGTACTTGCCGACGATGTTCCAGACGCGTTTCAGGAAACGGTAGGAGCCTTCGACGCCCTGATCGGACCATTCGAGGTCTTTTTCCGGCGGAGCGGCAAAGAGGATGAAGAGGCGGGCCGTGTCAGCGCCGTATTTCCCGACAATTTCTTCCGGGGAAACGACGTTGCCGACAGATTTACTCATCTTGCCGCCATCTTTCAGGACCATGCCCTGACAAAGGAGATTGGTGAATGGTTCCGGATAGTCGACCATGCCTTCATCCTGAAGGACTTTCATGAAGAAGCGGGAATACAGCAGGTGAAGGATGGCGTGCTCGATCCCGCCGATGTACTGATCGACGGGCATCCAGTAGTTTGCCTTATCCTTAGCGAATGGTTCTTCGGTATTGTGCGGGTCGCAGTAACGCAGGAAGTACCAGGAAGAGTCGATGAAGGTATCCATCGTGTCGGTTTCTCTCGTAGCATCCGCGCCGCACTGTGGACATTTGCAGTGGAGGAAAGCTTCACTGGTTTCGAGCGGAGAGGTCGCACCAGCGACGAAGTTGACGTCTTCCGGCAGTTTGACCGGGAGGTCTTTTTCCGGGACAAGGACATTGCCACAGTGCGGGCAGTGGATGATCGGGATCGGGCAGCCCCAGTAGCGCTGGCGGGAAATCAGCCAGTCACGCAGGCGGTAGTTTACTTTGCCTTCACCGATGCCCATGTCTTCGAATTTCTTGGTGATGGCTTCACGTGCTTCTCCAGATTTCAGACCATCAAATTCCGCAGAGTTCACAAGGACGCCGTCAGCGTCGTAGGCTTTATCCATCTCTGCAAGAGAAAGGGAGCCGGCTTTATTCTGGACGACGAGTTTCATTGGGAGGCTGTATTTCTTAGCGAAATCCCAGTCGCGCTGGTCGTGGGTCGGTACAGCCATGACAGCACCGGTGCCGTATTCGTAGAGGACGTAGTTCGCGATCCAGATCGGCACGCGTTCGCCGGTCAGCGGATGGATGGCATAGCTGCCGGTGAACATGCCGAGCTTCGGTGCATCTTCTGCGGTGCGGACGATGTCGTTTTCATTTCTCATCTTTTCGATGAATGCTTCGAGCTTCGCCTTTTCCGGATTATTCGCGATGAGTTTTTCGACAAGCGGGTGCTCCGGAGCAAGGACCATGTAGGTGACGCCGTAGACGGTATCGACACGAGTGGTATAGACCGGGATCTGATCATCCATGCCTTCGACTTTGAAGGAGAACTGGGTACCGGTGGAGCGGCCGATCCAGTTTCTCTGCATGGTCTTGACGCGTTCCGGCCAGCCGGGCATATGGTCAAGATCCGCAAGGAGGCGGTCTGCATAGTCGGTGATCTTCAGGAACCACTGAGAGAGGTCTTTCTTGACGACTTCATTCTTGCAGCGCCAGCAGCGTCCTTCTTCGACCTGTTCATTCGCAAGGACGGTGTGGCAGCTTTCGCACCAGTTGACCTTTGCTTCCTTCTTGTAAGCGAGGCCTCTCTTATAGAAAATCTCAAAGAGTTTCTGGGTGTGCTTGTAGTAGTCTTCACGGCAGGTCAGGACTTTTCTGTCCCAGTCATAGGAAAGACCGAGTTCTTTCTGCTGACGGGTCATGTTGTCGATATTGGAATAGGTCCATTCCGCCGGTGGAATGCCGTGCTTGATAGCCGCATTTTCAGCCGGCATACCGAAGGCATCAAAGCCCATCGGATGAATGACATTGAATCCCTGCATCGTCTTGAAACGAGCGACAACGTCGCCGATGGAGTAGTTTCTGACATGTCCCATATGGAGATTGCCAGACGGGTACGGGAACATTTCCAATACATAGTATTTCTTTCTGCTCGGGTCAGAATGAGTTTCAAATGCTTTGGTGTCCTCCCAGATTTTCTGCCATTTCTTTTCGATCTGCTGAGGTACGTACTTTTCGTGCATAGTTTCACCTTCCAAATTTTTCGTTACTGTCGACATTTTTGATAAAACAGTTCTTTCTATTATAGAGCCTGCCGAGGGTAGCGTCAAATAGATTTTGGATTCTGAAAATGAGGTGTGAAGTTGCATCTGTAAGTGCTAAGGAAACGCTGATTCAGTCACAGAATCTGATTTCATATGAATTTTTACACATTGCGTCGTCGACATTCTCCTTAAATAGCTCGCGATTCGCGCCCCCTGTCTCATCGCTCTGCATAAAAATCCAAGAATGAAATCCGATAACGATTTGATCAGTGTTTCCTTAAGTCGTCAAGAAGGCTTCAAAAGGGAAAGCCCTTTCCTTTTTCTGTTTTCGTGAAAACTTCGTCTTCAATAAAAAAGACAGCCTTTCGGCTGTCTTTTCACGCTCCAAGGATTCCCAGAATCTCTTCAAGGCTCTTTTTCCCAAAATACGTCTTTCCATCTATGATTAGACAGGGAACACTCATAATGTTGTATTTTTTCTGCATCTCCGGATAGTGTGCGAGGTCATACACATCGACGGAGACATTTTCGTTTTCCGCTGCGATGCGCTCGGCAGCAGCGACGAGGTCAGGGCACATGGTGCAGGAGAGAGAGACTGCGATTTCCATATGGACGGGACGCGAAATGGCTTTGATCCGCTGCTGGAGATCCCCCACATCCTGACCGGGGCCTGCCGCATTATAGAGTGCCAGAATAAAGGAATTAAATTCATGCCCGCCGGGAACGCCGTGAAAACGGAGCCCGAGGTCCTTTCCTTCGGCGCTCTGGATGGAAATGGTGACGTCTGCATTTCCTGACCTCACCACTTCATAGGAAAGCGTATCCGAAAGGCTGGTAAGTTCCTTCACAAGGTTTTCGGCCTCGTCGGCTAGCAGGCTGCCATCGCGAGTGACCACGATATGAAGCGGACGCTCAAACCGAGCAAGGACGGGCGAGAGGGCTTCTCGCATCGCATCGTCCAGGAAAGCCCCGGCGGCAGCTTTTGGCTGAGCCTTTTCTTTCTGCTGCTTTTTTTTCGCCGTGTACGTGCGGCGGATGCCCAGTCGACGGTACAGATTTCCCAGATACTTTTCCATGGATGTCGCAGCGATCGCGCCATCAGAAACAGCCGTCACGACCTGACGGAGCGGCTTCACGCAGATATCCCCCGCTGCGTATACGCCGGATACATTCGTCTGCTGTTCGCGATCCGTCACGACATAGCCCGCAGGATCCAGCTCGACCTGCCCTTTCAGAAGGCCGCTCTCCGGCGCATAGCCGACGAAGACGAAGACCCCGAAGAAATCATCCGTTCCGGCTTCGCAGGCAGTCTCTTCCCCGCTATCCCGATTTCTCAGGACGACGCGACGGATCGCGCTGTCTCCTTCCACCCGTGCGACTTCCGTGCGATAGGAAATCGTCACATCAGGGTGTTCTTTCAGCTCTTCAACCGCAGCCGTGGAAATCGAAAAATCCGCGCCGCGCACGATGACATGGACTTTCCGTGCGTACTTCGTAAGAAAAAGTGCTTCCTCGACCGCCGCATACCCGCCGCCGATGACGAAGATGTCCTTTCCGGTGAAGAACTCGCCATCACAGGTCGCGCAGTAGGCGACACCGTGTCCGCGAAATTCCATTTCCCCGGTAAAGCCCGCGAGCCGTGGATGTGCGCCGGCTGCATAGATGAGCCCCATCGCCTCGAAGTCTCCGCGGTCGGTGTGTACCACTTTCGTATCACCGGCGAGTGAAAGCCCTGTCACGTTCGCCGACAGGAATTCCGCACCGAAGGCTTCGGCTTGGCGTACCATTTCACGGGTCAGCGCTTCGCCGTCTGTCTTGAAAATGCCCGGGTAGTTCACTACTTCAGATGTGATCGTGATCTGTCCGCCCATCTTTTCTTTCTCGATGACGAGGACATGAAAACGTGCTCGTGCCATATAAATAGCGGCGGAGAGCCCTGCCGGTCCTCCGCCTACTATAATGGCATCATATCGTTTTTCCATGATGCCGCTCCTTTTTTATAATTTTCCGACCAGATCAAAGGACGGTTTCAGTGTTTTCGCACCTGGCTGCCATTTAGCCGGGCAGACTTCATCGCCATGCTCATACACGAACTGAGCAGCTTCGACCTTGCGAAGCAGCTCGTCCGCATTGCGGCCGATGTTGCCTGCGCTCACTTCGTACAGTACGACCTCACCTTTCGGATTGATGACGAAGGTACCTCTTTCTGTGAGGCCGGAGTCTTCGATGTAGATATCCAGCTCCTTGGACAGTTTGCCAGTCGGATCACCGATCATCGGGTACTCGACCTTGCCGACTGCCTGAGACGATTCATGCCATGCCTTGTGAACAAAGTGGGTATCGCAGGAAACAGAATAAATTTCACATCCGATTCTCTGGAAGTCAGCATACTTGCCCTGCAGATCTTCAAGCTCAGTCGGGCACACAAAGGTGAAGTCCGCCGGATAGAAGAAGAGCACGCTCCACTTGCCGAGAAGATCCTTATCGGTTACTTCGATGAAATCGTTCTGCTGGAATGCATTCAGTTTGAATTCGTTGATTTTTTTACCATTGAGAGACATTTGAGATTCCTCCTTATTAGAAATACTCTTTCGCCGAGGATTCATATCGAACCCTTGCGAAGCATATTTAACTTTCTGAATGTATTATAGCAGGTTCTTCGAAAAATTTCAATATTGTATTTTGAAAATTTTCGATTTCATGTATTTTGCAAGTTTAAGGGGACTACAGGGAAATGGCCCAAAAATTCTATGCCTCACAGATTTAGAAGAATGCCGATGAAAATGCTTGTGGAGTCAAACGCTGTGATATACTTGCGTTTCCCCTGTCACCAGTAACGCCTGCTTTCGTGCCTTCTCCATCGCTTCGGCGAACGTATTTCCGAAAAGTTCATGCGTCACATAGTCCGGCTCGATGGCCTCGACAATCTCTCTGGCTGCTCTCGTCTGAAACGGGTCATGATGATCCAAGGAACATATATGACGCATCATGACCTGATCAGTCAGCGTCACCGGCATTCCCCTCCTGAACTGGCGGATATATGCTCCGGAAAGAGAGCAGGAGAGATGAATGCCTTTCACGAGCGATTTCATTTCCCCCAGCTGCTTCATACTTTCCCTGATATAGAGTGCGGCCTCTTTTTCGCTGGTCAGATCCGGATTCGTGATCATGAAATGTCCACTGTCAAACATAAGACCTGCATGGGCGGGATCATCCAGTCTTGTGAAAAAGTATTCTACCTTCTCTGGTTCAAGCCGATAAAGCCCCGGCCAGAAGATATTTTCAAAGAGGATAAATACCCCGTCTGGGATCAGATCGCGGAAAGACTGATAGAGCTCTGCTGTCGCCGTCAGGACTTCTTCATCAGTATGACGGAAGCACCAGGAAAAGGCCTCTTCAGGCGTACTCTCCTGCACATGCCAGACCAGATAGCGGGGCTTCTCAGCCAGTGCTGCACGGATATTCGCACGAATGACCTGTATCCAGCCTTCTCTATCCTCAGCCCCGTACATTTGGCGTATCTTCTCTTGATTTGCAAAAATTTCACAAAGACGATCATTCTTCCCTTCATAGAAATCCATCCAATAGGGCCAGTACCTGAGATGCGTCCCTACGGTGATTTTAGAAAATGGCGGATTCCCCGCCTGACTGCCATATATGAGGTTTTCCACCCCGTCCAGACCTTTCGCATGGATAAGGCGCGCGATCTCCTCCTCCCGGTCATCCGGCATACGGTAGTAGCTGATCAGTTGTTTCATCGGAGCATATCCTTTTCTATTGATCTGACTGGAACAGTTTATTTCTTATCAAAAAAAGCGATTGTACACATCTACCGCTTCCTGTGCCTTTTTTACAGCTTCATTTCTGGCTTCGATGATGGCATTCGCATCATTTGTTGCTCCATCAATGTAGTGCTGGCAAACTTTCACATACCGGTCCACTTCTTCTGCATATTTTTGAAAAGCGGCTGCATCCTGGATTCCCTTCTCCGGCGGTACAGGCACCGGCGGAATGATGGCATCCGGGGATGGATATGCCTCTGTCATCTGTGTCGCTGCCGGATCGACCTCCGGGCTCGTCTTCTCCTCCTCTGCAAAGACACATCCAGCCCCAAGAAGGGCGAAGCATAAAATAAAGGCACCCATTTTCTTTTTCATATTCATCCTCCTTAAAAGCAAGAAATTCATCGCTGTACCACCTAAAAAGCCGCACGAAGTCAGGATGGACTTCTCCATCCCAAGATCCTGCGGCCACTCTCTCGATGGCTTACGATCAGACTCTATCTTTCAGGCGCTCTGACTTGGTTCCCTGCTCTCCCATGTCCGTGCGAAGGAACTGCCATGAGAAAACTCCCTATACAGTTGCGGAACAGTTCCGGAGTCTCACCGGATTCCCCTGTAAATAGCACTTGCTAACCTTTTCATAGCATATTCTTATTTTTTACTAATGTCAAGAGATTCTGTTATCTTTTGATACTGGAGCCTCGACATAAGCGGCTGATTCAATCGCAGAGTCAGAAGTATTCGGTGTTTGCCTAAAGGACGCCATCATTTCCAAAAAAAAGCAGAGCTCTCGCTCTGCTTTTCATGTCCCTTATTCTGCTGCGATAAACATCGGATACAGTGGCTGATCGCCTTCATACATTTCGAAGGTGACATCCGGATAGGCTTTTTCTGCCTTCTCGATTTCTTTTTGACAGTCTTCTTCCGAAAGATCTTTGCCGTAGTAAATGGTAACGATCTCAGTATCTTCATCAATGAGTTCACCAAGTACCTGCATGAAGCAGTCGGAAAGCTCTGGTACGGAGATGACTTCACAGCCCTTGACAAGCCCCATGAAGTCGTCCTTGTGAATGGTGGATTCACCGACGATGCTGTCACGTACAGCTGTCGTGATCATGCCGCTCCTGATGTCGGAAAGACGGTCGGTCATGGCATCAAGATTTTCCGCAATGGTGGCCTTGCCGTCAAAGGCCATGGCAGCTGCCAGCCCTTCCATCGGGTTCGTGGATGGTACGATATGGACTTTTTCGCCAAGCATTTTCTTCAGCTGCTGCGCAGCAAGGATGATATTTTTATTATTCGGCAGGATGATATATTTCTCATACTGTCCATTTTCCATACCTGCCGAGAGCTCCTGCACGGATGGGTTCATGGACTGACCGCCGGAAACAACATCACAGCCGGATTTTTCGAAAAGCTCTGTCCAGCCAACGCCTGAGACGACAGTCAGGATGCCAAGCGGTTTCTTTTCCATCTTCTGCTGCTTTTCTTTATTTCTATGGAACTGATCGACCATGTTATCGCACTTGATGTCATGGAGCGTTCCCCAGTCCGCTGCCATATCTAGGACATGACCGGGACGCTGGGCGTGGATGTGAACCTTCACCAGATTATCGCCCGCAGCGACGATCATAGATTCCCCCCAGGAAGAAAGCTTCTGGCAGACTTCACGAGCGCTCACTTTGCATGGGCTGATGATGAATTCCGTGCAGTAGGGATACTCGATGGAGAAGGACTCTCCCTTTGCTTCCAGACGGCTGATGACCGGCTTCACATCGACTTCGATGTCTTCGACTTTCCCGGTCAGACCATTCAGGCAGCCCATCAGGAAGAAGATCAGTCCCTGACCACCGGCATCGACAACATTCGCATCCTTCAAAATCTTCAGCTGCTCGGGTGTCTTAGCAAGTGCTTCTTCTCCCGCATCGATAGAGGCTTCCAGAATTTTGCTGAAATCCGTTTCCACGCGGTATACATCATGCGTCCCTTTGGCAATGCCGCGAGCCACGGAAAGAATGGTGCCTTCCACCGGCTTGGTAACGGCACGGTACGCATACAGGATGCCATATTGGAAAGCCTTGCTCATCTGTCCGCAGGAGGCGGTCTTCTTGCCATGCAGGCCACGGCTGATGCCGTGAATGATCTGCGAAAGGATGACGCCGGAATTTCCGCGTGCCCCCATAATAGCGCCGGCAGAGGCTTTCTCGGCGATGATGCCGACCGGCTCTTCCGGGCTGACTTCCGCAATCATGCTGTACATGGACTTCAGGGTATTCAGCATGTTATTCCCTGTATCGCCATCCGGCACGGGGAAAACATTCAGCTGATTGATAATTTCATATTTCTTCTGGAAAAGCTGATACGCTCCCACCAGCATATTTTTGAAACAATTCCCATCAATAACGGTATACATCATTCTCTCCCCCATTTATTTGGCTCTTTCAAAAATGAATCCAGTAAGACCAGGTCCCAGATAGGCTGTCAGAACCGGGGTCGCCGTCGTGAGTGTAATGTCCATGTCCGGATACATTTCCTTCGCTTTGTCACAGAGCACTTTCGCTCCGGCTTCATTTTCGATGTGTACGATGCCGAGTCTCTTGAGTGGCTCCTGTTTTTTCAGATAATCGATCATGAGCGCATTTGCTTTTTTTGTCGTGCGCACCTTCCCCAAAGCATCTACTTCATTGTTTTCATTCAGGTAAATCACCGGCTTGATCTTGAGAATACTTCCGATGAGGCCGGCAGCCTTCCCGATGCGCCCTCCGCGCTTCAGATAGTCGATGGTATCGAGTGCGACGGTGAGTCCCGTCCGCATCGAGGCTTCTTCGAGCGCTTTCGCGATTTCCTCATACGAAAGCCCCTTCTCGATCATATCCAGACCATCTTTGAGCAGATGGATCATGCCGATCGCCGTCGTTCTCGTATTGATGACAGTGATATTCTTGCGTCCCGACTGTCGGGCAGCCAAAAGCGCCCCGTTGTACGTGCCGCTGATGGTGGAGCAAAGACAGAGCACGATGATCGGGTCTTCGGCAGGAATATCGGAGAACATCTTCAGAAAATCACCGGTACTGGGCTGACTCGTAGGGACCGATTTCTTCGTCGCTTCGGAATAATCGATGACAGCCTTGATGGTCGCCTCGCTTTCCGGTACGTAATTCTCTCCCATTTCAATGGTCAGGGAAATACAGTGTACATTCGGGTGAAGGGCTAGAAAATCTGCACCGACGCCGGAGGTACTGTCCAGAATCAAATGAATCATAGCAGTATGTTCCTTCCTATTGTTATTATGTTAGCAGTTAAGAGCTGGCATCCTGTGTAAGATGCATCATGAGCGAAATGACATATTATTCTCTGTGTCTACGCAAGGTCACAATGCATTTCTCATATCAAGCACATCCATGCCAGCCAAATGCATGGACGCACTGAAACGCATTACGCTTTTTTCTCTTTGGCTGCTTTTCTTTCCGCCTGACGTTCCTTGAATTCCTTCAGGAGCTGCTGATAATCATCATCATCGTAGCCATTGGTCGCAAGCATATATTCATGCAGCTTCTTTCTCTGTTTTGCTACGTTCAGCGCAGACAGCTCAAAAGGATCGAGGGAAATTCTTGCCAGCATTTCCCCGGTCGAAGAATAGCCGACGATGCCTTCGCCAAGGATGTCCACCAGCTTCTGCTTCTTCACTTCTTCACAGAAGGTATGGAAAAACTTATCTGCTTCCTTCGCCATACTGTCGCGAAGACGCTTGTACTCTTCGCCTTTGTCTGCAGGAATTTTGAAACCGTCAATCATGACATATTTTTCTGGTAAATTAAACATTTTATCACCTATTCGATTTTATAATTATCCACTGTATTTAACTATATCGCCCAAGCCGGTTTTGGTCAAGTTTTTTGCACCATTTTGTACTGATATTCTCAAGGAAATCAGTGCATTTTCAAGGAACCTCGCAATAGTATATCTAAACATTTTTTATGTTTGATTTTAAATGAGAATCCGCCTGTAAAACAGAAGGGTAGGTTTGAAAAAAGCTGAATTGGGAAAGGTGACAGATGAACCTCTTCCTACCTGCAAAAAGCCGCCTGGACTCAAAGACCAGACGGCTTTTCTAAATTCGATTATTCTACAATCAGATTTTCCTTTTCTTCTTTGGGGAAGACGATGTTCAGAATAATAGCGACAACGAAGACCACAGCCACACAGTTTTCTGCAAAAACACTGCGGAAGAGTTCCGGGAAGATATGGAAAATCTGCGGGGTCTGTGTGAAACCGAAACCAATGCTGAGAGAGAGGGCAGCGATGCTCATATTTCTCTGCGAGTAACCGCATTCTCCGAGCATACGAACACCGGAGACGACGATAGATCCGAACATCATGAGCGTGCAGCCGCCGAGAACGGCATCCGGAAGGGACGCCAGAATGATGCCGAGGCCGGGGATGATGCCAGCCAGAATCATAAGTGCCGCGCCGCAGCCGATAGCCTTACGGTTTACGACCTTGGTCATAGCGACAAGACCGACATTCTGGCTGAAGGATGTGATCGGCATGCAGCCGAAAAGGGAAGACCGCGAGCTCACGAAGCCATCGACAGCGATGGAGCCGGAGACTTCACGGCTCGTCGCCTGACGGCCGTATCCCATCATGGCAAGAGCACTGGTATTCCCTAGCGTTTCTGTTGCCGAGACGAGGAAAATCAGGAAGAAGGAGAAAATCGCATCTCCATGGAATTCCAAAGAAATCGGCATGATCCCGGGAAGGGAAATGAGCGGGACTTCCGTCAGACGAGACAGATCGACCATGCCAAAGCAGTACGCGGCGATATAGCCAACGACAAGCCCGAAGAGGACGGAAAGCTGCTTATAGAAAGAGTGGGCTTTGAGATTCCACGCAAGGCAGGCGACAAGCGTGATAGTACCGACAATCAGGTAATTCTGGGCGCCAAAATTGGGATTACCAAAGCCGCCGCCAAAAGAATTGGCCCCGATGGAAAGCAGGGAGAAACCGATGGCCATCACGACGGACGCAGACACGATCGGCGGGACAAATTTCCTCCACCAAGAGGCGCCAAGGCCAAGGATGCCTTCCAATATACCGCCGATGAGCGCAGCACCAAGGACTGCACCATAGCCATACTTGGTACCGATGATGCAGGCCACGGAAACGAAGGTGAAGCTGATTCCCATGATGATCGGCAGACCGCTACCAAAACGCCAGATCGGGAAAAGCTGGAGAAGAGAACCGATGCCGGCGACGATCATCGCAGACTGCACGAGTGCAGCCGACTCCGCCGGATCCATTTTGACAGCACCGTCTACGATGAGGATCGGCGCAATATTGGCCACGAACATGGCAAGTACATGCTGCAGTCCGAAAAGGAACCGCTTTTCTGATTGTGATTTTCCCATTGGGTTCATAAATCGGATCTTTTTCCACAATACACTCCTAACTGTAATAAATATTGGAATCCCTACATAAATTCACTGCTTTGCATCTTCGCACATTATCTAAAAGTAATAGAGCCTGTTTCTGCATCCATCTTTTCGATAATAGCCAACGATTTCACATCGACACCGGATGCACGGAGCTCATCACCGCCGCCCTGAAATCCTTTCTCAATACAGATACCGACACCTTCTACGATACCGCCGGCCTGTTTGACAAGGTCGATCAGCCCCTGCACAGCGCAGCCGTTTGCCAGAAAATCATCCATGATGAGGATGTGTTCACCGGCATTCAGATATTTCTTGGAGGCTACGACATGATTCACTTTATTATGCGTGAAGGACTTCACTTCGGTCGCATAGACATCCTTATCCATATTGCTGCCTGCCGACTTTTGGGCAAAGAGGACCGGAACACCGAAATATACTGCAGTGAGACAGGCAATGCCGATACCGGACGCTTCGATGGTCAGGATCTTATCCACCTGGCGGTCACCAAAAAGTTTCTTGAACTCCTTCCCCAGTTCGCTGATGAAAGGGACATCGATCTGATGGTTCAGAAAGCTGTCGACCTTGAGTACATTTCCCGCTTTGATGACGCCGTCTTTCATAATTTTCTTCTGCAGTAAATTGAGCTCGCCCACGATACTCCTCCTCATTTCACTCACGGCCTGCCAAGCTGAACCGTGCTGACAAAAATATTTTACCGTTTTTATCACGTTCCTTTATCCAGTGCAAAATATAACGCAAAAAAACGAGCCGGAAAGGCTCGTTTGGGAGTGAAGTTTGAAAGCAGGGAGAGTGCCCAAGGACTAAGTGTCTCAAGTGACTTGTGACTGGTGACTAGTGAGTAAATACCCTCTTCGGGCATTGCCGCTATTTATACTCTGCGGCGCTTCTTATTTGTAGGCGCCGCCCCAAGGGTTAAATGAGGCAACCGCTCAAAAGAAGACCTCTGTCACGCCCGCGCCCCCATTTCTATAGTCAGCTTCGTGAAATTCTTTTACGAAATTCAGTGTACGAAGATACTCCTGAATCCCCTGACGCAGTGCGCCGGTCCCTTTGCCATGAATGATCCGCACCGGCGAAACGCCTGCCATGAAACATTCATTCAGGAAACGGTCCACTTCTGGGACAGCCTCATCGACTGTTTTCCCGATGACATTGAGTGTGGTATGAACGGTACGAACACTCGCCGCGCCCCGGGCAGCAAACGGACGACTGACCGGCTTCCTGGCCTTCTTCACCGGTTTCTTCGTCTCGAAGCAATGCTCGGGAGTCACAGTGACATGCATCAGACCGCAGGCGATGGTGATTTTATTTCCCGACACTTTGGTGATGGTGCCATCACTGTCCAGCGTATCGATATAGACATAGGTGCCTTTTTTGATCTGCTCTTTGGGAAGCGGATTTCTTCGGTTTTCTCTTCCGGGGAGCGCCATGGCATCGATCGCGCCACGCACTTTGGAAACATGCTGCTGGAGATCATCCTTCGCCATCGCAGAGGCCTTTTTCTTGAGGTCTTTGATGATAGCTTCCGACTGGTTCCTAAGATCCCTTTTGATAGTCTCCGCTTCTTGTCTGGTTTTCTCTAAAATCTGATCTTTCTTTTTATAGAAAGCATCCGTTTCTGTCTTGAGTTCGTTCCGTATTTCCTCAGCCTTCTTCAGCTGGGCTTCCACTTCTTCTTTTTCATGCGCGACTTCCCGCGTCTGGCGGTTCAGCCTTGCCATGACTTCTTCCATATTATGAAGCGGAGAGCCTTCTTTCAGCTCTCTGGCACGCGAGAGGACAAGGGCCGGCATGCCAAGTCGCTTGCAGATGCTGAAGGCATTGCTGTTCCCCGCGACGCCGATGATAAGGTGGTAGGTCGGCGTCAGTGTCTCTTCGTCAAATTCTACAAATGCATTCTCGATGCCGCGCGTCTCGTAAGCGAGTTTTTTCATTTCACTGAAATGGGACGTAATGATAGCGGGTACGCCCTGCATCTGCAGATACTCGGTGACGGACTGTGCAAGCGCGGCTCCTTCTACAGGGTCTGTGCCTGAGCCCAGTTCATCGAGAAGCACCAGATCTTCTGTCCCCGCATGAGAAAGAAATGCCGTGAGCTGCGTGATGTAGGAAGAAAAGGTCGAAAGATTGTACTGGATGCTCTGCTCGTCACCGATGATGGCATAGATATTTTTATAAATCGGAAGCATCGAGCCCTCAGCCGCCGGTATGAAGAGACCGGACTGATTCATGAGCGATAGAAGCCCCGCTGTTTTGATCGCGATGGTTTTGCCGCCTGCATTCGACCCGGTGATGATGAGGATCTGAAAATCCATCCCCAGCGTCAAGGATATCGGCACCACTTTATCTGCCGGAATGAGCGGGTGACGGGCACGGCGAAGGTCGAGCGCATGGGCGGAGTGGATGGCTTTCACCCCCTGCATGGAGAGAGCCAATTTCGCACGCGCAAAAATAAACTCCAACTCGGTTGCAAGGTGGCAGTTGTTCTTCGTGACCTCCCGTGTCTTCTTCACCTGTTCGGTAAGTGCGCGGAGGATTTCCTGCACTTCCTGCTTTTCCGAAGCTGTGAGTTCGGCGAGGTCGTTATTCAGGCGCACAGAGACCATCGGCTCCATGAAAAGCGTCTGCCCGGTGGATGAACGGTCATGTACGATCCCTTCAAATTTATACCGGTATTCTTCCTTGACCGGTACGACATAGCGACCATTTCTCTGCGTCACGATGGCATCCTGAAAATAGGAGGACTGATCCTTATCCTGGATGATCTGCTGGATCGTCTTGCGGATCCGATTCTTAATCATTTCCTTCTCCGTGCGAATGCGGGAAAGACGCGGGGAGGCGCGGTCACTGACCTCACCATGCTCATCGAAGACCTGATGAATCTTTGCAATCAGCTGTTCCTGCGGGATAATGAGCGAAGCAAGCTCTTCGAGCGCAGGATAGACCAGATGACGCTCGCCTTCGAAATAGTGATGCATCTTCTTATACGTTTCGAGTGTTGCGGCGAGATCAATGAATTCCTTCGCCATCAGTATCATGTCTTTCCCAGCCTTTTCCAGTGTCTCGGTGATGTCATGCGTCTCCCCCAAAGGGGTCGTGATCTCGCGCTCCAGAAGAATCGATGCTTCTTCTGTTTCCGTGAGCTTTTTCTCTATGATCTCCGGCTCCACGGACGGCATGAGCGTCCGTGCCATAGCTTTGGAAAGCTGCGAGGGGGCGAGCTCTGCGAGCTTTTCGCGGATCTTGTCGAACTCCAGTGTTTCCAGTACATCTTGTTTCATTTATAAAACTCCTCTAAAGAAGTGACCACGGGTGACATCGTCTCCCCTGCCTGCTCCGGGGGCCTCCTTCCGGCCGCTCAGTATATCGCAGGCATCTTTACAAAGCGAGAGGATGCTACCTTCATTTCCGCGAACGTCCAGTGTCAGCGCAGCAAGGCCTGCCTTTTTCAATTCATCAAAGTACGGACGCATATCCAGAACATGGCAGTTGGCGATATGCATATGGCACCATTCATCGGTATGGATAGGGAAACGGCGTCCTTCTCCATCCTTCAGGGCAAAGCGCCCCCGCATGCAGTACATAGGGCAGTGCTTTTTATCCTTATCTCCCATCACCGCATTGATCGCGCAGTACTCGGAAATCATCATCTCCGTCCGTCCATAGACATAGGCCCCGAGCGGTATATCCGATCCTTTCGCGATATAACGGATCTGCGGGATCGTCAGCTCCTGCGAAAGGAAACATCCTGAAAAGCCAAGATTTTCGATTTCTTTTTCAGCTTCTCTATTGAAAATATTCATAGACGGTCCTGCCCAGACAGCGAGGCTTTCCTCCCCCTTCACCCATTCGATGGCTCCGGCATATTCCAGCACCACGCCATCAGGAAGGAGCGTCAAAAGCTTTCGCAGCTGCGCCTGCGCTCTGGCCTGATATTTTTCTCGTACCACACGCGGCGTGGGGAAGAGTATCTCTGCCCCCGCCTCATGGCAAAGACGCACCGCCTCCTCATAGTCTTTCCATGAAATCGGCCTATGCGAGAAGGATTCGCCGCCAAAAATCACCTGACGTACACCGGCCGCCAGCGCCTCTTTCACATGAGAAAGAAGCGTCGTCCTGACCGTCACATGTGCCCCCTCCTCAGAAGGAACCCTCGAAAAAGCAGGCGTCATCTGGGCAGGGAGTGGGCGCAGGATGCCAGCCTCATTTGCCTCTATGCGCTTTTTCCAAAGGGACTCTACCGCCTCCTGCCGCAAATGGTTCAGAATGCTTTTCGGCACCATGCATCCGGCATTGGATACCGATATGTCTGCAAGCGTGAACCATGTATTGCCAAGTCGGCCCATCTGCTTTATGATCTCTTCCTCACTCGTCACACGGGCTTTGGCTTTTTCCATGAGGACATCGGACAGAACTGTCACCGCATGCCCCTTATCATCGACAGCAGTCAAAGACAGCGCTTCCCCTGGAGTCGCCGACAGGGAGAGATAGAGAGGGATCTTCCCCTCCAGATCCTTCATCGCAAGTGACTTCTTCGGTATTTTCACATTCCAGTAGACATGTGCACGCGCGAGAGGACGCTTTTCGAAAAGAACGCGATATTTCCCCTTTTTCAGAGAAGACAGCCGTTCTACAGGAATAAAGGCGATTGTTCTTTCTTCTGTCTCATAGGAAATACCTGTCACATCCGCAAGACGCCTATCTGCCTCTGTTATAAAGACAAAGGCAGCGCGCCCGATGCTTTCCACGCGTCCTGCCTCGACGCCGTGATTTCCCGGCGCGTACTCCGTGATCATAGACGGCCCTGCGGTATCATCCGGATATGCCGTCGTATAGCCGCGGTTAAATTCCTCTTCCAGATCGAGCTTCAACGGCTCGGTATCGATCAGAAGATGCTGCTTCGCTGCATCGATCGCTTTTCGATACGCTGATACGGTATTATAGACGTACTCCGCACTCTTCATGCGACCTTCCACCTTGAGAGAGGACACATGTGCGGCCAAGAGGTCAGGGATCCGAGGAAGCCCCATCATATCCTTGAGGCTTAGGATGTACTTTCCCTTCTCCTTCGCGAGAGGACGGCCCGCATCATCCACCAGCTCATAGGGCATGCGGCAGGGCTGCGCACAGGAGCCGCGGTTTCCACTGCGCCCGCCGATGAAGCTGCTCATGAAACACTGCCCCGAGTAGCACACGCAGAGCGCGCCATGGACAAACACTTCGATTTCCACATCCGTTTGGTCAGTGATTTCCTTGATTTCCGCCAGAGAAAGCTCACGCGAAAGCACCACGCGCTGGAATCCATGATCCCCTAAAAAACGAACGCCATCCAGATTTGAAACCGTCATCTGTGTGCTGGCATGGAGCGGGATGTGCGGAGCGATCTTCCTAGCCATGGAAACAACACCGAAATCCTGCACCAGCAGTCCATCAATCGGGATCGTCCCCAAAAACTGAAGATACTCTGCGAGATCCTGATTCTCCATATCACCGATCAATGTATTCAGTGTCACATACACCGAGGCGCCTTTCCCATGCGCTGTGCGGACGGCCTCTTTCATCTCCTCATCAGAGAAATTGCCCGCAAATTTTCGCGCGCTGAAGCGTTTCCCACCAAGATACACAGCATCCGCGCCTGCATCGAGCGCCGCGATGAGATGCGCCGGAGATCCGGCTGGTGCTAAAAGTTCCATGATATTTCTCCTTTGAAAAGTAACTGGTGACTGGTGACTAGTGACTTGGGAATAGAAATCGCAAAGTCTCCCTTCCCGAGGGAAAGAGGCCTTGTGATAGGCGCAGCATTTCTGCTGAGAGCATTTCACCTCAGTTCTCTCCCCATGAATAAACTCGTCTTATTGTATACTAATAGCCGAATAGTTTCAATGATAAGCAAAAAGGCGGTCAATGACAAGTGTTTTTTCTGCCTAATCCTCCATATCAAAACCGCCAAGCGGACAAATGCCGCTTGGCGGTTCAAGTACTCCAAGTCACAAGCAACCTATTTCACTTCAGCTTCGTAACGGGCAAGAGTGAAGCAAAGATCAGACAGACGATTCAGGTAGCGGATATCTACTTCATGTACCTCTTCCTCTTCGGAAAGACGCCACATGTCACGTTCTGCGCGGCGAACGACAGTGCGTGCCACATCGAGGAAGCTGGCACTCTGGGTATCCCCCGGCACCAAGAAATGATCGAGCGGTGCCAGCTCATCCGTATAGGTATCGATGATCTGTTCCAGCTTCGTCACATGATCCGGCGTGATGTTCGCTTCTTTACCGACGCTCGCTACATCCGCCATCAAAAGCCACAGTTCTTTCTGCAATGCATAGATCGTTTCCTTGACATTATCATGGGTCGCAAAAGCACGCGCCTCGCCCAATACAGAATCCACTTCATCGATGGTGCCATAGGTTTCTACACGCTGACATCCTTTCGATACGCGTTCTCCTGTGTAGAGAGAGGTCTTGCCCTTGTCACCCGTTCTTGTATATACCTTTGCCATTTGAATCCTCCTTATTATTAAATGAGAGAATTATGAAAATACAAGCTTTCCTGATTCCATTATATCGCATGCTGGGGAAGGGTTCAAGGTTCAGAAAAATGCGCCATCAAAGTTTCCTTAGCTCATCTTAATAAAAAGAGCGGCTGATACATCAGCTGCTCTTTTGTAGTATTGCTTACATCGCATCATAGATGTCTGCGACGGCATCATATTCATCATCTGTCGGAGGAACGTATTCTGCTTCTCCATTTTCATCGGTATCGATGCGCGCCAGAATGATATCCGGGTCTTCTTCATCATCTTCCGATGTCGGAATGGAGACTAGGACGGCGAATTCTTTTCCCTGGAAAGGAATGACCACGTCCTGTGCATAATCTCTTTCATCACCATCCGGACCGGTAATGGTGATAATGATCGCTTCTTCTTTTTTCTCTGCCATGGGCTTATCCTCTGTTTTTAAAAGCCAGGTGCTGGAGATAGCCCTCCAGGATCACCACGGCGGCCATTTTATCGATGACTTTTTTTCGCTTCTTGCGGCTGACATCCGCGGCAATGAGCTGCTTCTGCGCCACCACCGTCGTCAGACGTTCATCCCAGAAGTGATAAGGAATATCGGGGAACGCAGCCGCGAGCTCAGCGGCGAATTCCTCTGTCCGCTCAGCACGCATGCCTTTCGTACCATTCATATTGAGCGGCATGCCAAGGACAAATTCCTCGACCTTGTATTCATCCGTCAGCTGACGAAGCCGTGCAAAATCTTTTTCCCTCGTCGTATGACGGATGGTTTCCAGTCCCTGCGCCGTCCAGCCGAAAAGATCACTCACCGCGACCCCGATGGTCTGAGATCCTACATCAAGACTCATAATCCGCATATCAGAGTCCTTTGTGCTTGACATAGAAACGAACCAGTTCTTCCACCAGTTCATCTCTTTCGATGCCGGAAATCAGACGCCTTGCATCATGACGGCTGGTGATATAGGTCGGTTCGCCAGAAACCAGGTATCCCACCAGCTGCACGGTCGGATTGTGTCCGGCTTCTTTCAAAGCACTGTACACTTCCTGCAGGATCATGGCAGCCTGGCGATTCTCACCTTCATCGACATTCGTATTGAATAAAATCGTTTCATCAGAAACTGACATGGGTATACCTCCTTTGACAGTTCAGCACACGAGAAATGAGGAAGAAAAAGGTTTAACGGGTTCAATGGATTCTCCGCTTGGGGTGGGTACTGTATTCGCGCTCACGCTTAAGGAAACGCTGATTAAAATTCGACAGCGCTTTCCTTATGTATTGCGCCGCACCTTTGCATCCGAAGAACCTATAGAACCCAGTTGCACCTGTTTCGTTATGAAACAAACGGAAACTCCATCAACCTGAGCCCGATTTATTTTATCATTTCTGCGATAGCTTTCACGCCTTCAGCGATGGATTCATTGATCTTGGACGGATCCTTGCCGCCTGCCTGTGCGACAGCCGGCTTGCCACCGCCACCGCCGCAGCAGATCTTAGCAGCTTTGGAAATGACTTTGCCCATATGGACACCCGCCTTGATGGCTTCTGGAGAAGCCATACCGACGAGGTTTACTTTATCTCCGCAGACTGCGCCGAGCAGAAAGCATCCGCCAGAGAGCTTTGCTTTCGCTACGTCAGCTGCTTTTCTGAGTTCATCCATATTTCCTGCATGAACGATAGCGCCAAAGAACGGGATGCCATTCTTTTCCTGTACATCTTTCATCAGATCGCCCAGTTCATTCTTGGTCTGCTGCTGTTTCAGGCTGTCGAGCTCACGCTCCATCTCTTTCATCTGTGCCAGCGTCTTTTCGATCTTCTCACCCAGCTGTTCCGGTTTGCCTTTCAAGAGGGCGGCAGCCTCACGGAGGAGCGCTCTATCCTTCTTCATGTCTTCATAGGCTGCTTTGCCGGTGACGGCTTCGATACGGCGAATGCCAGAGCCGATGCCGCCTTCGGAAAGCAGACGGAAGGAGCCGATTTCTCCGACATTCTTCACATGGCTGCCACCGCAGAGTTCCTTGCTGTAGCCGGGAATGCTGACGACACGGACAACATCACCATATTTTTCACCAAACAGTGCCATAGCACCGGATTTCTTCGCTTCTTCGATCGGCATTTCACAGATATCGACAGGTGTCGCTTTAAGGATTTCTTCATTAACGATCTGTTCGACGGCAGCAAGCTGCTTCTCAGAAAGCGGTTCCGGCCAGGTGAAGTCGAAGCGAAGACGATCTGGAAGGACAAGAGAGCCGGCCTGATTGACCTGATCGCCAAGTACGCGGCGGAGTGCGGCCTGCAGCATGTGTGTGCCCGTATGGTTTCTCGCGATGTCTTCTCTTCTGACGCGGTCGACGGTGGCAGTGACCGTTTCCCCTTCGCGGATGATGCCTTCAGAAACGGTACCGATGACATAGACGATACCATCTGGCAGCTTCTTCGTATCTTCGACCTGAATGATCCCCTCTTCGCCGACGATGGTGCCGGAATCCCCGACCTGTCCACCGCCTTCTGCATGGAACGGGTTATTCTGAAGGACTACGGTGACTTCGGTGCCGTCTGCGGCAGAAACGATTTCCTTGCCATCCTGCCCAAGAAGGAGCAGTGTCGTTTTTCCATCTTTGTCTTCGGTGGTGAGCGCTTTCGCATCCAGCTTTGTGGTATCCGGCGTAGCGACTTTCGCAGAGACTTTCGCACGCGCGGCTCTTGCTCTTTCCTTCTGCTCGGCCATAGCCGCTTCGAAGCCTTTCTCATCGATGGTGACGCCCTGTTCCTTGGCGATTTCATCAGTCAGTTCCCACGGGAAACCATAGGTATCATAGAGCTTGAAAACCTGATCGCCGGAAAGGATGGTCTGCTGCTTTTTCTTCGTATCTTCCAGCATTTCAGACAGCAGGTCGCAGCCTGCATTCAGCGTGGTATGGAAGCGTTCTTCTTCGACGCCGGCAACTTTCTTGATGAAAGCCTGCTTGTCAACGAGTTCCGGATAGGCCGGCTTCATCATCTGGATGACGACATCGATCATCTGCCCCATGAAGGCATCCTGAATGCCGAGAAGCTTACCGAAACGAACGGCACGGCGCAACACGCGGCGGAGGACATAGCCTCTGCCTTCATTCGACGGAAGGATGCCGTCAGCGATCATATTCGTGATGGCACGCGCATGGTCGGAAATGACTTTCAGTGCCACATCGCCCTCGGCGCTCTGTCCGTAAGATACGCCGGAGAGCTTCGAAGCTTCTTCAATGATCGGGAAAAACAGGTCGGTTTCGAAGTTGTTCTTTTTCTTCTGAAGAACAGCAGCCAGACGTTCCAGACCTGCGCCGGTATCGATGTTCTTCTTGGCAAGCGGCAGATAGGAGCCATCCTTCTGACGGTCGAACTGGGAGAATACAAGGTTCCAGATTTCAAGGAAACGATCTCCGTCTCCGCCCATCTGGTTTTCCGGATCCGTGCCGAATTCTTCGCCCTGATCAAAGAAAATTTCAGAGTCCGGGCCGCATGGGCCTTCCCCGATTTCCCAGAAGTTATCGGAAAGCGGATAGATGTGGTTTTCCGGCAGACCGATCATATTGTGCCAGTAATCATGCGCTTCATTGTCGTCAGGATAAATGGTAACGTAGAGGCGGGACTGATCGAGCTTCAGGACTTCGGTTAGGAATTCCCATGCCCAGGAAATCGCTTCCTTCTTGAAATAATCGCCGAAGGAAAAATTCCCCAGCATTTCGAAGAAAGTATGGTGGCGGGCGGTACGGCCTACGTTTTCAATATCTCCAGTACGGATACATTTCTGGCTGGTCGTCACTCTGTGTTTCGGTGGTTCTACCTTGCCGGTGAAGTACGGCTTCAGTGGCGCCATGCCGGCACCGATCAGGAGAAGGCTGGGGTCATCCTTTGGAATCAAGGAGAAACTCTTCAGTCTCAGATGGTCTTTTTTATTTTCAAAAAACGAAAGATAATTTTCGCGAATGTCATTGCCTTTCATGATAAACCCCCTTAGTGATTCTTAAAGTATTTCTACATTATACTTGACTTGGGCAAGGCATGCAAATATTTTTAAGAAACAGGATTAACCCATGGGGGATGCTGCCCTTGGATTGCGAATAAAAGGCTCGCTTGAATGAGAAATCAGAAATGCGAAATGGTAGAGCGGTGGATAAGGATATAGAAGCGCCGCAGAGTATATCGTGACGATACCATGAGCTGACATTCGGTCACCAGTCACTTGAGGTACCTAATCCCTTTTCCCCTTCGAACCTCTTGAACCTATAGAGCCCGCTGCCCCTCTTCCCCATCAAAAAACCGCAGCTCTGCTGCGGCTTTCGTATTCCTTATTTCTGAAGCAGTCCGTTGATGGCGATACTCGGACGGCCATTTCTCATCTCTATGTCCGCATCGACATCGAAGACTTCCGCAATGGCTTCATGCGTCATGACTTCCATCGGTGGTCCCGAGCGTTCGATGACACCATTTTCAAGGACGAGAAGGTCTGTCGAATAGCGGATAGCCTGATTGATTTCATGCAGAACCATGACGACGGTCAGATTTTCTTCACAATTCAGTTTCGAGACAAGCTCCATGACCTCGAGCTGGTGACAGATATCAAGGTATGTAGTCGGTTCATCCAAGATCAGGATCTTCGGCTCCTGTGCGAGTGCCATCGCGATCCACACGCGCTGTCGTTCGCCGCCGGAAAGGCTCGCTGCCAGGCGATCTTTCAGATGAAGCGTATTCGTCTTCCTCATGACCTCTTCCACGACTTCTCTGTCATGGGTGGAAACGCCCGACCACCAGTGCTGGTACGGGTATCGTCCGCAGGAGACGAGCTCCTCCGCAGTCATATCCTTCGGGATCTCATGAAACTGCGGCAGGAAGGCAACGACGCGCGAGAGCTCGTCCGCTTTGTAAGCACCAAGGGGTTTCCCCGCGATTTCCACGCTCCCTTTGTCCGGCTTGAGATTCCCTGTCACTGCTTTCAGGAGCGTTGATTTCCCGCAGCCATTCCGTCCAAGGAAGGTGACGATGCTGCCCTTTCTGATGAGGCCGCTCGCCCCCTTCAGTACCTTATGATCGCCGAAGGTCACATGGATGTCAGAAATTTGGATTGCAATATCACCCATCATGCGCTCCTCCTTAACAGATACAGGAAAAATGGAGCACCAAGAAAGGCCATGATGATGCCCGCAGGGATCTCTATCGGTGAGAAGAGGACACGTCCGAGCGTATCGCAGAAGACGAGTACCCCCGCTCCCAGAATAGCGGAGCCGGGTACGACATACTTATAGTCCGTCCCGACGATCAGGCGGACAATATGAGGCACAACAAGACCGACAAAACCGATGAGCCCCGCGATGCTGACCGCACCGGCAGCAAGAAGCGCTGCGACGGCCGTCATTGTGAAGCGGACTTTCTCGACAGGAAGACCGAGCCCGCGCGCCGTCTCATCGCCAAGAGAAAGAATGGTGAGCGCCTTGCATCCGCAGATGGCAAAGACAAGCCCTAAGATCGTGTACGGGAAAAGAGACTCTACCTGCGGCCAGCTGCGTGCGGAAAGACCGCCGACCATCCAGAGAAGCGCCCCCTGTACTTTATCCGAGTAGAAGACGAGCAGCGCCGAGATCCCGCTCCCCAGAAATGCGCTGACGGCAACGCCTGCCAGAATGATACGGCTTGGTCGGATACCATTCTTCCACGCAAGGGCATACACCGCCGCCGCAGAAAGCATCGCACCGATGAAAGCCACAGGCGTCAGCAGAAGAGATGCCTCCGGCATGAAAATCAGCATAATGACCCCGGCAAGGCCTGCACCAGAAGAAACACCTACGATGCCCGGATCCGCCAGCGGATTCTTCATCACCGCCTGCAGGATCGCGCCCGATACGGCAAGATTCGCCCCGACAAGCGCCCCTACGATATTTCGCGGAAACCGGATATTCCAGATGACCATCTCATCGGTCGTCTGGACATTTCCCATGAGCGTATGAAGAATCACACCGAAAGAAATATCTGCCGATCCGAAAAGAAGGCTTGCAATCATGGCAAAGACAGTGAATGCGGCAAAGCAGCCAATGATCGCTACGCGCAGCGCCTTGCTCTTCCCTGTCTCATATTCGCCTTTTTTACTCATCGTTCCTCCTCATAGAACTATATGATAAAACTCACTATGCTTTATTATACCACGATAGTCTTCTCATTTTTCAGATTTCAAAGTATTTTTAATTCAGTAAAAAGGTTATGACAAAACCTTGTATAAAAAGTTTGAAAGCAGGAGTCAGGGATGAGTGGCTAGTGACTGAAATTTCACTTTCAGGCATCGCCCTATTTATACTCCGCGGCATTTCTATTTTCTTATGCGCCGCACCACAATTTCCCATTTCCCATTTCTCATTTCTAAGTTCTAAGTTCTCATTCAAGGGAGGCTTTCAAACGTAATCATGGCAGCGCACCCCATGGGCTAACCCTTGTGAAAATCTGTTTCCGTGCCTGCCTTGACATTTTTTAACGGTTCTCGGCATGTCACTCCTTCTACGGAAGGGGAATGAACGAACCTTAATCGACCTTTTCCATCTTCACGCGGAATGCGATCTTTCTTGCGGTCGTCATGCCGTCGAAGTGAATGGTATAGGACTGCTCGGCTTCCTCTACCTCTTCCACGGTGCCTTCACCAAAGACGCGATGGCGGATACGATCGCCTCTTTCGAATCGAATCCCAGAAGACGCATCCTCCCGCAGGCCTTCTTCCATGCGCTCGATATAGGAGAGACTTTCTGCTTTGTATTCGTCTGTCAGCGGCGGATCGAAATAAAGAGTGTCTGGCTCGATATCGAAAATAAATCGGGACGGATAGCGGTGCGCGCCATCGATCCCCCAGCCGCCCGCTTCTGAGAGATAGAGTCCTTTCCTGGCGCGCGTCAGGGCAACAAAAGCGAGGCGGCGCTCTTCTTCCATCGCCTGGCGGGTGCGCGTCTTCCTTGATGGAAAAATGCCTTCATTCATACCGCAGAGAAAGACGTAGGGAAATTCCAGCCCTTTCGCCGTATGAATGGTCATGAGCTTCACCTTGTCTTCCGAAAGCGATGTGTCCAGATTGGAGAAAAGGGCTGCATGCGCGAGATAGTCTGCGATGCCCGTCTCTTCGCCAGCAGTCATTTCATACTCGAAGACGGACTGCTTGAGTTCCGCGAGATTATCCAGACGCTCCTGGCTCCCCACGGTACGCATCATTTCCTCATAACCGCTCTCATCCAGTATGGCAGAAAGGATTTCTGAAACAGGCCGCCCTTCCCTGTCTTTGGAAAAAGTTTCGATGAGCTCTACGAAATCAGAAGCCCTAGTCCCTTTGAAGATCGGATCATCCATGTGCGATGTGAGCGCTTCATAGAGAGTGATCCCCTGCTCCCGGGCAATCGTTTCCAAAAACTGCATACGCTTAGGGCCCATATTTCGTTTCGGGACATTCACGATGCGCCGGAAAGCCATATCATCCTTGTATGCAAGCATACGCAGGTAGCAGAGGGCATCCTTAATCTCCATCCGCGAGAAAAACTGCGTCCCACTGTACATGGTATAGGGGATCTTTTCTTTGAGAAGTGCTTCCTCAAGATTCCTTGTCACGTAGTGAGCCCGATAAAGAAGCGTCATGTCCTTGTAGGAAATGTGGTGGTCATGAAGCATATGTATTTCTTCGCAGATCCGTCGGGCTTCATCCTCTGCTGTTTTCAAATGGAAACAGGTCACCTTCTGCCCACTCGGTTGATGAGCGATGAGATCCTTCGTCATGCGATTCTGATTCTTGGAAATCAGCGAATTAGCCGCTGCAAGGATTTCCGGCGTCGATCGGTAGTTGTCATTCATCACGATCGTCTTCACATCGGGAAAATGCTTGTCAAAGTCCAGGAGAAAGCGGATATTCGCCCCACGCCAAGTGTAAATCGTCTGGTCCGGATCACCCACGACGAAAAGATTCTTGTGATAGCCAGCCAGCACACGCATCAGCTCATACTGGAGTGGGTCGATATCCTGAAACTCATCCACCATGATGTACTCGAGACGTGCCTGCCACTTCCGGCATATGTCTTCGTGCTCTTCAAAAATATAGAGCGTGAACTTGATGAGGTCATTGTAGTCGAGGGCGAAGCATTTTTTCTCCTGATAAAGGTATCCGTAGAAAATGATGTCTTCCACATTGGTCGCCTTGTGGTATTTTTCGTAGAGTGTGGAAATCGGCATCGCGATCATATCCCGATAGTACTCCGGCTCAAAGACGCACTTTTTCATCTCGATCATATCGCGCGCTTTGGAGAATGGCATATCCCGCAGTGTCAGCTCCATTTCCTCATACACCATCGAGAGCATATCATCAATGTCCGCATTGTCGATCACCATGAAGCTTTTCGGGTACGAGACAGCATAGCTGTCTTCCTGCAGGACTGACACGCAGAAGGAGTGGAAGGTGGAAATATAGCCCGTATCTTCATCTCCTGTCAGCTGATGGATACGCATCGCCATTTCCCGCGCGGCTTTATTCGTAAATGTCGCGCAAAGAATATGCCCGGGAAGGATGCCGAGCTCATTCACAAGGTACGCGAAGCGATGCGTCAAAGCGCGCGTTTTTCCGCTCCCTGCACCTGCGATCACACGCACCACACCCTCTGTCGTCGTCACAGCTTCTTTCTGCCTATCATTGAGCCCTGCCAGTACATCCTGCATCGTTCTTTTCCTCCCTGCGAATGATTTTCCTCTATTGTAACATATAGGGGGAGCGGTGGATTGAAGAGCAGGATTTCTGCTTTGCCCCGCAATCAAAAAACGCGGATGACATCCTTTTTGAATGTCATCCGCGTTTCTTGATTCATTTCTTTCTGACTTCCGTCCGATGAAGCTCACTGCCGTCAGGAAGGTAGCCGGTCAGGATGAGCGCATCCTCGCTGGCCTCAAGGACCGTATAATTGTCTGTTTCCGGCTGCGGCGCCGTGTATTCATCGAGCCAATGCTCTTTCCAAAGCCCCGGATAACGCACATTGCCGGAAAGTCCAAGGATCACATACGCCGGTCCCTTTGGATTTCTCTTAAAATCATATACATGACCGCGATCACGATAGGTATGAAGATGGGCGGAAAGTACCAGATCCACGCCTGTCTCATCGAAGATCGGCATGAAGGTCTCCCCTTCTTCGGAGAAGCCCTCCTGACGCACCGGCCGCGAAGGATCGGCGAAGCCGTACTGGAAAGGATCCTTGTGCATCAGGACCACTTTCCATTTCTTTTTCGATTGCAGGATATCCTTTTTCGCCCAGACCTTTTCTTTTTCGTAGAGATCCGGTATCCATTCTTTTTCTTCATAGAGCGATGTATCGAGTACCATGAAATGAACATCGCCCCAGTCGAAAGAGTAGTAGTGATTCGAAAGCGATCTGTCTCCATTCTCAGGCACGTTGAAATGCGATGTATACCGCTCCGGGAGCATCATCTTCCAGTCGAGCGTGTACGCCTCGTGATTTCCTAGCGCCGGCGCGAGAGGAATATCCGAAATGGTCGGCTCAACCGATTTCAGCCAGGTCTGCCACTGGTACTCATCCTCACCATTGTCGACAATATCCCCAAGGTCGACGAAGAAATCCGCATCCTTGTTCCGTGCCATCGCACCTTTGAATAACTTCTCCCAGTCCGCATAGTCCGAGCTCTGTGAATCAGAAACAATGACCGCCTTGAAAGATTTGCCGTCGTCGGTCTTCAGCGGATACCACTCACCGACCGTATCTCCCGTGCGCGTGCGGTACTCATAGTCTGTACCCTTTGCCAGATTCGTAAGGCGCGCCGTGTAGAGATAGCTGTCGGAGACGCCGTTATTCCCTTTGTATGCTTTCGACGTGGCTTTCTCGGAGAAAATCCTATCGCTTCCTTTCACGCGATACTCCAGCGTGCAGTCTTTCTCTGTCTTTAGCTGCCACATGATCGTGCGCCCTTTCGTATTATCGGCTGCCACGATCTGGCGCAGAGCCTGCGGCTGCATCGTCTGAATCACCGGAGAAGAAGCGGAAGAGGCTCCCTTCCCCGTGCTTCCCCCGCAGGCAGAAACTGCCAGTGCCGAAAGCACAAGTGCTACTCCAAGGCATATTTTCCAGTATATCATGGTTTTATAGTTCCTTCCTTCAGGAATCCTTGTTTCCCTGTTTTTCCTTTAGTATACAGAGAACCGCTCTTCATCGCAAATACCTATCTTTTATCTATACCTATGCGCGAAAAGCATGGATGATCCACCTCCACGCCATCAAAAGAAACGCGGATCGTATGTCAAAATGTCCATAGTTTCCCTTTCTGCGGGCAGCAGAGCGACTGAGCGCATACAAAAACCGCCCTGCCGGATACATGGCAGGACGGTTTGTATGCGTTTATCAAAAGAGCAGAGTCAGCGGCTTTACGCTTTGGCTGCCGCTTCCATAGCTGCTTTGGCAGCTTTAATGGTCTTTTCGATATCTTCGTCGCTATGGGCATAGGACATGAATAGTGTCTCGAAAGGAGACGGAGCCAGATAGATATGCTGATCAAGCATGGAGAGGAACCATGCTTTGAACTGGGCCGCATTCGCCTCACAGGCATCCGGGTAGTTCAGCACTTCTTTTTCAGAGAAGAAAATGCCAAACATGGAGCCGGACTGGTGGCAGATGAGCGGGACGCCCGCTTTATCAGCCGCCTCTTTCCAACCTTCAAGCAGAGAGGCGGTTTTCTTTTCAAGTATTTCATCAAAATGCGGGATCGCCATCATCTGTTTCAGCGTTTCGATACCGGCCGTGACGGCGAGCGGATTTCCGGAAAGCGTGCCCGCCTGATAGACAGAGCCATCCGGAGCGATGCAGTTCATGATTTCTCTCTTTCCGCCGTAAGCCGCTGCAGGGAGGCCGCCGCCGATGATCTTACCAAGGCAAGTCATATCCGGACGGATATGGTAGCGCGCCTGCGCCCCGTGGAAAGAGGTGCGGAAGCCGCACATAACTTCATCAAAAATGAGGACGGTGCCATGCTTTTCCGTTTCTGCGCGGAGCGTTTCAAGGAAACCATCGACAGGAGGCACGCAGCACATATTGCCTGCGACAGGCTCTACGATAACGGCTGCAATCTCGTCCCCCTGTTCATCCATCAGCTTTTTGAATGCATCGATGTCATTATAAGGAGAAACCAAGGTATCCTTTGCGGTGCCTTTCGTGACACCCGCACTGTCCGGACTGCCAAAGGTCGCTGCGCCCGAGCCCGCCTTGACGAGAAGGCTGTCGCCGTGTCCATGGTAGCAGCCTTCGAATTTCAGGATCTTGTCACGACCGGTGTAGCCTCTCGCAGCACGAAGTGCGCTCATCGTCGCTTCGGTACCGGAGTTCACCATACGGAGCTTTTCGATAGAAGGATAGACTTCATGGATCAGTTCTGCGATTTCTGTCTCCATCGGTGTCGGTGCACCGTAAGAGGTGCTTCGCTCTGCCGCTTTCTGAATGGCAGCAATGACAGCGGGATGTGCGTGTCCAAGGACCATCGGTCCCCAGGAGCCTACGTAATCGATATAGGTATTCCCATCGATATCTGTGATGTAAGAGCCTTTCGCCGAAGCAATGAAGGGCGGCGGGCAGCCCATGTGCGGGTAGGAACGGACAGGACTATTGACCCCGCCGGGCATGAATTTCCGCGCTTCTTCAAACGCAGCTTTGGATTTCGTGAGATCGATCATTTCCCTGCTTCCTCCTTCAGCCATTGTGCTACATCAGGCGCATGATAGGAAATGATGATATCGCTGCCGGCACGTTTCATCGAGAGCAGGGACTCCATAACGATTCTCTTTTCGTCGATCCAGCCCTTGGCAGCAGCCGCCTTGACCATGGCGTATTCACCGGATACATTGTAGCAGGCCACCGGACGGTCGATGCGGTCGCGCACCTGACGGACAATATCGAGGTATGCAAGAGCCGGCTTCACCATGATGATGTCAGCGCCCTCTTCCATGTCGAGGTCGACTTCCTTCATCGCTTCGCGACTGTTTGCCGGATCCATCTGGTATCCTCTTCTGTCGCCAAACTGCGGTGCCGAGTCAGCCGCATCGCGGAATGGGCCATAGTAGCCGGATGCATATTTCACAGCATACGACATGATGGATACCTGCGATAGGTCATTCGCATCGAGCGTCTCACGGATCTTCGCGATACGGCCGTCCATCATATCGGACGGTGCGATGATGTCGGCACCGCATTCTGCCTGAGAAAGTGCAACTTTCGCCAGAAGCTCCAGTGTCGGGTCGTTATCGACTTCATGGCCTTTCAGCTGGCCGCAGTGACCGCTTGTCGTGTACTGGCAAAGGCAGACATCCCCCACGATGACCAGATCCGGCACGGCTTCTTTGATGGCGCGAATGGCACGCTGCACCGGGCTCGTCATATCCCAAGCAGAGGAGCCCTTGTCATCTTTATATTCCGGAAGGCCAAAGATTTCTACAGCGGGAATACCGAGCTTGTATACTTCTTCTGCCATCTTGACCGCATTGTCGACGGAGAGATGGTACTGTCCCGGCATACTCGGGATTTCTTCCCTCACATTCGTTCCCGGTACAACAAAGATCGGGTAGACGAAATCATTCAATTCCAGAGAGTTTTCTCTGACCATGCTGCGAATGGCAGCCGTTCTTCTTAAACGACGAGGGCGAAGAGTATTGAGTTTCATGTTTGTCAGACTCCTTTGAATAAGTGATATACCGTCTGCTTCCACAGGCGAATTTTGGAAAAAATGATTCGATCTGATAACGCTTCCATCAGTATTTTTCCGGATTCTTCTCGATCGCTTCCACCAGTCCATCAATGGTATAGACATCAGAAACGATATGCGGCGCAAGGCCGTAGCTTCGGCAGGTATCTGCGGTGATCGGTCCGATGCAGGCGAGCGCGACGCCTTCCAAGAGCTCCTTCTTCCCATCGAGCAGTTTCATGAGATTGTGCACAGTCGACGAGCTTGTGAAAGTGATGATATCGACTTCATGACGTGTCAGAAGAGAAATCAGCTGATCTTTGTATTCCAGATCCGGTGTGGTCATGTATGCTTCAGCGACATCGCAATGTGCGCCCATCGCTTCGATTCCTTCAGGGAGAATATTTCTCGCTTCCTTTGCGCGAGGGAGGAATACGCGCTCGCCTTTCTGCACGTGCTTTTTCATTTCTGTCAGAAGATCTTCCGCCTTGTATTTTTCCGGCACGCAGTCACAGGACAGGCCGTATTTTCTAAGCTCTTTCGCCGTGACAGGTCCGATGGCTGCGAGCTTTGCATGTCCCAGCGCACGGACGTCTTTTCCCTGCTGGAAGAGACGGTCGAAGAAGCAGTTTACCCCATTCTGACTGGTGAAAACGATCCACTGGTAAGAGGAAATCTGTGCGATGCCTTTGTCGAGACCTGCATAGTCATCGGACGGAGCGGAAATGGAAATCGTAGGGATCTCTTCGCAGAGAGCGCCCTTGGCATCGAGTACATACACGAGCTTCGAAGCCTGGCTGCGGGAACGGGTCACGACGATGCGTTTCCCAAAGAGCGGGCGATTGTCAAACCAGTCCATGGTGCTTCGCAGGTTTACCACATCCCCTACAATGAAAACAGCCGGTGGCTTGATCCCGAGCTTCTTCACATCTTCTGCCGCTTTTTCAAGTGTTGTGGTGTAGGTCTCCTGGTACGGGCGCGTGCCCCAGCGTACAAAGGCTGCCGGGGTCGTACCCGCGCGTCCGTACTTCATCAGCTGGGAGGCAATCATCGCGGTATGGCCTACGCCCATCAGGAAAATCAGCGTATCGACACCGCCAGCCAGCTTATCCCAGTGAATGGAAGACTGGTCTTTCGTCGGGTCTTCATGTCCGGTGATGACGGCGAAGGAGGCTGCCACGCCGCGATGTGTGACAGGAATGCCCGCATAGGCCGGCGCCGCGATGGCACTCGTGATACCGGGTACTTCTTCGAAAGGCACGCCATGTGCGCGGAGCACTTCGATTTCTTCCCCGCCACGTCCGAAGACGAAGGGGTCACCGCCTTTGAGACGGGCCACGGTCTTTCCTTTCTCCCCTTTTTCGGCGAGAAGTTCACTGATCTCATGCTGTTTCATGGTGTGACAGCCCGCTTTTTTACCGACATAAATGTATTCGTGTCCGGGCTTCGCATATTTCAAAAGGCGAGGATCCGCCAAGTAATCACCGACGATCACATCGGCTTCTTCGAGGCAGCGCTTGCCCTTCAGCGTCAAAAGTTCCGGATCTCCCGGACCAGCTCCGATCAAATATACTTTCCCTTTTTTCATAGAAATCTCCTCGTTTTATTTAGTGGGTAGTTCTTGGTTGGATGAGGGGTCAGAAGTGACGGGTGACTGAAATACCACAGTCGCTAGCTATATTCGGCGCATGCCCTCGCTCCTATGCAGCCCCTTATCGGGGACGCAGAAGCGCACCTCGCAGGCTCCTCGGATCTTGAACCCTTATTTATATTTTCTGCATTTCCTCAAGCACTTCTCTTCCGCCGGCATCCAAAAGCTCTGCAGCCAAAGCCTTTCCGACAGATACGGCTTCAGAAACAGCAGCCAATCTCTTGCTGCGATAGAGTCTCTTTCCATCGGTGGAAGCGATAAAGGCATGGGCCTCGATGCCGCCATCTTTCGCTACCGCATAGATGCCAGCCGGTACTTTGCAGTCCCCGCCGACTTTGGCAAGGAACGCACGCTCAGCGCTGATGCAGGATGCCACATCGCTGTCATGCAGGAAAGAAATCAAGTCCAGTGTCTCCTTGTCATCTGACCGGGCTTCGACTGCCATGACCCCCTGTCCTGCAGCCGGGATGCTTGTCTCTGTATCAATGAAAGAACAGATGCGCTCGGCAAGACCGAGACGTTTGAGCCCTGCTGCCGCAAGAATGATCGCATCAAAGTCACCTTCATCCAGATGCCGAAGACGGGTCTGCACATTGCCGCGCAGGGATCTGATTTCCAGATCCCTGCGCAGGTGCAGGAGCTGCGCCTGACGCCGGAGGCTCGATGTCCCCACTTTCGCATGGAGCGGAAGATCGTCCAGCGACCGGTATTTGTTCGATACGAAGGCGTCTCTGGGATCTTCTCGCTTCGTGACTGCGGCGATGGTGAGCCCTTTCGGACATTCCGCTGTCATATCCTTCAAAGAGTGGACGGCGATATCCGCCTTCCCTTCGAGCAGGATGACCTCAAGTTCTTTAATGAAAAGTCCTTTTCCTCCGATTTCAACCAGCGGACGATCGAGGATCTGATCTCCTTTCGTACTGACGGGAAGGAGCTCGACAGTGAGCCCCGGATGTGCTTCTTCCAAAGCATGCGCGACGTATTTCGCCTGCCAAAGAGCCAGAAGGCTTTCTCTGGTCGCGATGGTGATTTTATTTTTCAAGTGCCTGCCCCTTTCTAACATCCAGCTTGAAGAGACGGGTCACGGCTGACTTATCCGCATCTTCCCACTTGGTGCCCGCGTGTTCATTGAGATGCATCATAGGTTCGCGAAGGATCTTGCGGACGATCATACGTGTCATGTACTGCAGGACACGTTTATCTTCCTCTGTCAGTCCATCGATCTTGGCAAAAATATGACGCAGCTCGCGCTGACGGATCTCCTCGGCTTTATCCGAAAGAGACACCATGACCGGACGCGTGGACAGATACGTGAAACGGTCCTCGATGGACTCTATCTCTTCCTCGATGATGCCCTTCGCACGCTCTGCCTCCCCTTCGCGGAAACGGATATTGCTCTCGACGATATCCTGCAGATCATCGATATTATAAAGCGTCACATGGCGGATGTCACCGACCGACGGCTCGATGTCGCATGGCACTGCGATATCGATAGCGACCAGCGGACGTGTCTTTCTCTTCATCATGAGGTTTCTGACATCCCATGCTTTTACGATGTACTGAGAGGCTCCGGTCGCTGTCACGATGATATCGACATCTTCGGCATGCTGGAGTGCGCCTTTGAACGGCACTGCCTCGCCGTCGATCTTCTTGGCGAGCTCTTCTGCTTTCTCGACGTGGCGGTTTGTCACGATGACCTTTTTGAGGCCTTTGCCCTGCAGGTTCTTCACCAGAAGCTCAGCCGCCTCGCCCGCCCCGAAGACCATGGCGGTGCGATCGTCCAAGCCGCCCAGGATCTTCTCCGCAAGTTTCACCGCTGCATAGCTGACAGATACCGCGCTGTAGGAAATCTGCGTCTCCGTCCGCACGCGCTTTCCCGTGCGGATGGCACGGTGAAAGAGTGTATTCAGGATGGTGCGGGTCGCTTTTTCTTCGAGCGCCATCGTGTACGCCGTCTTGATCTGATTCAGGATCTGGCTCTCTCCGATGACCATGGAGTCCAGACCGGAGACCACTTCGAAAAGATGGCGGATGCAGGCTTCCCCTTCGAAATAGAAGAAATATTCATCCTTCGCTTCACTGTTTCCCGAGAGCGCCAAAAAGAAATCGTACAGCATTTTCTTCGCTGTCTCATCCTTGAGTACCGCATAGATCTCAGTGCGGTTACAGGTGGAAAGCACGACGGCCTCCTCGATCCCTTCCTGTTCATCCAGATGAATCAGCCCGCTTCTCGCACTGTCTGGCGAAATCGCGAACTGCTCACGAATATCTACCGGGACTGTCTTATGATTCAGCCCCAAAACGACCAACTGCATGACGTACACACTCCTCTGCTTCGTCTAATTTTCCCTGCATCACCAGATGCATAATATCTTCAGTAAAAACAGCTCTCCAGAAGGCTTCCCTGGCCTCGCTGGTGCTGATCCTTTCTTTCATTTCCACTCTCATCTTTCCCACCCGGTCCAGCCACAGGCCAAAGCCCTCGGGGATTTTCGCGGAAAGCCACTCTTTCATGTACCTCGCCATCGCAGGCGAGCGGCTATTTGTAGAAACGGTGATCTGGATCCCTCCCGCATCAAAAGCAGCCGGCAGTGAGCAATTCCCCAGCGGAGGAAAATCTGCAGCATTATAAAGGAAATGGCTCCTCTTCGATGCCTGATGCACCGCCTCTGCCACTTCCCTCACGCCACAGGCCGTCACCACCAGCCCATAAAGAGAAAGATCGTCACCACGGAAAAGGTGCTTTTCCCAATGCACCTTTTCTGCTTCTGCAAGCGCCGCGATGTCAGAAACGACTTCCGGCGCAAGGATTGTCACGTCTGCCCCCTCTGCGATTAACTTTTTCACCTTTCTAAGAGCTACATGGCCGCCGCCGATGACCAGCGCGCGAAGGCCCTCCGCTTTGAGATTCACAGGATACAAAAATACTCTCCTCGCAATACTAAATAAGCACCGGCTCCCGTTTGCTCTGATTCATAAAAATGATGACAAATGACCGGATACCAGTGCTTTAAATTATACAGCAAAAAGATAACAGTCACAATAAAACAAGCCCATTAGAATCTAAGGCTTGTTTTATTGTGCTTTATTATACTATATTTGCCTTCACCTTCATTTTTGATTACACAATATTAGAAAACCGTTCTACTGCTTTGGCGAATCGAGCGATCGTCTCTTCTGCATCACCGTGCTCGATACCGTCTCGCACACAGTGCTGGAGATGCCCTTCAAGAATGATCTGCCCCACCTTGTGCAGAGCAGACTTTGCCGCATTCACCTGAGTGATGACATCCTCACAGGGAATATCTTCTTCAATCATACGATCGATTGCCTGCACCTGACCGATGATTTTTCTAAGACGGCGATGCAGATTTTCTTCATCCATACATTGTTTCATTTGTTTTACCTCATATATGATAAGTAGCTAGTGACTTATGACTAGGAGACTCTCTCGTATCGTCATCTCGAGCAGCGCTTTCATTCAGGGTCAAAGGCGGCACATTCTACGGACCACCCCTCTCATTTCCCCAATACCATACTTTTCACCGGTTCAAAGCTCTTTCTATGAATCGGCGTAATGCCCAAGGTCTTTAGCGCTGCGATATGCTCTGCGGTGCCATAGCCTTTATTTTGAGCAAAACCATAGCCCAGATACTGCCTGTCATACTCATCCATCAGGTGATCACGATACACCTTTGCTACGATGGAAGCTGCAGCGACGGAGGCGCTCTTCGCATCTCCGTGGATCAAGGATTCCGTCGGACAGTGGAAATGAAGCGGCATCGCATCGACAATGACTGCATCCGGCCTGACAGTCAGATTCTTCACGGCCTGATACATCGCCATCATCGTCGCCTCATAGATATTGACTGCGTCGATTTCCTCCGGCGGAAGACTGACGACAGAGACGTCCACCGCGCTCTCATAAATTTTCGCCGCGATTTCTTCACGGTGTTTAGGCGTGACCTTCTTCGAGTCATTGAGTCCCGCGCAGAACCAGTGCGGAGGAAGAATGACTGCCGCGACCGTCACAGGGCCGGCAAGCGGTCCCCTGCCCACCTCATCGATCCCGACGATATGTCTCAGTCCTTCCTGATAGAAACGGCTCTCCACGTCATACATGGACTCCACGCGGAGACGCTCCCTGCTCTCACGCTCAAGACGCTTCATGTAGGAGCCTACAAGGGTCTTCACGCCCTTTCGCTCATCAGAAAGGATCTCCTGCAAAAGCTCTTCTTCGACATCGTCCTGCGAAAGGATGGTACGGATTTCAGAAATGGTCATAGTGCCTCACATGATTTTGTACTACAATAGAGAAAAACAGCCGCCAAAATGGGCTGGCATGTTCAGAAGGTCCTGCAGGTTCTGCGGGAAAAGTGCAGCGCAAAATAAGAATACATCGCCGTGGAATTTTTCATCGATAAAACACATTTTCCCAAAAATAGAAACCGCAGTGAACCATCGGAGCCTTCTTCCTTCCATTATTTTTCCGGAAGCGGATCCAGCGTCAGCTTCCCGAGCTTCCCGCTTCGGAAATCACGGAGGACCACCATTTCTGCACGATCATAGTCGATGGCTCCGCCGGGAAGAAGGCAGCCTCTTCTCCTTCCGGCCGCCTCCAGAAGCAGCTGCGGATCCTGATGGATATCTTCGATATTGTACTTTTCCTGCAAAACCCAAGGTGCCGTTTCAGCCAGAGAAGCGAGCAACTCCGGGACAACTTCATCGGCATTGAATACATCGCCTGCAATCGCACCTGTTGCCGCCAGCCTGAGCGCTGCGACCTGATCATCAAATTTCGGCCAAAGTACCCCCGGTGTATCCAGCAGGTCAAGCCCTTCAGAGAGGCGCACCCACTGTTTGCCCCGAGTATGCCCCGGGGTATTTGCCGTACGTGTCGCTGCCGTTCCAGCAAGAAAATTGATCAGTGTAGATTTCCCCACGTTCGGGATACCGAGGATCATGAGACGTACCGAGCGGCTCTTGATGCCGCGTTTCCGCCACTTCGCCAGCATCGGCTCTGCCGTCTCACGGATCAGTGCCAGCAGCTTCTTCTTATTCTTACTGTTCCCGACGCTCATGGGTACGACAGGGATATTTTTCTTCTGATAGTAGGAAATCCACCGGTCCGTCGCTTTCGGATCCGCCAGATCCGCTTTATTCAGTATGACGATCCGAGGCTTTCCCTGCACCAGCTCTTCCACCATGGGGTTCGCACTCGACATCGGAATGCGGGCGTCCAAGAGTTCAGCTACGACATCCACTGCCTTTAGATGACTTTCGATCATCCGCTTCGTCTTGGTCATATGACCGGGGAACCATTGAATTAACATACGCACCTCCCGGATACCATACAGGGTATCCTGATAATGGTTCTATTTTAACATAAACGGGAAGTTTGGGAAACGCTGATTCCATCGTGATCCGATTTACTCCCGTAAAAAACGGCTCAGGAAAAGACTGATGCATCACCGAATCAGACTTTTCCTGAGCCGCCGCCTTTTCATCTTTTATTTCATAGGATTCATGGCCTTTTCTACCGCTTCATCCACATCGCGCCCGATATCCACGACACTTCGAAGCGCCCCTTCTTTCACGCACGGGATACGCTCCCAGCCGTACAAGCGTACCAGTGCCTGATAGGCATCATGGCATTTCCTGAGGTAGTCCAAATGCTGCTCATGGATATCCATCGAGCCGCCCTCGGCAGCTCTCGCCTTTACCAGCGCTTCAGATATCCCAAGAGGGATATCTAAAAGAATGACCAGATCCGGGCGCGGGAGCTCCAGCTCTTCGTACTCTGTCTTTTCCAGCCAAGAAAGGAACTGCATCCGCTCTTCCTCGTCATCATACTTTGTCATCTGATGGACCATATTGCTTGTGGTGTAGCGATCGGCAATAATGATGCCGCCTTTCTCATAGAAATCCTTCCACTTCATGCGATAAGAGGCGAAGCGATCGACCGCATAGAAAAGAGAAGCGGCATATGGATTCACATCGCCGGGATCCGATCCGAAGTCTCCCTTGAGATACATTTTCACAAGAGCGGATGAGTCGCTCTCGTAGTCAGGAAAGGAAATGTGCATGACATCCTTCCCGACTTCTCTCAGTTTTTTTTCCAAAAGGGCAGACTGGGTCGCCTTCCCGCTGCCGTCAATGCCTTCTAATACAATCAATGTACCATGTGTCATAGTGATATCCTTTATTATTTGGTTATAGTAATCAGGAATCGGGATTAGGAGTGACTGGTGATTAAGGAAACACTGATTAAATCGTTGTCTGATTTCATTCTTGGATTTTTATGCAGAACAAGAAATCATCTGACGCGAATAGCGAGCTATGTAAGGAAGATGATGACGAAACTATGTATAAAAATCCATATGAAATCCGACTCTGCGATTGAATCAGCGTTTCCTTAAATACCACCATCGTCCATCGCCATTATTTATACTCCGCGGCGCTTCTGATTGTTATTCGCCGCCCCACCATTTCTAATTCCTCATTCGAGCGGAGCTTTCACCCGCAATCAAAGGATGGCGCGCCCCAAGGGCTACACCTATTCCCCATTTTCCCATTTCCCCGCGAAAAAAGCAACAGCCCACGGCTGTTGCTTTTCATTCGCTATTCCTATTTCTTCTTTTTCGGGTTGAACGCATTCATCGCGTGATCGACACCGTGCACCAAGGCATCCTCGATGGAGTCAGCCGTATAGACTTTGGCAGTCTCGATGAGTTCTACATCCTCCCCGTAAGGGCGCTGCAGGACATGCTCGATGACGGTGTGCCCGTCCTTCGGATGGCCTACACCGATACGGAAGCGATTGAATGCCTCGCTCCCAAGGCAGGCAATGAGGGACTTGATCCCATTATGCCCGCCTGCCGATCCCTTCTTACGGATGCGCGTCTTTCCCGGCGGCAGGTCAAGGTCATCGCAGACGATGAAAATATCATCCAGATCTACCTTGTAGTACTTCGCGATCGCTCCGACGGCTTCGCCGGAAAGGTTCATATACGTCAGCGGCTTCACAAGAAGGACTTTTTCCCCGCCCACGATGACGGTGGCAATGTCGGCTTTCATATCCTTCTTCCAGCCGGCGACCTTCCAGCGATCTGCCAGAATGTCGATCACATCGAAGCCCATGTTATGCCGCGTGTGCTCATATTCCTTTCCCGGATTTCCCAGGCCTGCAATGATTTTCATTATTTATCAAAGAGGGAGCTGACAGAAGCGTCGTGGAAAATACGAAGGATAGCTTCGCCAAGGAGCGGAGCGATGGAGAGCTGGGTCAGCTTGCTGCCAAGGCCTTCCACCTTTTCTTTTTCGACCGGCAGAGAATTGGTGACGATCAGTTCCTTGATATTGGATTTGCTGATTCTTTCCGTAGCCGGATCCGTCAGTACCGGATGGCAGACAGCTGCATAGACATCTCTTGCGCCGGCTTCTGCGAGGGCTTTCGCGCCTTCGCACAGAGAGCCTGCGGTATCTACGATATCATCGACGACAAAGCAGTTTCTGTCTTTCACATCACCGATGATATTCATGACTTTCGCAACGCCCGGTTCCGGACGGCGTTTTTCAATGATGGCGATCGGAGCGCCGACACGGTCAGCCAGCTCTCTTGCACGGGTGACACCGCCGAGGTCTGGAGAAACGATGGTGAGGTTTTCCAGATTCTTGGATTTTACATAGTCTGCGAGCAGAGATGCAGACATGAGGTGGTCTACAGGGACATTGAAGAATCCCTGAATCTGTCCTGCGTGCAGATCCATGGTCACTACGCGGGTCGCACCGGCTGCCGACATCAGGTCAGCGACCAGTTTGGAGGAAATCGGTTCACGGCCGCGGGTCTTGCGGTCCTGACGTGCATAACCATAGTAAGGTACTACACAGGTGATATGACGGGCAGATGCTCTCTTCAGTGCGTCAATCATGATGAGCATTTCCATCAGATTGTCATTGACCGGCGCGCCGGTCGGCTGAATGATGAAGCAGTCTTTGCCGCGGACACTTTCATTGATCATCACCTGAATTTCACCATTGTTGAATTTGCCGCAGATGGCTTTCCCGAGCGGAACTCCGATGTAGTCGGAAATTTCCTTTGCCAGTGCGGGGTGAGAATTCCCTGTAAAAATCTTCAATTTAGAAGTGTCTTCCATGTCCATTTTGCTGCCTCTCCCTTTCCTTTCATTTCTTTGAAAGTTGTAAAATGTATTTTCTGCCGCCGGAGCGTCACTCCCTCTTGCCCCGGCAGACATACTGCCTCTATATTATACCAATCCTTTGCAAAAATGCCAAAAAAAGTTTGTTTTTATTGTTGTTTTGTGCTGTCTGTTTGGAAATCGGAATACCGAGCGGGTTCGATGGGTTTAGAAAGATGGGAAGGTTTAAGGAAACGCTGATTCAATCGCAGAGTCAGATTTGACAATGATTTAATCAGCGTTTCCCTAGGACTCTTTTAGTCCTTATATGTATCCTCATCGACCCAGCCCTCGATATTTCTCTGCTTCGCTCTTGCGACGGAGAGCGCCTTTGCCGGGACATCCTTTGTGATGGTCGAGCCGGCGGCGGTGAAGGCTCTCTCTCCGATATGGACAGGAGCGACCAGATTTGTATTGCATCCGATGAAGGCGTGGTCATCAATGGTGCAGCGATGTTTGTCTTTCCCGTCAAAATTGACAGTCACCGTACCACAGCCGAAATTGACATTCTTACCCAGATCCGAATCGCCGCAGTAGATAAGATGCGGCAGCTTCGTGCCATCGCCCACATTGGAATTCTTAACTTCGACGAAATTGCCGATCTTCACATGGTCATGCAGCACCGTATTCGGGCGGAGATGGACAAAAGGCCCGATCTCATCATAGCTGCCGATGGTACATTCATGACCGTACACGCGGTTCAGATGCGTGAAATCACCGCAGTGTACATCGGCCAGCTGGGTATCCGGGCCGATCTCGCAGTGCTTGCCAATGACGGTCTTTCCCTGGAGCATGGTGCCCGGGAAGAGAACGGTATCGCAGCCGACTTCGACATCCTGCTCGATGTAAGTGCGCTCCGGGTCGATGATGCTGACGCCGGAAGCCATGAGTTCTTCTGCTTTCCGAAGGCGCAGGATCCGGTCAGCGGCAGCCAGCTGAATGCGGGAATTGACCCCCATCGTCTCATCAGCATCGTCCGCTGCGACCGGAACGACCTTAAGTCCCGCTTTGATCATGATCTCAAAAACATCCGTCAGGTAGTACTCACCCTGTGCATTCTTATTGTCAATTTTTTCGAGTGCATCGAGCAGGGCACCCACCTGAAAGACATACGTGCCTGTATTGATCTCATGGACGGCGAGCTGTTCCGGTGTGCCGTCCTTCTGTTCTACAATGCATGTCATGTGTCCCGCTTCATCGCGGAGTACACGGCCATAGCCGAAAGGATTATCAAGGATCGCGGTCAGCACCGAAGCAGCCGCCCCCTCTTCCCTGCAGGTCTTCGCCAGATGCGCGATCGTCTCCGCGCGAAGCAGCGGCGTATCCCCGCAGATGACCAGCACATAGCTGTCTCTATCTTTTTCAAATTCCGGCACCGCCTGCATGACAGCATGGCCCGTCCCAAGCTGCTGTTCCTGATGGACAAAGGATACCTCGTGATTTCCAAGATACTCTCTCACCAGATGTTCCTTGAAGCCGGTGATCACAACCTGATGATCCGAACCCGCTTCCCGTACGAGGCGGATGACCTGCTCGACCATCGGCACCCCGCATACGCGGTGCAGCACCTTTGGAAATTCAGACTTCATGCGTGTGCCCTGTCCGGCAGCTAAAATAACGGCGGTAAGTTCTGCCATAGTTTCCTCCTATAGAAATCCCATTTCATAGCAAGGGAAATGCAGCTGCGCTTCCCTGTTTTTGCAAATATATAGCAGGCTTTTTATCGAAAACCTGTAAGCTTTATTGTATCAAAACAAAGGGGGTATCGCAAGGAAAACGCAGGAATCGGTGGTCATTTTTCAAAATAGCGCAAATGACACGCCTGCCGTTTCGCCATGGCTTTGCTACGTATGATAACAGCGCAAAAAGGCTATCAAAAACGTAAGCCTCTTTATTTTTTGCCGCCCCATTGAATCCCACGAGAGCCAGCCTGCCCCTGCATCACAAATAAAAAGAACCATGACAAAATGTCATGGCCCTTTTTTATAAGCCTTCTATCAGTTGAAACGTCTCATTTTATGAGTGAGGCTGCCATTGCCGTAGATGGAGTCTGCATCGAGGTCTTCTTCGATGCGGAGGAGCTGGTTGTACTTGGCTACGCGTTCGCTTCTTGCCGGAGCGCCGGTCTTAATCTGGCCAGCGTTCAGAGCGACGGCGATGTCTGCGATGGTGGTATCTGCGGTTTCACCGGAGCGGTGGGAAATGACAGCGGTATAGCCTGCACGCTGTGCCATCTGTACCGCTTCGAAGGTTTCGGTCAGGGTGCCGATCTGGTTCAGCTTGATCAGGATGGAATTCGCTACACCCATATGAATGCCCTTGGAGAGGCGTTTGGTATTGGTGACGAAAAGATCATCGCCGACGAGCTGGACTTTGCTGCCGAGGCGGTCGGTCAGTTTCTTCCAGCCGTCCCAGTCTTCTTCGCCGAGACCGTCTTCGATGGAGATGATCGGGTACTGGTCGATCAGGTGTTCATAGAAATCGATCATTTCCTCTGAGGTCTTGGCAGCGTGGTCGCCTGCGAGGTGGTAGAGGCCGTCATCGCCGAGGAGTTCGGAAGCGGCAACGTCCGTGGAGAGGACAATGTCCTTGCCTGCGGTGTAGCCTGCTTTTTCGATGGCTTCACAGATGACTTCCATCGCAGCTTCGTTCGACGGAAGGTCCGGCGCAAAGCCGCCTTCATCACCGATCGCGGTAGAAAGGCCTTTGGCTTTGAGGACGTTTTTCAGGGCATGGTAGACTTCCGCGCACATGCGAAGCGCTTCTCTGAAATTCGAAGCGCCGACCGGCATGATCATGCTTTCCTGAATATCGACATTGTTGTCCGCATGCGCACCACCGTTCATGATGTTCATCATCGGGACCGGCAGATTGTGGGCATTGACACCGCCGAGATACTGGTACAGCGGAAGACCGGCGGACTGTGCTGCTGCATGAGCGGCAGCGAGGGAGACACCGAGGATGGCATTCGCGCCAAGGCGGCTCTTGTTTTCTGTGCCGTCGAGGTTGATCAGGATGTGGTCAAGTCCTCTCTGGTCGCTGGCGTCCCAGCCGAGGACTGCGTCAGCGATTTCGCCATTGACGTTATTCACTGCCTGGAGCACGCCTTTGCCGTCGTAACGGTTCTTATCGCCGTCACGAAGTTCGGTGGCTTCGAACATACCGGTGGAAGCGCCGGACGGTACTGCGGCTCTGGCGAAGGTGCCGTCTTCGAGCTGCATATCGACTTCAACAGTCGGGTTTCCACGGGAATCCAAAATTTCTCTTGCGTGCAGATCTGTAATTGCTGCCATTGTTCTTACTCCTTTGGTTTTTGCGTTTTAAGGAAACACTGATTCAATCGTTATCCGACTTGGCTCTGCGATTGAATCAGCGTTTCCTTATGTATTATAGTTCATGAAACCGGAAATCTCATAGGTATAAAAGGTTCAACAGGTTCAATGGGTTCAGCGGGAGGGCAGCGCAAGATATAAGGAAGCGCCGCGAAGCTTTCTATCAATGAGAGCGACTCCCTTTAGAACCATCGAACCTGTAGAACCCGCTCCCCTGTTTCTCTTATTTTCCAGACTTTTCATAAATGCTGAGGAAATCCTCGGGTTTGAGGCTCGCGCCGCCGATGAGCGCTCCATCGATGTCTTTCTCTTTGAGGAAGTCAGCGATATTTTCACTCTTGACGGAGCCGCCGTAGAGGATGCGGATATCGGAGGCGGCTTTCTTGCCGGCGATGTCCTTCACGGTCTCGCGGATAAAGGCACAGACAGCTTCCGCATCTTCGGCCATCGCAGCCGCTCCGGTGCCGATGGCCCAGATGGGTTCATAGGCGATGACCAGAGAGCCGACATCCTTTTTATCGATGTCAAAAAGCGCGGTGCGAATTTCCGAACCGATGCGTTCCTCGGTCTGCCCATTCTTTCTCTCTTCTGCTGTTTCGCCGACGCAAAGAATCGGTGTCATGCCATGTTCCTTGACGGCCTTCACCTTGCGCGCGATGAATTCATCACTCTCGCCCAGGATCTCACGGCGTTCAGAGTGACCGCAGATGACATAGCTGCAGCCGAGCCCTTTCAGCATAGCCGGAGAAATTTCTCCGGTAAAAGCGCCTTTTTCTTCCGGGTATACGTTCTGCGCGCCCCAATGGATCGAGGTACGCGCGAGGAAGAAATTCGTCAGCGGAAGGTCGGTGAAAGGCGGGCAGATGAGCATTTCCACGCCCTCTTTCTTCTGCATCTTGAAATGCTTGAAGAAGGCCTCCGCCTCTTCGACCGTGCAGTTCATTTTCCAGTTTCCTGCGATAAGGATCTGTCTCACAGGGATCACTCCTTATCCGCCAGGATGGCTACGCCCGGAAGGACCATGCCTTCGAGCATTTCCAAGGATGCGCCGCCGCCGGTGGAGACATGGGAGAATTTGTCTCCGAGCCCCAGCTCATCGACGACAGACGCCGATTCACCGCCGCCGATGACGGTGGTCGCATCGAGGTCGGCCATCGCTTTGGCGATGGTGAAGGTGCCTTTCGAGAAGGGTTCCATTTCAAAGACGCCCATCGGCCCATTCCAGACGACGGTCTTCATCTTCTTCAAAGTTTCCACATAGAGCTCGATGGTCTTTGGTCCGATATCGAGCACCATCCATGGGTCCTGGAATTCTTCTTTGGAGAGGACTTTCGTATTCGCATCTTCTGCGAACGCATCGCCTGCCATGAAATCGACCGGCAACATGATTTCGCTGCCCATATCATGGGCTTTCTTCATAAGATTTCTGGCGAGGTCGAAGCGATCCTTATCCTGCAGGGATTTGCCCATATCGTAGCCTTCAGCTGCAACGAAGGTATTCGCCATACCGCCGCCGATCAGGATGACATCGGCTTTTTCCATCAGGTTCGCGATGACCTGGATCTTGTCGCTGATCTTCGCGCCGCCGATGATGGCAGCGAACGGACGCTCCGGCTTTTCGATCACGCCGTCAAGGAAATCGATTTCTTTCTTCAGAAGCAGTCCGGATACCATCGGCATCAGCTTGCCGACCCCGGCAATGGATGCGTGGCTTCTGTGCGATACGCCGAATGCGTCATTGACCGCGAGGTCGCAGCCTTCGACCAGGGCTTTCGCAAAGGCCGGATCATTCTTTTCTTCTTCTTTGTGAAAACGAAGGTTTTCAAGGAGCAGGACTTCGCCCGGTGCGAGAGCCGCTTTCTTCTCCTTTGCTTCTTCGCCGATGCAGTCAGAGGCGAATTTCACATCCATGTGCAGCAGTTCAGCAAGGCGCTTGGCGACCGGCGCAAGAGACAGATCCGGCTTCACTTCGCCCTTCGGACGGCCCATATGGCTCGCAATGACGAGCGCAGCGCCATGATCCAAGAGGTAGCGCAGCGTCGGCAGCGTCGCTACGATGCGGCGGTCGTCGGTGATATGGCCTTCCTTGTCATGCGGCACATTGTAGTCCACACGGATATAGACGGTCTTGCCTTCCGGTTTCAAATCATAAATGGTCTGCTTGTTCATTCTTACAGTCCTTTCGATGCGACGAATTTGACGAGGTCGATGATTCTCATGGAGTAGCCCCATTCGTTATCATACCAGGCAATGACTTTGACCAGATTTCCTTCCATGACCATGGTGAGCAGGCTGTCAACGGTGGAGCTGACATCGGTGGTCTTGAAATCGGAAGAAACGAGCGGTTCATCGGTGTATGCGAGGATGCCTTTCAGTTCGCCTTCTGCAGCTTCCTTCAGTGCTGCATTGATTTCTTCCTTCGTAGCCGGCTTTTCGATCTCAGCGACAAGGTCAACCAGAGATACATCCGGGGTCGGTACACGGATCGCGAGGCCATTCAGCTTGCCCTTGAGTTCCGGAATGACGATGCCGATGGCTTTGGCTGCGCCCGTGGAAGTCGGGATGATGTTTTCCGCTGCCGCTCTGCCGCGTCTGGCATCCTTCTTGTGTGCCTTTTCCAGGATTGCCTGGTCATTCGTGTAGGAATGAACCGTGGTCATCAGGCCGCGAACGATGTGGAATTTTTCATTCAGCACTTTGACCACCGGAGCAAGGCAGTTCGTGGTGCAGGAGGCATTGGAAATGATGTTGTCTGTTTCCGGATTGTAGGTGTCTTCATTGACGCCCATCACGATGGTCGCATCATCATCTTTGCCCGGCGCAGTGATGATGACCTTCTTCACAGTGCCTTTGATGTGCTTGCCGGCACTTTCTTTATCTTTCAGCTTGCCGGTAGATTCGACAACGATTTCGACACCGTACTTGCTCCAGTCCAGATGTTCCGGATCACGGTCAGAGAAGACATGGACTCTCTTGCCGTCAATGATGAGATCATCGCCATCGATCTTGACGTCCTTGCCAAGTCGGCCATGGACAGTATCGTATTTCAGAAGATACTCTGCAGTTTCCACGCCGCTCGGGTTATTGATAGCGACCACTTCCAGATCATCTCTATCCAGAAGTCCGCGGAATACCAGTCTGCCAATTCTGCCAAAACCATTGATACCGATCTTTGTCATCTTATATACCCTCCTGTAACTGAACCTGCTTTTGAAGCAGCTCTTCTGAGGCGCCGCGCAGAGAACCCCCTTGAGCGACAGCCTAAAACATGCGGGCTCGATGGGATATCTTCTTTCGAACCACCCGCACTGTAAAACCGATACAAAACCTCCCGCCCGCTTCCATTTTCCCTGCTTCATACAGAGGAAATCGGGCGAAACATTACAACTACAGTATATCACGCTGGCTTTAATACTACAATATCTCTTGTAAGATTTCTATTTAAGTATACCCTTTTAAGCAAAAAGAGTGTAAAATAAATTCAAGAATGGCTCCGGCACTTTGTCAGGGTGGAAAACTGCGGAACTCATCCCCCATCGGCTTTCGCTGATCGCGCCGCGATAAGGCATGATGGTTCGGGGTATGCATCGAAGGCTCTCTTCCGCTGTACTGTCACCGTCAGCGAAGACTGCGACCGGTGCATCTCACTATCCCATTTCCAAGGAAGCCGCCCTGCTTTCCAAACCCGTTCAGCCTGATTTTCTTCCTTTCTTTCCAAAAACGCATCGACCTTTTCATTTCGATGACTTTTTTGAAAGAATTTACCGTTTCTACATTCCATTGTTAGAAAGAAAAGTCTATAATATGCATAGACAGAATGAAATACATGAATATGTTAGTTGTGACTGGTGATTCAAACCTATTCCCTGATCACGTCCACGATTCTATTCTTCTTAGATGCAATCCGCATTCCCCCGAAAGGAGCACTCCTATGTCCTGGAATACAAAAATCACAAAACTTTTAGGCATCGACTACCCGATCATTCAGGGCGGCATGGCCTATATTTCTGACGGTGTCCTCGCCGCCGCCATGAATCATGCCGGATGCGCCGGCGTCATCGGAAGCGGCGGATTCTCTGTCGATGAGATCCGTGACCACATCCGTCAGGCGAAGGACATCTTAGGTCCGGGCAAATGCTTCGGCGTGAACCTCATGCTGCAGATGCCGAACAAAGATGATGTCGCGCAACTCATCTGCGATGAGAAAGTCCCCTTCGTCACCATTGGCGCCGGGAACCCTGTCCCCTACTTCGAGCCGTTCCACCATGCCGGTGTAAAATGCATCCCCGTCGTACCGAATGTCAAGCTCGCCCACCGCGTACAGGACGCAGGCGCTGATGCCCTCGTCGTCGAAGGCATGGAAGCCGGCGGTCATGACGGCAAGATCACTCTCATGGCTCTTCTCGAAAACGTCCTCCCCGAGATCGAGATCCCGGTCGTCGCAGCCGGCGGCATCGTAGACGGACGCGCCATCGCCGCAACCCTCCTCATGGGCGCTTCCGGCGTACAGATGGGCACCCGTTTCCTTCTCTCCGAAGAATGCCGCCTCCATCCAAACGCCAAACAGGCCATCATCAATGCCGCCGATACCGACTCCGTCGTGACGGGCTTCACCACCCGAGACACCGTCCGCGGCCTTAGAAATCCATTCTCTGAAAAATACCTGAAACTCGAATACAGCGGTGCTCCGCAGTCCGAACTCACCGCCCTCGCCGCCGGAACGAACCGCAAAGCCGTCATCGACGGTGACACAGAGAACGGCTTCGTCTTAGCCGGCATGTCCCTCACCCACCTCACGAAAGTACAGCCCGTGCAGGAAATCGTAGAAGAACTCGTGAGTGAAGCAGAAAGAAGACTCGCCGCAGCACCGAAATTGATTTAAGGAAATGTTGATCAAATCACTGCATCTGATTTTACATGCATTTGAAAGCCCCCATCGACATCGTCGACGGGGGCTTTTCAGGCGCCTCACATCACAGGAATACCGTTTACCAACATATCCTATTTTCTAAAAACAAAAAGATGCTCATGCGCGATGAGAAGGAAATTATATTTCACACTGTTCGTCTTCCAAAATCCTGTCGCGCGGCAGTTGTGCTGGGTCTTCACGATGAGCTCTTTCAGTGTGAAACCGGCGGCTAGAAAGCGCTCCATGACTTGGAAGCTGAGGGGGATCATACAGCCCTTCTGCCTCATATCCCCCATGAGGACGGCGCAGAATTTGTCTTTCTTCAACACACGATAGCTTTCCCCTGCCACCTTCTCCATTTCTGCAAGGAACGCCTCGCCCCTCAAGTGGGAGAGGTCACCCGCGAGATCTTCGCTGTAGCGGATGATATCCGCATACGGCGGGTGCGTGCAAATGAAGTCTATCGAGGCATCGGGAAGAAAATCCAAATGCCTCGCATCGCCTTCCCGGATCATGATTTTCCCCGCATTTTCGAAGGAGAAATCGCATTTCTCATGGCACCTGGAGAGCGCCGCGGGATTCACATCGAGGCCGATGCAGTTCCTATGAAGGAGCTTCGCTTCGACAAGCGTCGTCCCGCCGCCGGCAAACTGGTCGAGCACCCAGTCGCCTTCTTTGGAGTAGCGAAGGAGAAGATTTCTGGGAATGTAGGGGGACCAGTTGCCACGATATTTCGCATCATGCGTCGCCCAACTCCCGCGCTCGGGGAAATCCCAGACAGTATTCATCTCGAGTTCGAAGTTTTCGGGCTCCCATTTGATCTTTTTCATGCAGCGCCTCGCTTCCTCAGCTCGTCCAGCACTCCATTTTCCAAGTCTTGAATGTTGTACACCGTATTCAATACATCAAATGTTTCTCGCAGATTTCCTCTGGCGCTCCGCCAACCTTTTTCCATCAGTAAACCACAAAAAGGTCACGCCGCGGATGGTTTTCACCTCATTGGCAATGGTCTTATAACTACGCGCAGTCTCATTCAGCTTAGACCCACCGCTTGTGTAAAAGTTTGTTTCGATCACATATAGCTGGTCAGGCATTTTGATCACATAGTCAAATCGCTTCTCGGCTTTCCCATCATTGGAAATGGCAGATAAATCAATCCCCCATTTCTGATGAATTTTAGTGATCGTCATTTCTTTGAAATACGTCTCATCTCTTCGAAATCCCGCCTTCTGAATGAATTTTTCTACAAGATCTTCCATCAGATGTCCGCCTCGGTTCTTTCTCCCATTTGAGTCAAGCCCTGTTTCCACCCCCGTCACATAATCCAGCAGATTGCGAATGTGGTGATTCTGCATCAACTGAAAAAGTCCAGTCTTTCGCATGAATGTCTTGTACTGCTCGATGGTATCGCTCATCTTCTTAAAATGATACGTAAATGCGCCATCCTCATCCATCGCATAGATTTCGTCGCTTCGAACAGCTAAAAGAATCGGGATACACTTCAGCGTCTCCGGATATCGGGTTACAATTTTTTCGAAGTCGGCTTCTATCTGCTTTGATCCAATGAGTGAATTCAGTATATTCAGTTCCACCTTTACATCTGCTATATTTCGGTAAATCTTATCGAAATCAATGTAGTACTGATAGCTGGCGATGCTATCTCGGAAGGAGGCTAACCATACATCGAAATCTCGTCTCATTCCGACCACCCCTTCCAGCCATACGATATCAGCACCTCATTGATCTTTCCCCGCTTCGTTCCTTGGCTGTTCACACTACGGGACGCCCGTACCGTGACAAGGTCATACTCTTTATATAACTCGCGAATTTCAGGGCAGTCTGAATTCGACTGCAGGAATGGAATGCCACGCGAGCGAAGGGCATCACACGCTTCCTTCAGTGCCACCTGCTCCTCGTAGCCGAAGCCCTGCTCCGTATAGCTCGTAAAGGAAGAGGACGATGAAATCGGCATGTACGGCGGGTCCAGATACACGAAGTCCCCGGGACGCGTCTCCTCCAGGATATCGCGGTAGTCGCGATTCTCTATCCGGATATCCTTCTCCCGGAAATAGACAGACACCATGCGAAGCATCTCAGCATTCACAATGTTCGGATGTTTGTAACGTCCGAAAGGCACGTTAAACTGCCCCTTCGAATTCACTCGAAAGAGCCCGTTGTAGCATGTCTTATTCAGATACAGAAATCGCGCCGCTCGCTCAACCGCGGAAAGCCCATGGTAGCTTTCTGTCCGGTCCCAACTGCGCACTTCATAGTAATACTCCTTGCTGTTCTGCTCCGCATGATATGCCAGACAGGAAATTAATGCCTCCACATCTTCCTTGATGACGCGGTAAACATTGATCAAATCCCTATTGTAATCATTGATGACAGCTTTGTCCGGCAGCAGGGAGAAAAAGACAGCACCCCCCCCCGAAAAAAGGTTCGACATATCGTGTGTAAGGGACGGTTTCCACGCGAGGCAGGATCTCACGCAGCAGCTGCCGCTTGCCACCCACCCATTTCAATACCGGACCAATCACTTGACTTTCTCTCATAGCTTCTCCTTTCAAAAATAGAATATTTTCGATCTATTGTACTATTGATCTCTGCTATGAGTCAACGCAAAAAGCCCCTTCCCGAATGGGAAGGGGCTGGTAGCTGGTGGCGGGTAACTTGTTACTGGTAGCTAGGAATTAGTGGCTAGGGATTAGGTTTGCGATACGAGAAAACCGCTAGTCTCAAACCGCCGCGGCGCTTCTGTTTTTTATACGCCGTACCACCATTTCTCATTTCTCATTTCTAATTTCTCATTCAATCGAGGCTTTCGCGCACAATCAAGGAACGGCACACACCATGAGCTAACGCTGAACCCGAAGCGATGTTACCACGTCTGTGAATCATTGGTAACATCGCTTTCTATTATCTGTTATGTCCGAAGAATGTTTTCGCGACTTCAGGGAATGAGATGTAGCTCAGGAGGTCTTCCATGGAGGCATTCGGATAGCCGTCTTCGGCGAGGCGTTTCCGATAGGTATCGAGCGCAGGCGGGATCATATCCGCCGGACGGCAGGTGATGGGCTCCTGATTTCCGATGGCAAGGCGTTTCACTTCCGGATCGATAGGTCCCGGCGTACGGCCATACTTTCCCGCGACAAGGTTTCTGACTTCCTGCGGAATCATCTTGTAGCGTCCGAGGACGACATTCATGACAGCCATGGTGCCGACGATCTGGCTCGTCGGGGTGACGAGCGGCGGGTATCCGAGTTCTTTTCTGACACGCGGCATTTCAGAGAGAAGCGCATCGTATTCATCAGCGACGCCCATTTCTTTCATCTGGTTCAGAAGATTCGACAGCATACCACCCGGGATCTGGGAAGAGAGGATCTTGGGGTCAATGGAAATATTGGTATTCAGATGGAAATCTTCTTCCAGGTCTTTTTTGACGCGTTTGAAATAATCCGCCACTTCGCCCAGTCGTTCCAGATCCAGCCCGGTATCGTAGTCTGTCCCCTTGAGGGCCGCTACGATGGACTCGGTGCAAGGCTGGCTGGACGCACAGGAGAAGGGCGAAATCGCAGTGTCGATGATGTCGACGCCGGCTTCGATGGCTTTGAGATAGGTCATATCACCCAGCGCTGAGGTGAAATGGGTGTGAAGCTCGATGGGGATGTGGATTTCTTTTTTCAGTGCCTGAATGAGCTTGTAGGTATTGTACGGGAGAAGGAGTCCCGCCATATCTTTGATGCAGATGGAGTCAGCCCCCATTTCTACGAGTTCCTTCCCCAGCTTCACAAAGTCCTCGTCTTTGTGATAGGGACTCACGGTGTAGACGATGCAGCCCTGGGCATGCGCGCCGGCTTCCTTGGTTGCACGCATGGCGGTCTCCAGATTTCTCGTATCATTCAGTGCATCGAAGATACGGATAATGGAAACGCCGTTATCCACGGACCGCATGATGAATTCACGGACAACGTCATCTGCCATGGGATGATAGCCGAAAAGGTTCTGCCCGCGAAGCAGCATCTGGATCGGGGTTTTGAGATTCTTTTTGAGAAGACGAAGCCGCTGCCATGGGTCTTCATTCAGAAAACGAAGGCAGACGTCAAAAGTCGCCCCGCCCCACGCTTCGATGGCATGGTAGCCGATGCTGTCCATTTTCTCAAGGATCGGCAGCATATCGACGATGCGCATGCGGGTCGCCGCCAGAGACTGCTGTCCATCGCGCAATACCGTTTCTGTGATTTTCACTGATTTCTTAGCCATAGTGATACTCCATTCTTGTGCTTGTCACAACGTAATTTCATGTTGTCATGAATATAACACGGCTAAGAAGATAAATAAAATTTATAACGTTAATGATTGTATTAGGAAGTTTTATGACCAATCATTAAAAAGGTTCAAGGTTAGCCTCGGGGGGGGCGGCGCATTTCGTCATCCTGAGCGGCGAAAAACGTCGTATGTCAAAAAAATGGCTTATCTAAAATATGAGAACTGAGTCGAAGGATCTAAGCGCCGCGGAGTTTTGAAACCAGCGGTTTTCTCGTATCGCAAACCTAATCCCTAGATACTAATTCCTAGTCACCAGTTACTAGTCACTAGAGATCACAAATCCTTAGTCACTCGTTTTTAACAACTTTATGAATTCCTTCACCGCCGCCGGTGTATAGGATCCGTGCGGCAGGAGCAGGCGGTAGCGGCGGATGGCGTAGCGGGAGCGGAATGTAAAGAAACGGATGTGCTGCTCGGTCCCGTCGACAAGGCGGTCGCTCAGGAAGGAAGCGCCGATGCCGGCAAGCGCAAGGCGATAAGCGGTGACGAGCTGCGGCACTTCGATATATCTCTTGGGATTCACCCCTGTTTCTTCAAAAATTTTCAGGCTACGCGCCCCGAGATTGATATGCGCATCGATGGCAATGAAGGGGATCTCCGGAAAATCCGAAAGCTCCACTTGAGGCGCATTTCCGGCAAGATGCCGCCCCGCGGCCACTTCGCCTGCCGAGAAAGCCTTGGAAAGCAGGGGCTCCGGCAGTGGAAAATGAGAAGGCAGGGCGAGCAGGATATGGTCACTGAAGCTCTCGTAGTTTTCGAATTCCTGAATGACCGATTCGTCGCAGCTGAATGTAAAATCAAGCTTATGTTCTTTCAAAAGGTCTATCAGCCGGTCCGAGCTCGTTTCCTCCATGCGGATATGGATGTGCGGGAAGCGGCGCGTGAACTGCGTGATATAGGGCGGGAGCAGGTACGCATTCATATAGTTCGTCCCGCCAAGACAGATATCCCCGCTCATGAGGCCGTGCAGGTCATCGATCTGCTGTTTCATTTCCTGCTCGAGGAGCATTTCTTTCTTAATATAGGAAATATACATCTCACCCACAGGCGTCAGCGTGAGCGGACGCTGGCCGCGGTGGAAGAGCGCGGCTCCGATGGCCTTCTCTACTTTCCTGATGGCAATGCTCAAAGCCGGCTGTGTGACAAAGAGCGCTTCCGCTGCTTTCGAAAAGCTACCATTGACATAGACCTGATATATGTATTTTTTCTCCAGCTCCATAATATAAATCTCCTTTATGAAAGCATTAGTATGATTAAATTGATTATATAATGCAAAAAGCGTATAGTAAAGGCATTCGATGAGAAAAAAGAATAGGAAGGAGTGCAGCAGGAGGCAGGTTCAGGGGGTTCAAAAGATTCACTGGTTTCCTTAAAACTCCGCGGTGCTTCCATATGATGATGCGCCCCTCCTCCCGTAGAACCTGCTGATTCTCTTTCGCAAACAGTCATAGGGCAACACGCCACGGGGCTGACCCTGAAGTTTGAAAGCAGGGATTAGGGATTAGTGGCTAGGGATTAGGAGCCTCGAGTGACTGGTGACTGGTGACTTGAATACTACTTTCGGGCATCGCCCCATATATACTCGCGGCGAAGCCGCCACCACCATTTCTAATTTCTCATTTCTAATTCCCCATTTGGGCAGAGCTTTCACACGCAATCAAAGGACGGTACGCCCGAGCGGCTAACCCTGAACCTGCACTCACATGACTTTTAATGATTCCATCCCAATTTCCAGTGCAGCATTTCTTCCGTAGTAGCCCCAGCCGCGCTGGTCGTGGGAGAGAGCGGCGAGCGTGTCTGCGGTGAAGAGGATCTGTGCGAATTCCTTCCCGCGGAAGCGGGCGCACGCAGCGAGTGCTGCGGCTTCCATATCGACGACGTTACAGCCTGCCCTGCGGCGGGCTTTTATTTTTTCCTTCGTCTCGCGAAAGAAGCCGTCGCTTGTCCATGTGACAGCAGGCGTGAAGGGGATGCCCTTCTCCTTCATCCATGCCTCGATACGAAGGCGCGGTGCTTCATCGAAGGAAATCCAGTCTCCAGCCTCCTGATAGTGGAAGGACGTCCCTTCCTCGCGGAAGGCTTTTTCTACGGGGAGGAAGGCGTTCTCCGGCAGGTCAGTGAGCGCGCCGCAGCAGCCTATGGCGAGGATCTTTTCTCCGCCATAGGCATAGAGACGCTCCTCCATCAGAACGGCCGCAGGCGCACCGACGGGGGCCTGCATGAGCGCGATGGGGCCGGCGGGCGTTTGGATCTCATAGATGGGGAAACTTTTTGTGATCGAGGCGAAGTATCCGAGGGGCACTCCGCCTTTTTCCATGGCAAACCGCTCGATGCGTGCTTCGCTTAGGAAGGCGAAGAGGCAGCGGGCGGGCAGGCGGAGGGAAAGATGTTCGAAGTCCGGAGCGATGAGCCCCGGCGCGGGATCAAATGGGGTCATGATGGAGGCCTTTCTGACGATGACTGGTGACTGGTGACTAGTGACTGGGGATTAGGAAATGAGAAGTCAGCTCCTCGATCTGATTTCTCCAATTATCCGTATCGTACTCGATCTGCTCCGACCAGCGGGAGACGGCGCGGAAGGGATCTTTTGTGTGCACGGCCTCAAGGTAGATGAAGAGCGTACTCTCCTCGGCAAACCGGGCGAGTACGGAGACGGGAACGGCGGGCTGATCCCAGTCTTCGGGGATGGCAAGGTCCAGCTGGCGATAGAGGATGTATTGGTAGATGGCATCCCAGAATCCCGCAGGGACTTTGGGCGGGTGCGCCTTGGCCTCGTTCACCAGCTCTTCGGCGTGCGCCTGCATCCATGCGAGGCCCCTTGTCCACGCGGCATCGATGGGCTCCGTGCCTTCCATCGCGCGCAGCATGGCGGATACGGATTTCATGGAAAGGTCGAGGGTGAAATGGCATTCTTTGTCGGAAAGGGACAGAAGCAGTTCATCCATGAGCTGGGAAAATGTCACGGTCATGCCGTCATACCCGGCTGCTTCCGGATCCTGAAGATCGAATGTGAGGGGCAGGTGCTCGGCGATCTGTTCCACCGTGCGCTCACAGCAGAGCCCCGTACCCGAGAGCTCGGCGCCGCATGGATATTTGTAGAAACGCGGGTGCTCCCGGCAGATGTCGCAGAGCGCATCCTCGCCGAGCTCCAGTACCAGACGGCAGAGGCCGGCTTTGTTCAGGAAATGGCAGTAGCCTTTCTCGTTCAGCGTAAAACAGGTGGAACCATCCTCCGACGTTCCCATCCATTGCCGGATCTCCTGACACAGCGGGCTCTTGAGCGTTTGGTAATAGTCCTTCGTGTCTTCGTCGATGTCGATCTCCCATGTCTGGCAGCAGGTGTGCCGGCAAGCGCCTGCCTTGCAGCGGAAGTCAGGGAAGAATGTGGGGAAAATGGTCAGGGACATGGGGATGCCTTCTTTCAAAAAATAAGGGTTCAGGGTTCAGGGTTCAAGGTTCAAGGTTCAGGGTTGTGGTGGCGGCTTTGCCGCAGTATAAATAATGGCGATGCCAGAAAGTCTCTTGATAGCAGGCTTCCCTCGTATCATCAGCCTTCCCCTTGAGGGGAAGGTGCCCCGAAGGGGCGGATAGGGGGTGACTTTGGTAGGAAAGATGAATGACCGAAAGAGCCCTAATGACTGGAGTGCCAGCTCATGGCACTGCCATTTCTCATGCAAGCGAGACTTTCAACTGTCATCAAGGACGGCACGCCCCAGGGGCTAAATTAACTTTCCTTCCAGATGATCCATCTCGTGCTGGATGACTTCTGCGATGAAGCCCTTGAATTTCTTTTTCTTCACGCGGAAGAGCTCATCGCGATACTTGATCTCGATTTCCTCATAGCGCGTGGTCTTTCGCTCGCCGGAAAGGGAGAGGCAGCCCTCTTCGGCCTCATAGGGACGGGCAGCGGAGAGGCGCTCGGGATTGTACATGACGACGATATCCTTCCCCTGACGGAAGGCGATGATGGCTTTCGCAAAGCCGATCATGTTCGCAGCGAGCCCCGCGCAGGTGTCTCTATGGGCGGCGAGGGTGTCTTTCAGGTCTTCGGCGATGGCCTTGTCCTCGCAAGCGGCGGGCGCGGCCTTCTGCTGAAGAAATATGATGTCTTTCACAATGTCTCTTTTCATGAGATATCCTTTCTGAGGGAGGGGGAACGTGGTAAAATGGGGAAAAGGGGTCACCGGCCTGTTTGGGAGAGTCCTTTTGAACCGGCAGGACCCATTGAATCTGCTTTTTTCTATTATACGAAAGAAGGAATCATTATGGCAAAGGTTATTGTAATTTCCGGTCATCCGCATCTGGAACGTTCCATCATGAACAAGACCATTCTGGAAGAATTGAAAAAGGCTGCCGAAGGCGGTGCATCGATCGCGATCGATGATATCGCAGAGAAGGGCTGCTGCCATTTGGATGTGGCAGCGGAGCAGGCTCTTCTGAAAGAAGCGGACACCATCGTCTTCCAGTTCCCTGTCTACTGGTTCAATGCACCGGCCATGCTGAAGCACTGGTACGAAGAAGTCTTTACTCCGGGCTTCGCACACGGCGAAGGTGCGACCGGGCTTAAGGGTAAAAAGCTCATCATCTCTGCGACGGCCGGCGCTCCGGACGGCGCGTACAGCACCGCCGGCATGGGCCATACGCTCGATGAATTCTTCGATAACTTCTATGTCATGGCGGCTATGACCGGTATGGAAATGGCCAAGCCGATCCTAACCTATGGCGCGATGTTCATCCCGGGCGTTTCCACCGAGGCTGACAAAGAGAAGCTCGTCGCGCTCGCCAAGGAGCATGCGAAGAAGCTGCTTGAGGAAATCGGGGACTAGGGACTGGTAGCTAGTGACTAGGATTACTTTTTCTGTTCTTACACGGATTTCCCAACCAAAAAGTCCCGCTGCTTCGTAAGAAGCGGCGGGACTTTTGGGTCTGAAGTCTGAAGTCTGAAGTCTGAAGTCTGAAGTCTCAAAGTCTCAAAGTCTCGGTGTCCAGAAATCCTAATCCCCAGCTATTAATCCCTAGCCACCAGTCACTAGTCCCCAGTCCCCATCACAGCGAGAATCCGTCTGTGGCATCGCCCGGTTTATCGAGACGGCGGGCGACGTCTTCGTAGAATTCACCCAGATGGAAGACGAGGACATTCAGCGTGTCGCGGATGGTCTCGGGGTCGAAGTGTTCGTTCGTGGAGGTCACGCAGACATCGAGGAAGACGTTGTCATCGCTGCCGATCGTGTATTTCACGATGGCATGCTCCCCATTCAGCTTGTTCAGGAAAGGGACGAAGGTCTTTCTGGCCGGGCCCTTCGGCGCGGTGCCGAGGTGGATGCGGATCAGGGTGTACATGCTGTTGTCCGTGATGACAGCGCAGACCAGCCGGTGCTTGCCCGCAGGCAGCGCGGTCATGAAGACGACCGTGTCGTAGGAGTCGTGTGCATCTTGACGGCGGAAGAAATTCAGCCCTTCCTTCTTGAGGTAGGATTCGAATGCATCTGCTTTGAGATTTTTTTTGAAATTGCCTTTTGTCGGGAATGGAATCGTATTGTCAGCCATGAGAGAGCCTTTCTGCACCATGTGCGGAGAAATTTTTAATGTGACTTTATTATAGCGGTTCGAGGGGCAGGGGGCAAGGCTTTGCAGCTGCCTGTAGATCGCGTTTGAACGCCTCGATTGAATGAGAAATTAGAAATGCGAAATGGTGGTATGGCGCATAACAATATAGAAGCGTCGCGGAGTATAGATGGTGGCGATGTCCGCTTGAGACGTTAGACTTGGAGACCAGGAGATTTTAGAAGTCAGAAGCCTGAAGTCTAAAATCTGAAGTCTCCCGTCTCCTAGTCTATTAGTCTCTTAGTCTCCTAGTCACAAGTCACAAGTCACAAGTCACAAGTCACTAGTCACACTAGTCACGCTACGCCCCAATAAATTTTCTTGACAATCCTAAAGGCGCTGGCTATACTTGGTATAACTTCGAACGAAAGGAAGAACCACCATGAGACAGATCTCTGACACCATGAGAACTGCATATGCGTATGACTTTACCGTCAGCTATTATTATGGCTGCGGCTATTTGGCGTACACGAATTCTCATGAGCGTATCACCCCTTCCAGATAAGCAGGATAGGAATCGAGGACAGGCCCACGAGAGCCTGTCCTTTTTTGTTAGGGGAATGGTTCAGGGTTAGCCCGTGGGGTGTGTCGCCCTTTGATTGTGAATGAAACTTTGTCTGAATGAGGAATTAGGAATGGTGGTGCGGCGCATAAAAATCAGAAGCGCCGCGGAGTATAAATAGTGGCGATGCCCGAAGGCGGTATTCAAGTCACCAGTCACTAGTCACTAGTCACTCCTAATCCCTAATCCCCAGCCACTCATCCTTCATCCCCGCTTTCAAACGTAGTTTGTGGGCGTCCCCTGAATCCATAAATCCATTTCTTTCGAAGAACGTATACCGTAGGATAGAAGCATTGCCTGAAGGCAAAGAGGAGGAATTCGTATGATTATCGTTATGAAACAGAGTGCACCGCTGACAGAGATCGAAAGACTCGAAGATGAGCTTCGCGAGAAGGGTTTCCAAGTCGACAGAAGCCGCGGCTCGAGCAAGGTTGTGCTGGGACTTGTCGGAGACACGACGAGCCTCGATGAGCGCGATTTCCTGAGTAATGAATGGGTCGATAAGGTCATGCGCGTGCAGGAACCATACAAGCGGGCGAGCCGCGCCTTCCATCCGCAGGACTCGGTCATCGATGTCGCGGGCGTGAAGGTCGGCGGGAAGAAGCTCGTCGTCATGGCAGGGCCGTGCTCCATCGAGACACCGGCGCAGATCGGCGCCATTGCATCGGCGGTGAAGGCATCCGGCGCATCGATGCTGCGCGGCGGCGCGTTCAAGCCGAGAACGTCCCCCTACTCTTTTCAGGGACTTGGCGAGAAAGGGCTCGATATGCTGATCTCCGCGGCCAGAGAAGAGAAGCTCCCCGTCGTGACCGAGCTCATGAGTGCAGACAAGATCGGCATGTTCCTGGAGAAGAAGGTCGACCTCATCCAGATCGGCGCGAGAAATATGCAGAACTTCGATCTTCTGAAAGCGGTCGGCCGTCTCCATGTGCCGGTGCTTCTGAAGCGCGGCATGTCGGCGACGATCGAGGAATGGCTGATGAGTGCGGAATACATCATGTCGGAAGGAAATCACAACGTCATCCTCTGCGAGCGCGGCATTCGTACTTTTGAAAAGGCGACAAGAAATACACTCGACCTTTCGGCGGTGGCAGCGGTGAAGCGCATGAGCCACCTGCCGATCATCGTCGATCCGAGCCACGCGACCGGCCGCCGCTGGATGGTAGAGTCCATGGCCATGGCAGCGATCGCCGCCGGCGCCGATGGCATCATGTGCGAGGTACATAATGATCCCGAGCATGCATGGTGCGATGGCGCAGAGTCCATCACGCCGGAGACTTTCGATCATATGATGGGAAATCTCAGAAAACTCGCCCCGATCGTGGGAAGAGAAATATAGGGGAATCAGTGACTGGTGACTAGTGACTGGTGACTGGGAGATGGCAGACTCTCGTATCGTCATTTCGAGCGTAAGCGAGAAATCTTTGTCATTTGCGGTCAGAAGTACGATGTCAGAAAATCCCAAACGGGAAACCTGTTATCCTCCAGCCTTCGGGCATCACCCTTTATAAAAATCGACGCGAAGCGTCGCTCCGCCTAAGCCTTCCCCATGGCGGGAAGGACTTTGGACTTCTCCCTCCTTTCTTTGGAAGGAGGTGCCCCGAAGGGGCGGAGGTTGGCTCCCGCAGCGGGATGAGACGAAATGTGAGACAGCCCGTCCTCCCGTTTCGTCATCCCGAGCGCAGCCGAGGGATCTTTCTTGTCGCAGCGGTGTACGGCATGCATGCGGCTGCTCAGAAAACCGCTCAGGCGCTCATCTCACACTCTCCGTTTCACCGGTGTGCAAGGGAAGATTTCTCGCTTCGCTCGAAATGACAATACGGGGAAGGCGATACTCTCATTTTCCGCCCTTGAGACGTATTTCCCCTCTCTCTTTCATACCGCCGGTGCCCTATCCGCCCCTACGGGGCACCTTCCCCTCGAGGGGAAGGCTGACGATACGAGGGAAACCTACCATCGCAAACCTTCGGGCATCGCCCCGTTTCGTCATCCTGAGCGGCGAGATACGTCGTATGTGAGATAACGAATACCAGAACAGCTGCGACCTGAGCCGAAGGATCTCGGCGAAGCCGCCACCTTCATTCCTAATTCCTCATTCGCGCAAAGTTTTCATTCAGAATCAGTGGACGGAACCGCCCTACGGGCTGACCCTCCAAGAAAGGAGCCTCGCCATGGATCATTCACAGTACCTCACCAGTATGGGCATCACTCTCTGCCGGCGGGCGCTTTTTTCCTATACCAGCCAGCCGCAGGGAAGCTACGGACTTCACGTGATCTTCCGAAAATTCGTGAAGGAGAAGAAGATCCTGATGCACGACCGTGATCGGGACAACTGGTGCGCCTTCCTCTCAGACTACATCGTCTTTCGCCTCTACATCGCCAAGTATATCCTGAAGGACTATGCGAAAGACTACACCCCGCTCCTTCATATTTTCGAAGGCATCCATCAGATCGAGGATGCCTTCCCTGCCTTCTTCCGGGAAGAGGCAGACCCGGGGCGTGCGGTCGGCGACCAGTCCTTCCTCCCGCCGGATCTGGATACGCGATACCGGGCAGAGGAAATGGACCATTTCTACAATATCTTCAATGCTGTATCGACCAAGATGGAGGAAAAGCCGCTGGACCGGAATCAGCGGCTGAAAAGCATCATCACGAGCTGTCTCACCATCCTTTCTGAAAAGAATCATGTACCGCTCTACACGCCGATCTTTTATTTCTTCAGTCAGGAAACGCTCCGCTATGCCCAGTTCCTTGCGGATTTTTGCAAAGGCCTCATTCCCGATGAGTTCTACGAAGTCATGCACGCCATGCCCTATCAGGCTGTCAAGAAAAAGGAAGATCCCTTCTATACCAGCTACCATCTCCCTGCCTGCATCGCTATCTTCGTCTCACTGCTCCTCTTCTTCGTCCTCTGCGAGGGAGGATGGAACGTGAGCCTCCGCTAGGACATGCACCGCCTTGCCGTTCAGGCATGACCGCATCCTTCCCTGCGTTCTTTGTTTTTATGTCAAAAAAGCCGGGATCGTCACCATGACGATCTCGGCTTTTGGGCTTCTATGGGCTTCTATTTCACCATTTCCAAGAATTCTTTCCTGAGCGCGCTGTCCGTCTTAAAAGCACCGGAGGACGCCAGCGTCCGTGTCTTTGTCCCCGGCTTCTTGATGCCGCGGGCGGTCATGCAGGAGTGTTCCCCTTCGATGAATACGATGACGTCATCGGCATGTGTCACGAGGCGCATGATATCGCGGATGTCTGTACCGATGCGTTCCTGCAGCTGAAAACGCTTCGAGACAGCATCTGCGATGCGGGCGATCTTCGAAAGACCGATGACGCGGCCGCGCGGGATATAGCCGACTGCGACCTTCATATTGTACATCAGTGCGATGTGATGCTCGCAGTGGGAAAAGATGTCGATGTCTTTCACCACGACCATATCGCTCTCCGGCGTTTCGAAAGTCTTTTCAAATTCCCGGGCGATATCTTCATTGGATACCGCATTATAAGCAAACTGCTCCGCCATCATGTCCGCAAAGCGTTTCGGGGTCTCGACGAGGCCTTCGCGCATGGGATCATCGCCGACAGCCTCGATGATGAGCCGCGCAGCTTCTTCCAATTTCTTTAGATCGACCATTATACGCCTCTCCTCTCTGGATCCCAGATGATCTTGTGCAGCTGCACCTGGACCCGGACATCACTCAATCTCTCTCGTCTGACATACTCCACCAGGTCGGCAGGGGCGATGCGTCCCCACACCGGGCTCACATAGAAGGCCGGGTCTTCGCCCTTGTGGAAATGCGCGGCGATGATCGCCTTCATCTCATCCATGTCGGCTTTAGAGCTCACGACGAATTTCAGCACATCCTCTTTCCCGAGGAGCCTGAAATTTTCCTCCAGCATCCGTTCCTTCATGCCGCTTCCGCCGCATTTGAAGTCCATCGTGTAGAATGTCCCCTGCGGCCGCTCTTGGAAGAGGGGCACCGCGCCATTCGTCTCGATATTCACCTCATAGCCCTCTTTGCCAAGGACTTCGCACAGGTGCCGAACGGGATGGAGCATCGGCTCACCGCCCGTCAGCGTGATCTTCTTCCACGGGAAGGCATGGATGCGGGAAAGAAGCTCTTCTTCCGTCAGCGCTTCGGCCGTGTCCGTGAGCGAGAGCGAATAGGCGGTATCGCAGTAGCTGCAGCGCAGGTTACAGCCCGCAAGGCGCACAAAGATCGCCATGAGGCCCGTGCGCTTCCCTTCGCCGTCGATGCTGTCGAAGATCTCCGTCACGTGGAAGAGCCCGTCATCATAGCGGTACGCTTCAGTCTTTTTCATATGTTGCCACATTCCCTTCCGTCTCCTGCACCGACACGCGGATACAGTGAGGAATGCGGTCGCAAAGCCACTTCGCGATGTTCTCCGCGGTCGGATTCAGTCCCCCCAAGACATCGTTGATGACATGGTGGTCGAACTGGTTCACGATCTCCTTGATCTTGGAGAAATCCACGACCATGCCATTGTGGTCGAGCGTGTCATTCTGCACCGTGACCGTAATGATCCAGTTGTGTCCATGGAGATTCGTACACTTGCTTTCATAGTCCAGGTGCAGGAAATGCGCACCGGATACTTCGATTCGTTTCGTTACTGTAAACATGGGTGATTATCCTTTATATGAAATACGGAGGGTTTCAAGATTTGATGAAGATGGCGGGAAGGGGCGCTGCTTCTCTTTGAGAGCTGCCTTCTCACTCTTTTTCTAGTGCCGGATCCTTGACGCCATTCGCTGCGAAGGCGGCTGCCCTGTCGATGCATGTGCCGCATGTGCCGCAGGGCTTCTCCCCGCCCTCATAGCAGCTCCATGTGAGCTCATAGGGCGTATGGAGAGAAAGACCGGTCGCCACGACGCCGGCCTTATTCATTTCCGCAAAAGGGAAAACGAGATGCACCTTGCCATAGGTGCCGATGGAAACGGCATCGCCCATCGCCTTCAGGAAGGGCTCGCTGCAGTCCGCATAGGCATCGCCTGCCGCATCGTCTGCGTGCGCGCCGATGTAGATATCGACTTCATCCTCTTCAAAGAGGCTCGCCGCGAGCGAGGCCGCCGTCGAGAGCATGAGTCCGTTGCGGAAAGGCACATAGGTCGAGACCTTGCCCTCCCCGTTCTTGGCGATCTGCTCCGCATAGCTCTCGTGGACGATCTCTTCTGTGGAGCCCGCGAGGAGGGAGCAGTTCGAATACTGGAAAATGGCAGAAAGATCAAATTCGTAGTGCCGTACATGGTAGTACGCTGCGACCTTGCGTGCCGCAAGGATCTCTTTCTTGTGCTTCTGCCCATAAAAAATAGAAGCAGTCACGACGTTCTCTGCTCCCAGTCTGTCTACCGCCAGCGAGACGCAGGTGGTCGAGTCCACACCGCCGCTGGAGAGGATAATAGCTTTTTTCATCTTGCCTCCTGTTTTTTATAGTTGGTGTTCAGATGACAACTGAGATGGATATTTTTCGGTACGCCTTGGCGCACGGATAGGAAAAAGCCGGACGAGCCGCTTCGGGGCATGGGGCTTTCCTATAACCAATTTATTATAGCATAGATGGCAAGGAGAAGGTAGGCAAAACGAGCCAGTGACTCGTGACTGAAGTGCCACCTTTGGGCATCGCCTCTTTTCGTCATTTCCTCATCTATACTTGATAAAATCTCTGAAATCTAAAAATTTTTCTACCTATACTCGAAAAACTTTTGATTTTCGAAATTTTCTCAGTGTATAATAGATAAAAAGCAAGGAGGTGTGCCATGATTGAACGACCTTATTATTTGAATCAGCTCCTTCGCGCGAAGGATACGGATTTCATCAAAATCATCACCGGCATTCGCCGTTCAGGAAAGTCCACGCTGCTTGAGATGTTGAAGAAGCACCTGCTCACTCAGGGCGTCCCAGAAAATCACGTCATCCACATCAGCTATGAGCAGATTCCCTGGTTTCCGTTGGAAAAGGCAGAGACGCTCTATGCGTACATCAAAGAGCATATCACGGAGCCTGCCCATCGCTACTACCTTCTCATCGACGAGGTACAGGAGCTCGAAGAATGGGCGAAAGTCATCAACGGGCTGAAAGCGACGTTTCCACTCGATATCTACATCACTGGCTCAAACTCGCGTCTCTTCTCAGGCGAGTATCTAACTTACATCACAGGACGGTACATCGAAATCAAAGTGTACCCGTTGTCGCTTTCTGAATTCATGACATTCCGCGGCTATGACGAAAGCAACGTTGCAAAAGCATTCAATGAGTATCTCACCATTGGTTCTTTCCCAGCCGCAGCAGTCGCGAAAGACCCCGAACTTACAGAAATCATCAACAGCGGCCTCTTCGACTCCATCTTTGCACGAGACATCATCATCCGCGGCGGCATCCGCAATGAAGGCGTCTTCCTCAAAGCCGCCAAATTCATCATGGAGAATATCGGAAATCCTCTCTCCGTGAGTGCTATCAGCCGAACGCTGAAATCGCAGGGCTCTTCCGCAAGCGTGGATACCATCGATAACTACCTCACACAGATGGTCAATACCTATGTGCTCTACCAATGTGAACGCTACGACATCCGTGGCAAAGAGCGGCTTCGCACCAATGGCAAGTATTACGTAGCTGATCTGGGGCTTCGCAATCGTCTCATCGGCTACCGCAGAGGAAATCTGGGGCATGTCATCGAAAATCTAGTCTACCTCGAACTCCTTCGCCGCGGCTATACCATTTCCACCGGCCTTTACAATTCGCTGGAGGTGGACTTTGTCGCGCAGAAAGGCACAGACATCCGCTATTACCAGGTGTCGCTCTCGGTCATGGAAGAAACCGTGCTTGCCCGCGAACTTGCGCCGTTCCAGAAAATCACAGACAATTTTCCCAAGTACCTTATTACCATGGACACCATCGATTTCTCACAGAATGGCATCATCCACCAGAATCTCTATGACTTCCTGCTCGGAAAAAATAAGCAGTGACCGATGCCCGCAGTGATGCGTACTTTATAATTTTTTTATTCCCATTTTTATTGCAAACGATTCTGTTTGATTGGACTAAAGGAGAACCACTATGCACGGCGGAGACGCAGATGAATTTATCGACTATATGAATGACGGAGAGGCTTCTGTCCGTCACAGAAGTTTCGTGTACCGTTTCTCGGGGCTGAAGTACCACGCGGGGCGGCATGCGTATCGGATCAGCATCGAGAAGTACCGCTTCACGAAGGAGCCTTTCGAAGACTTCATGGAGCTTGTCTATCACTACGAGTCGGAGGATGCAGAGGATGTCCTGAATCACCTCACCGAAGACATCCTCTGGGATGGGAAATCATTCTATGAGCTGGAAAAGGCACTGACGTGGATTGACTGGTGACTGGTGACTGGTGACTAGGGATTAGGGATTTAGGGATTTAGGGATTTAGGGATTTAGGGTGCTCGTCTGCCCCTTCCTCCGGAAGGAGCAGACGAGCACAGCGAGGCGGGGGCTGGTTGCGATAGATTCAATACTCCGCGGCGCTTCTATTTTTATGCGTCGCACCAACATTTCTCATTTCTAATTTCTCATTTTAAGTTCCTGTTTTCCTCCATGATAATCCAACCCATACTATCGCAAATAAAAAAGCAGCCTCGCGGCTGCTTTTTTATGTTGCTCAGTCCTTCGGACGAATGACAACGTATCTATACGGTGCTTCGCCTTCGGAATCGGTGGAGACGGCGTGGTCGTCCTGCAGAGCCAGATGGATGATGCGACGTTCGCCGGCAGCCATCGGTTCGAGGCGGACTTCTTCGCCCGTGCGCTTCACCTTGCCTGCGAGGCGTCTGGCGAGGGCTTCCAGGGTATCCTGGCGGCGCTCTCTGTAGTTTTCGACGTCAAGCAGGATGAAGTAGTGATGACGGAAGGATTTCCCGGCGGCTAAGTTCGTCAGGTACTGGAGCGCATCCAGTGTCTGTCCGTGCTTGCCGATCAGGATGCCCAGACCATCGCCCACCAGATTGATCATGATCCGTTCTTCGGTCATGCGGCATTCCATGGTGACAGCAAGGTGCATACCGGCAAAGACGCCCGTAAGGAAGTTCTTTGCTTCTTCAGCGACCTTTTTCTGTTCTTCCGGATCGAAAGCCGGCTCTTCACGCTCGGCTTTCTTCTCTTCTGCCGGTGCTTCTTCCTTCACTTCTTCGGCAGCTTCTTCTGCCTGTGGTACTTCGGCCGGCGTTTCTTCCTTCGCTTCTTCGGCAGGGATTTCTGCCGCCGGTGCTTCTTCGGCAGGAGATGCTTCTTCGACAGTGTCTTCCGGCACTTCTTCATCCGGTGCGGAAATGTCTACGACAGCCATCTTCTTGTGGATGAGTCCGAAGAGTCCGCTGGAAGGCTGCTCGACGACATGGACGACTGCTTCTTCGCGGCTGATGCCGAGCTTTTCCAAGCCTTCCGCAACAGCGGCTTCGATGGTTTTTGCTGTGATTCTGACTGTTCTCATTTTTCATCAGCCTCCCCAGTGCTCTTAGCAGGTGCTTCTGCCGTAGCCGGCTTTTCATCGCTGGCTGGTTCTTTTACTTCTTTAGGAGCTTCTGCTTTTTCAGGAGAGGCTTCTTTGTTTTCGTCTTTCGGTGCATCCGCAGGCTTCTTCACGACTTTCTTGATGACTTTCTTGCGGATGATTTTTTTCTTCTTTACTTCCGCTTTCGGCTGGTTCTCTCCATGGACGGTGAGGGTCCCTTTGGAAGATTTGCCGCCGATGCGTTCCTTCATTTCGCCCCAGTACATGATGGTCTGCTGGACGAGCTGGTACAGGTTGCAGACGATCCAGTAAATCACAAGGCCGCTCGGGAAGTTCAGGGACATCCAGCCGATCATGACAGGCATCATGAGCAGCATGGTCTTCTGGTTGCTCGGTGCGTCCTTCGGGGTGGTCTGCCAGGAAATGATGAAGGTGGAAGCAGCAGAGAGGATCGGAAGGATATAGGTCTCATCCGGTACAGCCAGGCTTTCCAGCCACAGGAAACTCTCGTGAGCCGGATCATAGGAAAAGCCCTGCAGTGCGTAGTAGATGGAGATCAGGAATGGCATCTGGATCAGGAGCGGCAGGCAGCCGGAGAGCGGAGAGGCTCCGTTTTCCTTGTAGAGCTTGCCCATTTCTTCGCGCAGCTTCTGCGGGTCATTCTTGTATTTCTTCTGAATCTTCTGCATTTCCGGCTGAATGGCCTGCATGGCCTTCATGGACCGGATCTGTTTCAGGGCGAGCGGGAGCAGCAACGTCTTGATAATGACGGTCAGTACGATGATGGCGATCCCGTAGCTCGGAAATCCCAGGTCTTCTGTCATTTTGTAGCAGAATTCCAGGCAGACGCGCATGACCTCTGCGAGGAGTCCGACTAAGCTCGACAGAAATGGAATCTGAAAATCACTCATTGGTTACTCCTTATACGGCCTGTATTGCAGCCGCTAAATGCCCGAGCCTTCTAAATTTCAAGAGCCCGGTGAGTTTTCGGGAAATCAATCGGCGGTTATGGTGGGGTGGATGGCCGGGGATTGGTAGCTAGTGAACTAGTGACTAGTGACTAGTGACCAGGGATTAGGGATTAGGGATACGAAATGAGAAATGGCGGTGCAGCGCATCAAAGGTAAGAAGCGCTGCCAGTTTTAAAACTCGCGGCGCTTTCATTTTATTTTGCGCCGCACCTTCACTCCTCACTCCTAATTCCTCACTCCTCACTTTTTTCTATGCGAAGCATTGAAAAAAGACAGCCTCTTCACGGGAGCGGGTCGTATCCACCTTTGTGAAACGGGTGGCACTTGGAAATCCGCTTGATCGCGAGCCAGCTGCCTTTTAGGGCTCCATATTTTTGAAGCGCCTGCAGTGCATATTCGCTGCAGGTCGGGTAGAAACGACAGCAAGGAGGCTTCAGGGGAGAGATAAACGCTCTATAGAATCGGACAAGACCGATCAGAAGCTCTTTCATCTTATTTCACCAGAATTCCGGCTTTGCGCCACAAGGAAAGGATCGCTTTCTCCGCCTGCTGATAGGTGGCACCGGTCAGGAAGATGCCTGACAGCATCACCACTTCATAATGGGGCGAAAGCTCAGCCATATGAAGGCGGTAGACCTCCTTCATCAGACGTCTTGCACGGTTCCGCGCAAAGGCGTGGCCGATTTTCTTCGTAGTCACGAAGCCCATGCGGGTGCCCGGCTTTTTGGTTTTCACCACATAGCAGAGCCCGGCCCGATTGCTGAAACGTTTGCCGGATCTGTAAATCCGACGGTAATCCCTGTTCTGTCTGATACGAGAAGAGCGGGGCAGTGTATACCCCACCCTCTCCTCGCTGATTTCTTGATTAGGCACTTAATACCTTTCTGCCCTTTGCTCTTCTTCTCTTCAGAACAATACGGCCTGCTTTTGTTTTCATACGAGCGCGGAAACCGTGGGTCTGTTTTCTCCAATGGTTGTTCGGCTGGAATGTCATCTTTGCCATGTATAAACACCTCCTTACATCGTGTTGTGCCATTTATCGTGCACCATAACAGAATAATTATATCTAAGAGAAGAGGGGATGTCAATAAAGTTTGGAAGGAAATCTTGACAAGGGGGGATAGCCCCAGGGCGGGGCGTCCCTTGATTGTGAATGAAAGCCTTGCTCGAATGAGGAATTAGGAGTGAGGAGTGAAGGTGGCGGCGCATAAAATTATGAAAGCGCCGCGGAGGTTTGAAACTAGCGGTTTTCTCGTATCGCAAACCTAATCCCTAGCTACTAATCCCTAGCTACTATCCACCAGTCACCAGCCACTAGCTCCCCTTCGATTTCCACAATAGCATCCCGCTTCCTGCTACGATGAGCGCGCCGCCGATCCATGATGCCGGGGTCAGTACCTCTCCCCAGAGCGCCCAGCCGGCCACGATGTGAAAGAGAACGCCGGTGTACATGACGAAGGTGACGATCATCGGGTGGATGTGCGTCGCGCCCCATGTGAAGCAGACCTGTGCAAAAATGGCAGAGAAGGAAAGGGCAAAGAGCCAGAGGCATTCTGCCGCATCCGGCATTTGGAAATCGTGCCCGAGCATCAGCAGGAGACCGCCTGCCATGCTGTAGAACTGAAAATAAAAGACGATCTCTCCGCCGGAGTGCCCACCTTTTTCATTGAGTCTGCCGATGCAGGTGTAGGCGCACGCCGAGCAGAAGGCCGACACGACGCCGATGAGTGCATAGCCATTGAAGGAAGAGTAATCCCAGACTTTCAGCACCACCGCCGCACCGGCAGCGATGATGAAGAGCCAGAAGCGCACGTTTCCCGCGGGCGTGGTCTTGAGAAAAATCGGCGAAAGGATGCACATGAAGGGCGCAGCGAGCTGGACAAGGATCTCCGCATCGCCGAGCGTCAGCCCTTTGAGGCAGAAGAAAAAGAGCAGGATGCCCATCCCGCCGAAAATGCCGCGCGTATGAAGGAGCAGCCTGTCTTTCCCCGAAAAAAGAGGGAGCGACTCTCTCGCTGCGATAAGCGGCTGGAAGAAGAACCCTACGAGGCCGCGTACAAACGTAAGCTCGCCCGTCCCGAGGTAGGAGACAGCTTTCGCAGACACGTCCATCAGTGTGAAAAGAAGCGCCGCCAGGATCGAGGCAAGAATCCCGAGGGTCATAGAAGAAGGTTTTGTGGTCATGATTGAGTTCAATGGGTTCAGGGTTAGCCCGCGGGGCGGGACGCCCATGAATTGCGGATGAACGCTTTGCTCGAATGAAAAATTAGAAATGAGAAATTAGAAATGGTGGTGCGGCGCATAAAAACAGGGAAGCGCCGCGAATATTTATGGGGCGATGCCTGTGGGGGAAGCGTGAGTCCTTCGCCGCGAATGACAAAGATTTCTCGCTTCGCTCGAAATGGCGATACAGGAGACTGATGTCTCCTGGCCTCTTAATCACCCAATCACTCGAAACTCCTAATCCCTAGCTGGAGATTAGGTTTGCGATACGAGAAAACGCTAGTCTCAAACCTCCGCGGCGCTTCTGATTTTTATGCGCCGCACCAGCACTCCTCACTCCTCATTCGAAGCAGAGCTTTCATCAGGGGTGAAGGGGACGGCCCCCCACGGACGAACCCTGAACCCAATTTAAGTCTATCCTTATTTCACACAAATATGTCACTCTTGCATATTATGCATTTGACATTTTACTCAAATAGGTATACTATAAGTGAAGTGATTTGAAATTAAGTGTACATTTCAAGCTAACGATTCTTATCTTCATTGTTTAGGAGGACATGATGGACGCAAGAGAGAATGCTTATGTATTGTGGTTTGATGAACTGCACAGAAAAGATGTCAATCTGGTCGGAGGGAAATCTTCTTCTCTGGGTGAACTGACGACCTCGACCGGCGTGCCGGTACCATACGGCTACGCGACGACAGCTCATGCTTACCGTTATTTCATGGATGTCACCGGACAGAACAAAAAGATCCACGAGCTGTTGCAGGGGCTTTCCGATGTAGAAGACTCTGTCGAACTCCATGAAGTATGCACTAAGATCCGCGAAAGCATCGTTTCCGCTGAAATGCCGGAAGACCTCGCAACTGCGATCGGCGATGCTTACGAAGAACTCTCCAAGAAAGTCAACGAAGAAAATCCATATGTAGCCGTTCGTTCCTCTGCTACCGCAGAAGACCTGCCGGATGCTTCCTTCGCAGGCCAGCAGGACACCTACCTGAATGTCACCGGCCGTGACATGGTCATCCGTAAGGTCAAGGAATGCTACGCATCCACCTTCACCGACCGTGCGGTATACTACAGAGCGAAGAAGAATTTCGACCATGAAAACGTCGCTCTCTCCGCTGCTGTACAGATGATGGCTGACTCCAAAGTCGCAGGCGTCATGTTCACTGTAAACATTGCCAACGGCGATGACAAGTCCATCATGATCGAAGGCTCCTGGGGCCTTGGCGAATATGTCGTACAGGGCACCGTCACCCCGGATAACTTCATCATCAACAAGGAAGACCTCACCATCGCTTCCCGACACATCAATGAAAAAGCCATCGAGCTCGTTCGTAAACCGGGCGGCGATGTAGAAGAAAGAAAAGTACCGGAAGACCTTGCCAAGGCGCAGGCCCTCACCGATGAACAGGTCGTCCAGCTCGCTACCTATGCGAAAGCCATCGAAAAACACTATGGCTGCTACATGGATATGGAATGGGCTGTCGACCACCAGAACCGCGTCTGGATCCTCCAGGCTCGTCCGGAAACCGTTTGGTCCAAGAAGAATAAAGAAAAGAAAGCAGGCACTGAAGTGAAACTGACCACCGATCATAAAGTACTCGTCAAAGGTCTTCCGGCCAGCCCGGGAATGGCAGCAGGCAAATGCCACGTCATCACCGACCCGAAGGATATCAATGAATTCCAGGAAGGCGAAGTCCTCGTCACCACGATGACCTCTCCGGACTGGGTACCGGCTATGAAAAAAGCCATCGCGATCGTCACCGATGCTGGCGGCATGACCTGCCACGCTTCCATCGTTTCCCGCGAACTCGGCATTCCATGCGTCGTCGGCACCAAGAGCCGCAGCGTAGAAGCGACCAAAGTATTAAAATCCGGCCAGGATATCACCATTGACGCACAGAACGGCGTCGTTTATGACGGCATCGTCGCTGATCTTGTGAAGAAAGACGAACCGCAGCAGGCACAGGGCGTTGCTCAGACCGTAGTCGCTGAATACTTCGCACCGACCGGCACCGGCGTCATGATGAACCTTGGCGATCCGGATCTCGCTGATAAATATGCAAGCCTCCCATGCGACGGCATCGGCCTCATGCGTGAAGAATTCATCTGGACCACCTTCATCCATGAACATCCGCTCTACCTCATCGAACAGGGTAAACCGGAAAAAGTCATCGACATGCTCGCTGAAGGCATTTCCAAGGTCTGCCGCGCGCTGGCTCCACGTCCGGTCGTTCTCCGTTTCTCCGACTTCAAGTCCGGCGAATACAGAAACCTCAAGGGCGGCGACAAGTATGAACCTGTAGAACCGGCTGACCTGCTCGGCTGGAGAGGTGCTTCCCGTTACTACGACCCGACCTACACCGACGCTTTCCGTCTCGAACTCAAGGCAGTCAAGAAGGTCCGTGAAGAATTCGGTCTGAAGAACCTGAACTGCATGATCCCATTCTGCAGAACCGTCGATGAAGCACGCAAGGTCACCTCCATCATGAAGGAAGAAGGTCTGGAAAGAGGTCCGGACTTCAAGCTCTTCCTCATGGCAGAGATCCCGGCCAACATCATTCTGGCAGATAAATTCAATGAATTCGTGGATGGCTACTCCATCGGCTCCAACGACCTCACCATGCTGGTACTCGGCTGCGACAGAAACAATGACACCGTTTCTGCCCTCTTCGATGAAAGAAACCTCGCGATCAAGAGAGCTGTCCGCCACCTGATCGAGACCGCACACAAAGACGGCAAGACTGTCTCCATCTGCGGCCAGGCTCCGTCCGTATACCCAGACTTCACCGAATTCCTCGTCAAGAGCGGTATCGACTACGTATCCGTCAACCCGGATATGGTCAAAGCCACCAAGAGAAATGTGGCTCGTATCGAACAGAGACTGATGCTCGATGCAGCTACCGGCAGAGGAATCAAAGATACAGAAGACTATACCTGGTGATCTCGGGCGCTCCGAAGGGAGCCTGCCTGCCCCGTGAGAACGGGGGCGGTCAAGTGAAGAGCCAGACACGCTGTTGCCGCGGTGGGGACGCATGCGGCTCCAGATCGCCTTGACCGATCCGGCGATAGCTTTGAACTGAAAAATTCCGGTGACCGGGGCTGTTTTCGAGCAGTCCCGGTTTCCTGTCAATACAAAAAAGGAAGCAAATTATGCAGCTGACCAGCCGCCAAAAAGAAATTACCCGCATCGTGCGGGAAAATGGGCCGATCACAGGTGAAATGATCGCTGAGCGTCTCCATGTGACCCGAAGCGCCCTGCGGGGAGACCTGGCGGTGCTTCTCTCGGGAGAAGTGATCGCCGCCAGACGGAGACTGGGCTACTACTACCTGGGAGGAGGAGAGGATCCGGCTGCGGCAGAAATCCGTTCCTGCACCGCAGAGGCCTGCATGTCCAGACCTGTTTTGGTCAGTGCAGAGTCGAATGCCTACGATGCCGCTGTCCTTCTCTTCACCGAAGACATCGGCACCCTTTTCGTGGGGAAGCCCGATGACGTCATGGGCGTAGTATCCAGAAAGGATCTGTTGAAGACTGCCATGGGCCGTGAAAATCTGACCAAAGTGCCGATCTCCATGGTCATGACCTCCCGCTCGAAGATGATCTTCGCAGAGCCGGACGAAGACATGGTATCCGTTGCCCAAAAGCTCATTGACTATGAGATCGACTGTCTGCCTGTCGGCATCTTTCAGGATGTTGAAGGCGAGAAGAAATTCAAGCTCATGGGCCGCATTTCCAAGACCAATATCACCCGCCTCTTCCTCGATCTCGGAACGAAGAAGAGATAAGGGGCTTCATGGGTTAGCCCAAGGGGCGTGCCGTCCCTTGCTGCTCATCTCATTTCCAATCAATACCAAAGGAGGTCATCCTTTTGTCAAAAATACCAGAAGTGTACGTGGTTTCCGACTCTCTGGGAGAAACTGCGGAAAGTGTCGCCAAGGCGACTATCAGCCAGTTTGATGAAGATATCGACGTTGTGCGCGTGCCCTTCATCCGTCATGCAGAACAGATCCAGAAGGTCATCGAAGAAGCCGCAGAGCATGGCGCTGTTGTCTGCCATACCTTAGTCAGCCCGGAGCTTCGCGCGCATTTCGAGCGCATTGCGGAAGCGAACCATGTGAAGTACGTGGATATCCTGGGGCCGATGATGGACATGGTGCAGACCATTTCCGAGACGAAGCCCCGCATGAAGCCGGGCATCATCCACAAGCTCGATGAAGAATACTTCAAGAAGGTCGAAGCCATTGAATTCGCTGTGAAGTACGATGACGGCAAGAACCCGGCCGGCTTCAAGAAGGCCGATGTCGTCCTGATCGGGGTATCCCGCACCTCGAAGACGCCGCTCTCCATGTACATGGCGCACAAAAAATTCAAGGTAGCCAACCTTCCGCTCGTGCCGGAAGTCCCGCTGCCGGAAGAAATCTTTCAGGTGCCGCCCTATCGCATCATCGGTCTCATCATCGATCCGTACAAGCTGAATACCATCCGCAGCGAACGTATGAAAGCGCTCGGCTTCTCCGGAACGGCAAACTACACAGACATTGCCCGCATCGAGGATGAATTGTCCTACGCGAAGGAAATCATGCGCCAGCTCCACTGCCAGGTCCTTGATGTGTCGAACAAGGCCATCGAAGAAACGGCCAGCCGCATCATGGCGATCGTACAGAGAAATAAGGAACTGTACGGGGATAAATATTAAGAAAACAATAAAAGCCCATCTGGCTCATAAGAGCCGGATGGGCTTTTGTTGTTGGGTTCAGGGTTCAGGATTAGCCCGTGGGGCGGCTCCGTCCACTGATTATGAATGAAAGCTTTGCTCAAATGAGAAATGAGGAATTAGGAATGAAGGTGGAGGCTTCGCCGCGAATATATATGGGGGCGATGCCCGAAGGTGAGTGGGTGACAGGTTTCCCGTTTGGGAATTCCAAACATCGATCGCCTGACCGCAAATAACAAAGATTCGAGGTCTTCGCTCGAAATGACGATCCGAGGATACCATTTGCGCAGCTATCAAGATTTCCCAATCCCTAGTCACCAGTCACTCATTCTCCCAGATGGCTTTCTTCCTCGATGAGCTTGTACACGAGAAGTCCGGCATCGTAGAGATCCTGCTCCTTGAGGCTTTCACGGCTGGTATGGAAGTCGGTCATGCCGACGCCGACCAAGACAGCGGGGAAGCCTTTGGTGCCAAACCAGTTTGCATCGCTGCCGCCGCCGCTCTTTGCGACGGTCATGGTCTTGTCCATGGAGGAAGCGGCTTTTTTGAAGAGTTTCAGTGCGGGATCGCTCTCTTTGACGAGGAAGGCATCATATGATTTCTCTTTGTGGACAGACAGAGAGCCTTCGGGAAATTTCTTGGTTGCCGTTTCGAAGGCATGGACCATCGTATCGACGAGCGCTTCCAGCTTCTTGGGGTCGCGGCTTCTGGCCTCTGCGCGCACGATGCAGGCATCCGGGACGATGTTCGTTGCAGTGCCGCCGGTGATGGTGCCGATGTTGCAGGTGGTTTCCTCATCGATGCGTCCTGTCGGGCAGCGGGTGATCGCCTCGGCTGCCATGGCGATCGCATTCGTTCCTTTTTCCGGCGCCATGCCGGCATGCGCTGCGACGCCTTTCAGGGTGAAGGAAAGCTGGTACTGGGACGGGCCGGCGTTATAGAGGGAGCCGGCAGGGCCGTCAGCATCCAGCACGTAGCCGAAGTCGATGCCCTGGATATATTTTTCTTCGATGTACTTGGAGCCGAAGAGGCCGATTTCCTCCTGCACCGTGAAAATGACGGTTATCTTGCCGTGCGGGATATACATCTCCTTCATGAGGGCGATGCCTTCCAGGATAGCGGTCACGCCGGCCTTGTCATCGCCGCCCAGGATGGTGTCGCCTTTCGAAGTGAAGACGCCGTCTTCGAGGACGGGCTCGATGCCCTGGCAGCATTCGACGCAGTCCATGTGCGCGGTGAGCGCGATGGAGGGAAGGCCCGGGGCATTGCCGTTCCAGACGGCGATGAGATTGCCGCAGTTTCCGCCATTGACGGAGCCGTCATTGTCTTCGGTGACTTTCGAAGCGCCGAGGCTTTTCAGCTTCTTCTTCAAATATTCGCAGACCTCGCGCTCGCCTTTGCTCGGCGCATACATCGAGACGAGCTCGGTGAAGGTGCGTTTCATTCGTTCTGTATTGACCATAGTAAGACCTCTTTTCTTGAAAATGATAGGGATACTTTTATTATAGCGCATGAAGGAAGGGGGAAGAGGGTTCAGGGTTCAGGATTAGCCCGTGGACGGAGCCGGCCAAGGAGCTAACCCTGAACCCGAATTCTATTCTTCCAGCCAGAACCCCTTCCGAAGCGCTTTCTTCCCGTATTTCTCCTGAATACTGTCCATCGCTTTGGCGGCGCGGGAGCGTTTGTCTTCTTCGTCAGAGAAGAGCGAGGGGATGGATAGCGGCGCGCCGAGATTCGAGGCAGTGACGCCGATGAGGCGGATGCCCTCGGTGAGCGGGATGCGGGAAAGCAGGGTCTGGCAGGTACTGTCGATGGTTTCCTGCAGATTCGTTCCTTCTTCAAGAGACAGGCTCCGCATGATGGTTTTGAAGGAAGCGAAGCGGATCTTGAGTGAAATCGTGCGCGCTGCCAGATCGTGCCTGCGAAGGCGCTGCGCGACGATGTCGCTGTGGATCGCGATTTCCCGATCGATTTTGGGGCGGTCGGTCAGATCATATTCATAGGTGGATTCATCACCGATGGATTTCACCTGCCTGGAAGAAACGACAGGGCGGTCATCGATGCCAAAGGAAAGGTCTTTCAGCAGGGGCCCCTGATTGCCAAGGAGAGCGGATAGCTTTTCCAGCGGTGCTTCTTGGATGTCAGCGATGGTGCGGAATCCGGCAGCGAGAAGTTTTTTCTCCGTCACCTCGCCCACGCCCCAAAGACGGCGCACGGGAAGGGGCGCGAGGACTTCCCGTTCTCTGCCGTAGGGGATGATGCAGAGGCCGTCCGGCTTTTTCATGTCACTCGCCATCTTGGCAAGGAATTTATTCGGCGCGATGCCGACCGAGGCTGTGAGATGCACGGCGGAACGGATTTCCTCTTTGATGGCGCGCCCGATCGCTCCCAGCGTCGGATACTGGTTTCCCATGCCGGAGATGTCGAGAAAGGCTTCGTCCAAGGAAATCGGCTCGTAGGCGTCCGCGTAGTGGAGCATGACCTGATGGATCGCATCCGACGCCTCACGGTACGCTTCGAAGCGCGGCGCGACGAAGCAGCCATGGGGGCAGAGGCGCTTTGCCTGCGAGAGGGGCATCGCCGAATGCACGCCAAAGGCGCGAGCTTCGTAGGACGCGGTCGCGACGACGCTCCGGCGGCTCTTCCCGCCGACGATGACGGGCTTGCCTTGGAGCGCGGGGTCGTCCCGCTGCCCGATGGACGCAAAAAAGGCGTCCATATCGACATGCATGATCCAGCGACGCATACGAACCCTCCTTTGTAAATGTATCAGCAAAATGTGGAATTGAAGCTTTCTGAGTGAGGAATTAGGAGTGAGGAGTGTTGGAGCGGCGCGAAATAATTAAAAAGCGCCGCAGAGTATAGAAATGAACAAAGTCACATTATTTTTCATGATAGTGATTTTTATGAAGCGTGTCAATTCTTTGACAAACGAGTGCAGTCTGTGGATAATGGGGAAGACAGGAGCATGAGAAATTAGTTTATTATGCGGCGCTATATGAATGGCGCGCTGCTACCTTCACTCCTAACTCCTAACTCCTCATTCCTAACTGTATTCGTATATTAAGCCCCCATCTGAGATGGGGGACCCGGTGGAGCCGTAG
>OGQF01000029.1_pt1 | contig 101117 bp, 78 predicted proteins | sample 1553141 | NCBI WGS metagenome assembly OGQF01 (sample SAMEA2580005, study PRJEB22360) | human gut metagenome | biome: human gut; feature: human-associated habitat; material: faeces | place: Denmark | collected 2008/2010
GGGAGCCATCGGTCTTTTGAGGGGAGTATAAATAATTAATAAGGGGTTGTAGAAAATAACCTTTCTACAAGAGACAGTATAATATAGGAAAATGGAAAAAGCAAGCAAAAAATTAAAAAATTGAACAAAAATATTTGAAAAATTTAATAAAATACAAAGAAAAACACAAATAAAAAGAGGAATAAAAAAATAATAAGGAGAAATACTAGTTTTGAATCAAAAAAACAGGAGGAAAATACAATGGCAACAAACTACAGTAATGCAAACAATTCAGACAAAAACGCACAGTCAAAAAACGGAGCTTTCTCTTCTTATTCAGAGTCACAGAACAGCAGCAAAAATTGCGATAAGAACACAACAAAAAATGCAAGCAGAAATGCAAGTAAAAACGCAAACAAAAATGCAGATAAAAACAGCGCAAAGTCTGCTATGAGCTACGGCGGAAATAAAAACTGTGGTAAGATCAGAGACGCGTTTGACGAATCTGACAAATACTAAAGATTAGGTGAAAAACATCTCGTATTTACAGAATACGATGTGAAATGTTTTATTCGGTAAAATAATAGTAAAACAATGGCAGGGCGGAGTAAACTTCAACTTTACTCTGCCCTGTTTTTATAGTAATATTGTAGGAAGAAAAAGGTAAGGACGGATAAGTTCATGGATAAAATAGAATGGATAGCCCCTTGTCACTTTGGTTTGGAATCGGTACTCAAACGAGAGGTTGAACAACTCGGATACGAGATCGTACAGGTGGAAGACGGCAGGGTTACTTTTCGCGGAGGCGCGGAGGCTGTTTGCAGGGCAAACATATTTTTGCGGACTGCGGAGCGTGTATTGATGAAAGTCGGCAGTTTTCAGGCAAAGACATTTGACGAGCTGTTTGAGAAAACGAAGGAGCTGCCGTGGGAAAATTACATACCGAAAGACGGAAAGTTCTGGGTGGCAAAAGCGGCATCGGTAAAAAGCAAGCTGTTTAGTCCATCTGATATTCAGTCGATCATGAAGAAGGCTATGGTGGAAAGACTGCGGGGCAAATACGGGATCAAGTGGTTTGAAGAAACAGGCGCGTCTTACCCGGTGCGCGTGTTTCTTATGAAAGACACGGTGACGGTAGGGCTTGATACGACCGGAGTATCGCTTCATAAGAGAGGATATCGCCCGGTGGCGGGAAAAGCGCCGATCGCAGAGAATCTGGCAGCGGCGCTTATTATGCTCACTCCGTGGAAAAAAGACCGGATTCTCGTAGATCCGTTTTGCGGAAGCGGTACGTTTCCGATCGAGGCGGCGATGATCGCAGCCAACATTGCTCCGGGAATGAACCGATCGTTTACGGCTGAGACATGGACAAATATCATTGCGAAAAAGTCATGGTATGAAGCAATCGATGAGGCGACGGATATGATAGACGACGATATAGAGACTGATATCCAAGGATATGACGCAGATGCATCTGTCCTTCGTGCGGCTCGCAGAAATGCAGAGGAAGCAGGGGTTGGTCATCTGATTCATTTTCAGCAAAGGGAAGTAAAGGATCTCAGTCATCCGAAAAAGTATGGATTTATTATTACGAATCCGCCGTACGGCGAACGTCTTGAGGAAAAAGAAGCTCTTCCGAAATTATATAAAGAATTCGGAGACGCCTTTAAAAATCTGGATAGTTGGTCGGCGTATATGATTACAAGCTATGAGGAAGCGGAACGGTATTTCGGACGGAAGGCAGATAAAAACCGGAAAATCTACAACGGGATGCTGCGGACTTATTTCTATCAATTTCAAGGTCCAAGACCGCCGCGGAAAACGGTAAGAGAGCAGGGGATGGCATTATGAAAAGAAGAATTGTATTTGCAACGGGAAATGAAAATAAAATGAAAGAGATACGAATGATCCTTTCAGATCTGAATACGGAGATCGTTTCGATGAAAGAAGCGGGAGTGGATATCGATATTGTGGAAGACGGAATGTCTTTTGAAGAAAATGCAGAGATTAAGGCGAGATCGGTAGCGAGAATTCTTACAAACGATATTGTTCTTGCGGATGACTCCGGGCTGGAAATCGATTATCTCGATAAAGCTCCGGGAATTTATTCTGCAAGATTTGCAGGGGAAGACACATCCTATGATATTAAAAACCGTATTTTTCTGGATCGTCTGGAAGGGGTTCCGGATGAAGAGCGTACTGCGAGATTCGTATGTGCGGTAGCGGCTGTATTTCCTGACGGAAGCGTAGACGTAGTAAGGGAGACGATCGAGGGAAGGATTGCGCATGAGTCGGCGGGAACGCACGGCTTTGGTTATGATCCGATCTTTTATCTTCCTGAATATGGCTGTACAACGGCGCAGCTTAGCCCGGAACAAAAAAATGAAGTAAGTCACCGAGGCAAAGCGCTCTGTGCGATAAAACGCAAATTAAAAGGGAAAATCGGAGATGATTTATTATGAAAGTACTGATAGTCAGCGATACACACGGCAGACATACAGGATTAGACCGTGTTCTTGAAAAAGAAGGAAAGATCGATCTTTTTATTCATTTAGGTGATATAGAAGGCGGAGAAAGCTATATTAATTCGGTTGTGGAATGTGAGAAGCATATGGTAAGAGGAAACAATGATTTTTTCTCGGATTTGCCGCGGGAAGAGGAAATCGATATAGGTGGGTATAAAGCCTTTATTACTCACGGACATCCGTATTATGTGTCTTTGGATTCAGAGTATATAAGAGAGGAAGGCGCAGCTCGAAAAGTCGATATCGTGATGTTTGGTCATACACATAAGCCGTATTTTGAACAGAAGGATGGAATCACTGTGCTGAATCCGGGCAGTTTGGCATATCCGAGGCAGGAAGGCAGAAAGGGAAGCTATATGATTATGGAGATTGATCAGGAGGGAAAGGCTCATTTCAATCAGAAATACTTGGATTGACGGAATGTCCGGCAGAGTAAAAGACGGGAAATTGCGTGTAAAAACAGGATGAAATAAAAAGTCATTAAAAAAATAAAAAAATGCAAAAAAAATATTGACAATCTAAAAACCTTATAATATAATAGGCATTGCGCTACGGGAGAGACAGGAACGTAGGAAATGCCGGGGTGTGGCTCAGCTTGGCTAGAGCGCCTGGTTTGGGACCAGGAGGTCGCAGGTTCGAATCCTGTCACCCCGATAAACTCTGCGGGTGTAGTTCAATGGTAGAACACCAGCCTTCCAAGCTGGATACGTGGGTTCGATTCCCATCACCCGCTTTTCCGTAGAAATACGGAGAGCCTTTTGAAAAGGGGATATTAAAATGAGTCTGTAGCTCAGCTGGATAGAGCAACGGCCTTCTAAGCCGTAGGTCGAGGGTTCGAATCCCCCCAGGCTCGTTATGGTGGGTATGGTGCAGTTGGTTAGCGCGCCAGATTGTGGTTCTGGATATCGTGGGTTCGAGTCCCACTACCCACCCTTTTCTTTTATAATTCAAACTGGCATGCAGTGTCAGAAATAAAGTCTTTAATGGGCTATCGCCAAGCGGTAAGGCACAGGACTTTGACTCCTGCATTCGCTGGTTCGAATCCAGCTAGCCCAGTTATCTCGGGAAGCTGAGAAGAAATAGTGAGGGCGTGTAGCTCAGTTGGTAGAGCACTTGACTTTTAATCAAGTTGTCCGGGGTTCGAATCCCCGCACGCTCACTGTGAAACAAGCGAATATGCTTGTTTTATTTTTTGTATAGGCGACGTGCTAAAGTCCGGGGATGCCCGGAAATTTGGAGGTTGCTTACAAAGTCCCGAGATATGCCTTTTGGCGTTTTCGGTGATCGAAATATAACATGCGGATGTGGCGGAACTGGCAGACGCGCTAGACTTAGGATCTAGTGGGAGACCGTGCAGGTTCGATTCCTGTCATCCGCACTGCAAAAGCCTGGTTTTACTGGGCTTTTTTGGAGGAGATGGCTGCACCCCATCTGCTCCGGGCAAGATAAATAATCTAGTTACAAAGAGTAGTCGTTATCTTTACCAGAGACAGGGCGGCTACTTTTTATTTTTCATATTAAGGATGGAGACAATCAAGCCATAAATTACCGTTAAAGAGTGTATCTTGCAATCATATCAACCGTTAACGATAGAGGAAGGCGGTTTTGGAGGCACTTGGAGTTGAGTGTACTCTGGAGTCGGCTTTAAATATGGCGATGATTAAGGAGGGACTTGCTCAGAAGACTGCATTTGAGGAAGCTTATTACGGACTGAATGGTACGGTGTTTGTCGATATAGAAAATGCTAACATTAGAACGGCATTTCATAAAGAACAGATTGATGAATATGTGAAAAAAATGAGGGAGGTGTTAAAGAATCATGAAAAAGGTTGATTGTCCATTGATGGACGAATGTGTTGATGATGCAATATGCTTCGATATCCACATGGTTGTTGAAGGGTGTGCACCTAAATTCACAGCGCCGAAAAAAGCAGTTCAGACACCGGATTTTAGGAAAATATGTATGAATTGTCCGAATCACAGAGACGATTAAAAGCCACAGGTCGAAAAGGTCTGTGGTATTTTTATACCCATTTTTAAGAAAGGAGGGGAAAGTGTATGAAGATACCTGAAAAAATAAAAGTACTTTATAAGGAGTATATCGTGGAAGAAACCGCAAACCTACACGATGAAGCCGGAGATCTGTACGGACAGATTCAATTTATAGCATTGGGCTGAAAGAAAATCATCCGCACTACAAAAGCCGTAACCTTTGAGTAATCAGAGGTCACGGCTTTTTTGTTACGGTAATGAGCCAAAATCCGGATTTATCCGAGATCTTGACGGATAAGATGTTTTATCCGAGTTTTCGTTTTTTGTGCATTATATAAAGCAATCCTATGATGCTGCACATTGTGGCAAGAGGAAGCAAAAGAGGTGTGCTGTCTCCTGTTTTTACACTGGTATCCGCATGTGAAGTGTTTGTATTTCCCTGATTTCCGCTATTGGGATTTTGTGGGTTTTGCGGCTCGAGTGGTTCTTGTGGGTCTTTATTTCCGCCCTCATCAGGATCATCTTTGTATGCGAATTCAAATGTATTTAATTGATTCAGTATATCGGATACTTCCGCAGGCGTTGCGTTTGGATCGGTTAAGATCGCATTTGCAAGCTCTCGAAGTCTGGTGAAATCATTCCAGGAAGCATCTGTTGCGTTGCCTTGAGTCATATCTTTTATTTTGTTATATTTTTCCTGAAGCAAAGTTTTATCTGCGCGTAGATCCTTCATACGCTGTATTAAAACGGCGGTTTTTTCATCGACTTCTTTTTGGGTATATGTGCCGTTTAATAAAGCTTCTGCCTCTAAAATGCTTTGTGTTAATGCTTCAAAACTTTCTTCCGTATATCCTTCCCGGGAAATGGATTTTGCGGCTTTTAACGCGTCGTTTAATGCGGACGTATCAACTTTTATCTCCTGAAGACTATTTCTTGCATTCCGAACTTCATTTGCCTTATCATTCATTTCGGAAGTACACGTTTCTTCATCCTTTTTGTTTAGGAGTTCTCTGGCGCTGTTGACTGCCTTTTGTAATTTGTTCCAGCTTTCTTCTGTGTATTTGTCTTTATTCAGCCCGTCGCAGATCGTCAGTTCTTCTTCCAATTGGCTTCGGTCTACGATTTCTTTCTTTTCTGTACGGATCTTCAGTGTTCCGACTTCGACCCATCCTCTTTTTTCCGGTGATCCGTTTGGACTTTTTCCGACACGTTCAAATTGAATTGTGTAGCTGCCCTCCGGAAAGTCTTTCTGTATCAGTTCGGCGCCCTCTATGCGTTTTTCGGCATATGTATCAATTTCTTCTCGGCAGATCTGTTTCTCGTTTTGATCTAGGATCGTCACCCGGATAACGCCGTGATCATCTCCTTTGACCGTGGAAACTTGTATCGAATTTCCGTTGAATTTATAAGTCAGAGGCCCCGCATCATCTGCTTCTGTTGCTTTGAAATCTCCTGCCTGGATCCACTTTCCGGAACCTTGCAGATCTCCTGCCGGGATGGATGTTTCGGAAAAACCGCCTTGTTCGAGACTGTTTAATGCTGCCTGTAGTTTTTCTGTCATTTGATCGACGGCTGGTTGTTTTACGTTTTCGTCATCGGCTGTTTTCTTAGCGTCTGAGAGAACTTTTTTCAGTTGGTATAAAGAATCGTTTGTATAGTCTCCGTTTAGTTCCTGTTCTGCTTTTGTGATCAGCGAGTTTAATTTTGACTTATCTGTCGTTCCGAATCCGAGACGGTGATATCTGTCAGATAAAAATTCGGTACGGGAATCAATAATATCCTGCGATGCTTTCAGTTGTTCTTTCCCGTCTGAAATACTTTCTTCAAACGCGGTTTTTAATGTTTGCGGCGCGTTTACATAATGGTCGGCAGTTCTGTCGGCTTCTTCTGCCGAACGTATCATTTTTTCTAATTCTGACGTATCTCCGGCGCCGTCTGCCTGTACGCCTGTGTAAAGAGGCGCTATTTCATATAGAGACGGTTCGCCTAAGAATCCCGGTTTTAATATTACCTTTACGGATTCTGTCGTTGTTTCGGGAAATTCGGCGAAGTAATAAGCGTGATATCCGCCGCTTCCGCCGTCGATATCGCCGACTTTGTCGTCGATATTTCCCATTTTTGTTCCTTCATACACAGTTCGATATGTTCCGTCAGAAAGCGCCTGAATTTCAAAAGCGCCGATTCCGTTATTTTTGGATACGAACAGATCGAAATTCATTTGATCGAGCGTTTCTTTTTCGGAGAAATTCAATGTGATTTCCAACGGTTTAGAAGCGTCTACGTTTTTGGATGCCCACCGTGTCGAAGTGTTTTGATCGATCATACCGGCTTTTACATAGTTATTGCCCCAGTCCTCTGTATGAGATACGGTTACGTCTTGGATCTTTATGCTTTTTGCTATGTATTTCTTTGTGTATACAGGGCTGACTCTCTGTTCGTTATAAAACAGCGCCGCTCTGACAACGGTATTTTCTTTATTGTCTAATTGCAGAGGGTGTTCATACCGGTCAGATGTATGTCTCGGAATACTTCCGTCTGTTGTATAACGGATCTCAAAGTCTTTGGCGTCTGAACTCTTACTCAAAGTAAGTGTCCGGTCGTTTCCTGTGATGACACCGGAATCTTTGCTGAATGAAATGATCCGGTTTGCCATCGGTTTTTCTAATTGTGCGCTAAGATCTGTAAATTGGTTCTCGGCGTTTTGATAATCCTCTAAATCTCCGGTGTTTTCCAACAGAGTCTTGCGCAGTTTGCGAAGCTGATTGTAAAGCGTGTCGATCTGTGAATAGGTTAAGTTATCTTTGTCGGTCAGATAATATATGTTTTCTGCCTTATTCAGATAGGAGCGATATAACTGATCCATTAGTTTGACTTTTGTCAGAACTGTACCTAATTCTTTTGAAGAAAGATCGATTGCTGTCTGCAGTTCGTTTTTGGCATTGATGAGATCAGGGTGAAGCTGATTTAAAAATGTAGACGCCTGCTCTTTTAGTTCGTTTATATTTGTTTCGGATATATCGATCGTATATGTCTTGCCGACGTCTGCCTCAAAGGAAATACGATCTTTATCGGTATCTTTTGTCACCTGAACTTCTTTGCCGTCTTCGTAGATCTTTGCAGAAGTAATATTTTTATATGATCCTGTGAAAACAGCGCTGTCTTTATTGCCGTCATAACGTACGGTAAAGGCTTCCGCAATGCCGTTCGCCCATTTTTCGCCGATCGTGAAGTTACCTCTGGCCTTTAGACCTCTGACCTCTCCTTTTTCCCATGCGTCTGGAATTGCGGGGAGGAATTGTGTGTAGCCTGACTGCGATTGAACAAGCATTTCTGCTACGCCGGAAGTAAGACCGAAATTGCCGTCGATCTGCCATACCGGAGTTCCGTTCATCATTGTGTCTCCTCCGCCGGATCCGTGAGAATCGAAGAGATTATGCTGGAGACCGGAAGAATTTCCTCCGATCAGATTGTTCAAAAGCTTATATGCCTTTTCTCCGTTTTCGGCTCTCGCCCAGAGATTGATCTTGTTTGCTTTCGACCAGCCTGTAGAATATTCTCCTCGTTCGGTCAATGATTGAATAGCGGCGTTCATGTAAGTCGGATTCTCTTTGTTGATCAATGTTCCGGGAAAGAGTCCGACCAGATGGGAGGCGTGTCTTTGCTCTCCGTTATGTCCGATATTCCATCCGCTGTTAGGTACTGCGATCTCTGCCAGATCTCCTGCTTTTGCATAAGATTTGTTATGTCCGGTTTCCTGACCTACACGGGTTTCTTCGTACCATTCTTTAATTCCGTTTGTAGCGTTGATTTCAATCGGATCAAGTTTTTGCATCTTTTCTTCCCAAGATTGCAGAACAGCTTCATCTTCTCCGACGATTTTGCCTGCCTGGATACATTCGTTATATAATTCCCATATAAGAGATTGGTCGTAAGTTGTTCCGATTGCGGTCGGTCCTTGTTCCTCTGAAAAACTAGGCGCTGCTACAAGTCTGTTTTCACCGTGATAAGGCGAAGTTTCGTCGTTGATTTTCTGGTATTCTGACGTCCAGAGATAAGAGTCCCAAAATTGTGCCGCCTCTTTCATGATCGGATAAATAGTATTTTTTAAATATGCTTCATCCTGCGTAAACTCGTAATGCCACCAAAGGTTTTGGACAGCCCATGCCGCTCCTGTCGGATTCCAGCCGTATTCCTGCGCGTTAGTAGGAGCGGTCATGCCGAAAGGATTGTTTTCCGTATGTACGGTAAATCCGGTGTGGTTATCGACAGCCCCTTTAATACCGTGAACTCTTTCTGCCGTCAGGCGTCCCGGTTCTCTTAATTTATCCATGTAATCTACAAAAGTTGTTCCGCATTCGGCAAGGTTCGTTGAATATACCGGCCAATAGTTCATCTGTACATTGACGTTAAAATGATAATCTCCCGTCCACGCGGAAGGACCTACTGTCCATAAGCCGACAAGGTTGCTTGGGAGCGTACCTCTGGAACCGGCTATTGTCAGATAACGTCCGTATTGGAATGCAAGAGTTTCCAGGTAGTGCGAGTAGCTGCCGTTTCGATATTCGTCTATCAACTGATCTGTCGGAACGGATGTCTGAAACTCTCCTAAGTCTAAACTTACTCTGTCGAAAAGACTTTGGTGGTCTTCTATATGCGTCTGCTTTAATTCATCGTAAGATTTTTTCGAGCTGTCATTGATCCGGGTGTCGATAACATTCGACAGATTTTTCTCTTTGTCCCGGTAAGTAGGATAATCGTTTTTGTAATCTGTCTCGGCAGCCATTATGATTGTGACCTGATCTGCATTTTTAATCCGGTAAACCTGATTTTTTTCATCTGCCGTTATCTCGCCGCCGGTTAAGATAAGCTTCATAGTTGTGCGGAATTTCAAATCATTATCCTTTACTTTTCCTTCGATAGTACAAGTTTGATTTTTAGTGTCAAATGTAAGCTTTCCGCTTAAGTTATCGTTATTGAGTTCCATTTTTGCATTGAAGCTAAGTTTTCCTTTTTCCGAAGCGGAAAGGTTCGTTACCATTACCTGATCGGGACTGCTTACAAAATGTTCTCTTTTATAAGACACATTTTTATAAGAAAATTTCGTTGATGCAATTCCGGTTTGTAAATCTAGTTCTCTTCGATAATTTTGTACGTTGTTGTCGGTAATGCCCATGGCGGAAAAATCAAGCCAAATATCGCCGAAATCTTGATAACTTCCTTTATTTAGATTGTTTTCGCCGGGAAATTTGATTTTTGCGCCCATGCCGTAACCGCCGAGGGCGCTGTCATCGTTAAATACTTTGGAAGATTTATCGTCCAGCAGTTTCCGGTAGTTTTCGATTTCTGTGGCAGTATAAGCAGTCGCTTTATTGCCGAACTGATACTGGGGGCGTTTTGGAGAAGGTCCGCCTGTCCATAATGTTTTTTCGTTAAAATGGATTCTTTCTTTTGATATTCCGCCGAAAATTAAATTCCCCAAATTTCCGTTTCCAAGCGGCAGAGATTGCTGCATCCATTCGCCGCTGCTGGATTCAGCCGTGTTAATTTTTGCCGGAGAATTGTACCATAGTTTTAAAGCTTGATTTACAGCTTTTTCTACGGATACCGGCAAGTTTTGTTCCGGTTCTTCTGCAAGAATGGTTTGTGCAGATCCCGTCGGCAGGATAAGGACTGCACACATTCCGGCAAGAAATTTCTTCATTCCTTTTTTCATGATCGTCTCCTTTAAATTTTGTATATTTATAAATAAGTATAAAATACTATTATAAATATATTGCTTCAACGTTGGATTGTCAATTTAAAATGGAATGTTTGGCTTTATTTTTTTTGATATATTTTATTTGGGACGCGATAATTTTGGAATATTCTGATTTTTTTAAGAAACGGTATTTGTATTAATCGTTTTTTAGCAGAGGTGACGAGATAAAGTCCGGTTTTTTACGAGATTTTGGCGGTTACTTACAATTCCGGAATGTGCCGTTTGGCACTTTCGGTGATTTCGTATTTATAAATGGGATTGTTACGATTGCGAAGATGGGCTGTTTTAAAAATGTTATTTTTGTTCTTTGTCGGCAAACATCATGAGAAATGCGGCAAACAGAAGCGTTGAACATACGAGGATCGCTTTTTCGTGGAAAAATTTGATCACGAAGTTTCCGAGAACAGCCCCGATTATAAAACAGAGAATGATGCCGTAAAACAGAAATGCGCTGCGTAATGCCTTTTTGTCGCGGGTTCGGAGAAAGCGGTGCAGATTTTCAGTTCCGCTTCTTAAGTTTCCGATGCACATTGTTGTGGCTGCCCCTCTGTTTCGGATTTTCCGAAAGCTTTCGACTTGAATGCCGCAGGCGAAAGAGGTAAGCGCGTTTGCGGGAAGGTTCAGCGAATGAGGGAAAAACGCTACGCAGATTAAAATAACGGCTTCAAACAGGACGGAAAGCTGTCTCCAGTGGAGTTGCGTATGAAGGCAGCGCACGGTATCTGCAAGAAAGATGCCGAGAGTAAAAGCAAGAACAGGGAATATGTAGCCGAGCATAGCGGAATAATTTCCTTCTGCGAGATTTACGCCGAATAAGAGTATATTTCCGGTTTGGGCGTTTGCGAATACATTTCCTCGTTCGATATAAGAATAAGCGTCCATAAATCCGCCGGATAAGGCGAGGACGCTCCCTAAACGAAGCGTTTCGGACATTTGTAAAGAGTGTTTCATAGGAAAATCTCCTTTCGGTAATTAAATTGCTGCGTTGATGTTGTCAGATTATATTATATAATAAATGGAGCATCTCGTCAGAAAGGCGAGAATGCTCCGTTTTGATATTTTTTTAATAAGAAGAATGCTGCGACGGAAGCACATAACTCTCCGGCAGGAAATGAGATCCATACTCCCGCAGGTCCGAAAAAGCGGGCAAGGATGAAGCTTAATGGGATCGTCACTGCAAACTGGCGGAGTACGGATATGATCAGAGAATTCCGTCCGTTTCCGATTGCCTCAAATACACCGGAATAGATCAGACCAACGGAAGAAATTAAAAATCCGAGGCTGATGATGCGAAGAGCAGTAACTCCGGCATTCATTAAAGCGGTGTCTGCATCGAACAGAGAGAGAATCTGTTTTGGAAGGGCGAGGGCAAGGATCGTTCCTGCGAGCATCAGACCTGCCGCGGTGAGCAGACTGTACCGTATCGTAGATTTGACGCGGGAACTTTCCCCTGCGCCATAATTGTAGCCGATGATCGGACGCATTCCCTGTACGATTCCGTTTGTCGGCATATAGATGAAAGTCTGGAGTTTGAAATAAACGCCCAGAACTGCGACGTAAACGTCTGAAAATGCAGTCAGTATACTGTTCAGTACGCTGATCAATATGGATGGCAGGAGCATCATAACAGTAGACGGGATTCCGACACTGTAAATCTGCCTGATGATCGCTTTGTCAAAAACAAGATATTTCGGGCTGATGTGTACGGCATAAGAATTTCTTCTATATACAATGATATATAAAAGTAGAGCGCTGATCTGCCCGATCACAGTGGCAATCGCAGCGCCTGCAACGCCAAGCGCCGGAAAACCGAGCAGTCCGAAGATCAGAATCGGGTCAAGTATAATGTTGACAACACAGCCTGCGATGAGAAGGTACATCGTGATTTTCATTTCGCCGATCCCTTGAAAGATCTTTTCAAACGCAATCTGAAAAAGAGAACCGAAAGAAAGGCAGAGTACGATCTTCGTATATACGGATGCGTCGCTTAATATTTTCGGGTTGTCTGTGAAAAGCCTTAAAAACGGTTTGGAGATCGTCAGTCCCGTAATGATAAAAAAGATGCAGTGGATCAATGTAAGGGCGATACCAAGCGTTGCTGCCCGATCGGCTTTTTCGCGGTTTCCCGCGCCTAAATGAATGGAGATGGCAGAACTGATCCCGACGCCGATTCCGACCGCCACGGATAAAATCGCATTTTGAAGCGGATAGGCAAGCGAGACGGCTGTCAAAGCGTCTGTTCCGAGTCTGGAAACGTAGATACTGTCAACAATGTTGTAAAGTGATTGGATGAGCATAGACAGCATCATAGGTACAGACATAGAAAGCAGAAGCGAGAAAACAGGTTTTGTCTGCATGAATGAATTTTCTTTTTCCATAGTAATAAGTTTCTCCCTAATGTAATGCTTTTGCCGGTAAAAAGATACAGGATTAAAAGCTGTTCATAAATCTTAAAAATAATAGCACTAAAAATGCGGTTTTTCAAGATTTTACAGTTTTGCAGGAGAAATAAAGTGAATTCACAAGATTGACATATTTGTATGATAATCTGAAAATAAAACAGAAATTATCGGAATATTTTTGCTGATATATTCTTTATGTGAGAGGTGGATATTGTGGAAAATATAAAAGTGCTTGTTGTAGATGATGAGAGCAGAATGAGAAAGCTTGTGAAAGATTTTCTTACCCGTGAAGGATATGCTGTGCTTGAAGCGGGAGACGGTGTAGAAGCGATGGATATGTTTTATGAAGATAAGGAGATCGCTCTTGTGATCCTTGATGTAATGATGCCGAAAATGGACGGCTGGCAAGTATGCAGGGAGATCAGAGAGACGTCGAAAGTGCCGATCATCATGCTGACGGCAAGATCGGAAGAGCGTGACGAACTGCAGGGATTTGAACTTGGAGTGGACGAATATATATCGAAGCCGTTTAGCCCGAAGATCCTTGTGGCAAGGGTGAATGCCATTTTGAGAAGAACGCTTGGAAGTACGGCAGGAGATGTGATCGAGGCAGGAGCTATTAAGATCGATAAGGCGGCTCACATTGTCAAGATCGATGATAAGATGATCGATTTAAGCTATAAGGAGTTTGAATTGCTGTCATACTTTGTAGAAAATCAGGGAATCGCTCTTTCAAGGGAAAAGATATTGAATAACGTATGGAATTATGATTATTTCGGCGATGCGAGGACGATTGATACCCATGTGAAAAAACTGCGCAGTAAATTAGGCGACAGAGGAGAATATATCAAAACAATATGGGGTATGGGATACAAATTTGAAGTCAACTAACCGGAGGAAATACAAGGATGATAAAGTATTCGATCAGGCGTCAGATGACGGCGATTTTTATCGGATTGTTCAGTCTTATTTTAGGTCTTGTCCTTATTATAAATAACGCTTTTTTAGGACATTATTATCTGTCTCACAAAGCGGATGATCTGATCCGAACATACAATGACGTCAATGCGAAGCTGGAGTCCGGAAGTCTGTCAGATTCTGATTCGGTGAGGGATATTCTGACACAGCTTGAGCGGGCGAACGTTGACCTTGTCGTGGTGGACGGAGGTGGAAATGCGATCCTTACGACACTTGGAGAAAGCGATCCGCGTTTGAAAGAAATGTTCAGCGGCTTATTCGGAATGGAAGGAGTCGATCATGAAAACATACTGAAGCGGAATGAGGACTACACGATTTACAGAGATAAGAGCAGTCAAGTACAAAGAGATGTAGAGTATTTGAAAATGTGGGGAAGATTTATGGACGGCTCATGGTTTATCATGCAGTGTCCTTATGCGAGTATTACGGAAAGTGCATCTCTTGCAAACCGCTTTTTGATCTATCTCGGATGTATCGGAATGGTTATCGGAGGTCTGTTAGTATGGATGTTTTCCCGAAGTATTACAAGACCGATCATGGAACTTGCCGGATTATCCCAGGAGATGGCAAACTTAAATTTCGATACCAAGTATACGCGCGGCGGCATGGATGAGATCGGTGTGCTCGGGAATAATTTCAATAAAATGTCGGAGAAGCTGGAAAGAACGGTGTCAGAACTAAAGCAGGCGAATAATCAGCTGCAGAAAGATATCGAACAGAAAGAAAAGATCGAGGATATGAGAAATGAATTTCTCGGAAACGTGTCTCATGAACTAAAGACGCCGATCGCCCTTATCCAGGGGTATGCGGAAGGGCTGAAAGAAGGAATCAGCGAAGATCCCGAAAGCCGCGAATTTTACTGTGATGTGATCATAGACGAAGCGGCGAAAATGAATGTGATGGTGAAAAATCTTCTGACGCTGAATCAGTTGGAATTCGGCTCTGATGAAGTACAGTTTGAGCGGTTTGATATCGTGCGCCTTGTAAAGGGGGTAATTGCAAGCTGTGAGATCCTTGTTCAGCAGGCAGGGGCAAAGATCAGTTTTATTTCCGATGAAAGTATCTGTGTGTGGGCGGATGAGTTTAAAACAGAGCAGGTTGTACGAAATTATCTTACGAATGCGATCCACCATGTCGGCAATGAGAAGCGCATAGAAGTCCGTATAGAAAATGGGGACGGAAAAGTGCGGATCACTGTGTTTAACAGCGGAACTCCGATTCCGGAAGAAGATATTCCGAAGTTGTGGGATAAGTTCTATAAAGTGGACAAAGCGCATACAAGAGAATATGGCGGCAACGGAATCGGTCTGTCGATCGTGAAAGCGATCATGGAATCGTTCCACCAGAAATACGGAGTAGAGAACTTTGATAATGGAGTAGCGTTTTGGTTTGAATTGGATGCAAAAGCGTGAAAAACTTATAAGTTCAATGCTTTACGTTAGCGCGTAAATGTGCTAAAATGCAACTAATAATTCAAGGATAGTTGCGTAAGAGGGCATACGGCATGCCGGCTGTCAGCGGTCGGTATATCGTATGCCCTTTTTGCAATAGTAAAAAATGTAAAAAAGAGTGTAAAAGTAAGAAGGAGGGCGGGATAAGTATGTATGATAAAATATACGAGATCATTCAATCGGCAGACGATTTCGTATGGGGCTGGGGGATGATCGCACTTTTGCTGGGAACGCATCTGTTTTTGACAGTTCGCACAGGATTTATCCAGAGAAAGACAATTACAAAAGGGATTCGGCTTTCGGTTGCAAAAGAAGAGGGGGCAGACGGAGAAGTCAGTCAGTTCGGAGCGCTTGCAACAGCGCTTGCCTCCACGATCGGAACGGGAAATATCATCGGTGTCGGAACAGCGATCGCTCTGGGCGGTCCGGGAGCTGTATTCTGGTGCTGGATCACGGGCATTTTCGGAATTGCAACGAAGTATGCCGAATCGCTTATTGCGGTAAAGTACAGAGTAAAAACAGAAGACGGGCGAATGCAGGGCGGCGCGATGTATGCGCTGGAGCGCGGACTGAATATGAGGTGGCTCGGTTTGGCGTTCGCTTTTTTGGCAGGTTTTGCTTCTTTTGGAATCGGATGCGCGACTCAGGTAAACGCGATCGCGGAAGTGTGCAGTAAGAACCTTGGGATCGATCCGTTTGTTGTCGGCGTTGTTGTGGCAGGGATGACGGCGGTTGTGATTTTCGGAGGAATAAAAAGTATTGCGAAAGTATGTGAAAAGCTTGTTCCGTTTATGGCGGCTTTCTATGTGATAGGCTGCGTCGTTATATTGTTTATCAATTATGATTACATCATTCCGGCGGTCACGACGATCTGCCGGCTTGCGTTTACAAAAGGAGCGGCCGCAGGCGGACTTGTAGGCGGAGGTATCCGGTATGCCATTCAGTATGGAGTCGCAAGAGGACTTTTCTCAAATGAATCGGGACTTGGTTCGGCTCCGATCGCGGCTGCGGCGGCAAAGACAAAAAATCCGGTCCGTCAGGCTCTTGTTTCTTCCACGGGAACGTTTTGGGATACGGTTGTCGTCTGTTTGATGACCGGACTTGTGCTTGTGACAACGATTATGAAAAATCCGGCGATCAATATTGACGAGGCGGTAAACGGAGGCGAACTGACAACGATGGCATTTGGTCAGATTCCCTTTTTCGGTCCTCTTATTCTTGTTGTCGGTATTATCTCATTTGCGTATTCGACGATTTTGGGATGGGCGTATTACGGTGAGCGGTGCGTAGAATATTTTGCGGGAAAAGCGGGACTTCTTCCATATCGGCTTCTCTATGTAGCGGTGCTTCTTGTCGCTCCGGTGCTTGCGCTTGATCTTGTGTGGAAGGTGGCGGATATACTGAACGCGTTGATGGCGATACCGAACCTGACCGCAGTGCTGCTCCTTTCTCCGGTTATCGTAAAAGAGACGAAAAAATATATTAAAAATCTGGATGCGGTAGATCATACGCCGATTCCGGTCGTAAAAACAGGAAGAGGAAAAAGAAGATAGAAACACGAAATGAAAAGCGGAAAACTGCCGTACGGAATAAAGAAACGAAAAAGAGAAATATAGAATGAAAAACAAAAGCAGGGAGAGGAAAATATGATCGCAATTATAGACTATGACGCAGGAAATATTAAAAGTGTGGAAAAAGCGCTCTTAAGTCTCGGACAGGAAGTGACAGTTACGGCGAAACAAGATGAAATACTGGGCGCGGATAAGATTGTTTTACCGGGGGTAGGCGCGTTTGGAGACGCTATGGAGAATCTGAGAAAGCGACAACTTGACGCTGTGATCCGGGAAGCAGTGGAAAAGGAAATTCCGTTTCTGGGGATATGCCTTGGACTTCAGGTGTTGTTTGAACAAAGCGAAGAAGCGCCGGGGGTGGAAGGACTTGGGATTTTAAAAGGAAAGATATGCAGGATCCCGAATGCAGAAGGATTAAAAATTCCGCATATGGGGTGGAATTCTCTGCATTTAGAGAATAACGGAAGGCTGTTCAAAGGGATAGAAGATGATCCGTATGTTTATTTTGTGCATTCTTATTATTTGAAAGCAGAGGATGAGCAAATAGTGAAAGCTTCCGCTGAATATGGTGTACATATCCATGCGTCGGTAGAACAAAAAAATGTTTTTGCGTGTCAGTTTCATCCGGAAAAGAGCAGTACGGCGGGACTTCGGATATTGAAAAATTTCGTGGAATTATAAGAGGTGAATGTGATGTTTACAAAGAGAATTATTCCCTGTCTGGATGTAAAAGACGGACGGGTTGTAAAAGGAGTCAACTTTGTAGGTTTGAAAGATGCCGGAGACCCGGTGGAGATCGCGAAGGCATATGACGCCGCAGGAGCGGATGAACTTATATTTCTTGATATTACGGCGTCTTCCGATCAGCGGAAAACGGTAGTCGATATGGTCAGAGAAGTGGCAAAATGTGTTTTCATTCCATTTACTGTCGGCGGAGGAATCCGCACGGTCGATGATTTTCGGGCGCTTCTTCGCGAAGGGGCAGATAAGATTTCCATTAACTCTTCGGCGATCAATACGCCGGAGCTGATCCGCGATGCGGCGGATAAATTCGGCAGTCAGTGCGTTGTAGTGGCGATCGACGCGAAAAAACGTCAGGACGGTTCGGGGTGGAATATTTATAAAAACGGCGGTAGAGTAGACGTTGGGATCGATGCGGTAGAGTGGGCGCAAAAAGTGGAACAACTCGGCGCGGGAGAAATTTTACTTACAAGCATGGACTGTGACGGAACGAAGTCGGGATACGATCTGGAACTGACAAAAGCGATCGCGCAAAGCGTGTCGATTCCTGTGATCGCCTCGGGAGGAGCGGGGAAATTAGAACATTTTAAGGATGCTCTTGCAGAAGGAATGGCAGATGCGGCTCTGGCGGCGTCGCTGTTTCACTATAAAGAACTGGAAATCAGACAGGTGAAAGAGTATTTGGCAAAAGAAGGCGTTTCTGTAAGATTGTGATCTTAGAGGAACAAGGGGAAAGACTGCATGAAGAGACAATACCGATAAAAGCGGCGGAGATACAAACGGAAAGAAAGACGAGGGTGATAAAGATGTCAGGTATAAGCGGAGACTGGTATGAAGCGCTGAAAGGTGAATTTTCAAAGCCATATTACAGAACATTATTTCAGACGGTAAACGAGGAATATAGAACAAGATTGATTTTCCCGCCGGCGGAGGATATATTTAATGCATTTCATTTGACTCCGCTGAAAAAGGTGAAAGTAGTGATACTCGGACAAGACCCTTATCACAATAACGGACAGGCGCACGGGCTTTGCTTTTCAGTGAAAAAGGGAGTGGATGTGCCGCCGTCTCTTGTCAACATTTATAAAGAGCTTCATGATGATCTCGGGTGTACGATCCCTGATCACGGATGCCTTACAAAATGGGCAAATCAGGGAGTTCTCATGTTGAATACTGTGCTGACTGTTCGTGCTCATCAGGCAAATTCCCACAGGGGCATCGGCTGGGAAGAATTTACGGATGCGGCGATCATGGCGTTAAACGGTCAGGACCGTCCGATCGTATTTATTTTATGGGGCGCTCCGGCGCAGAGAAAAAAGGCGATGCTGAACAATCCGAAGCATCTGATATTGACAGCGCCGCACCCGAGTCCGCTGTCGGCATATCGTGGATTTTTCGGGAGCAGACCGTTTAGTAAAACGAATGAGTTTTTAGAGTCGCAAGGCGAAGAGCCTATTGACTGGCAGATCGAATAGAAAAGAAAGCAGAAAGGCTGCAGATGTTTTGCGGCCTTTTTTGTTATAGGGGGAAAACAGAAGTTTTGCGCAGATGAGATTCGGATATTAAGAAATTATTCATAAAATACATAGCGAAATCTAACAAAACATATGATACGATACAAATAACAATGCATCGCTGTTTCGTAAAAAGGCAGATCTGACTGCCGAAGATTCGTATGTGTTGAGACAGGAGATAAAACAAACAGACAGAATGAGTAAAGAAAGCAAAAAGGAGGAGACAGTGAGGGAGATTATCAGTGTGAAAAACCTGTATAAACTGTATCGTGTCGGCGATTCGGTCGTCCGGGCATTGGACGGCGTTAGTTTTTCAGTGTACGAGGGAGAATTTTGTGCGATCGTCGGAACGTCCGGTTCCGGAAAATCGACTCTTTTGAATATGCTTGCCGGACTGGAAAAACCGACTCGCGGGGAAGTGATCGTAGCGGGGAAGCATATCGAGCAGATGAAAGAAAATGAACTTGTAAAGTTCAGAGGAGAAAACGTTGGTTTTATATTTCAGTCGTTTCATCTGATGGGAACGATGAATGCACTGGAAAATGTGGCGCTTCCGCTTACATTTCGCGGAGAGCCGAGAAAAGAACGAATAAAAAAAGCCGACAGAATGCTGGATCTGGTGAGCTTGGAAAAGCATAAAAAACATCTGCCGAACCAGTTATCAGGAGGACAGCAGCAAAGAGTAAGCGTGGCAAGGGCGCTTGTGAACGATCCGAAGATTATTTTTGCGGATGAACCTACAGGAGCGCTTGATTCACATACGTCTCAAGATGTGATGCGCCTGATGCAAAGACTCGTAAGAGAGCAGAAAAGAACGCTTGTCATGGTCACGCATGATCGAAGTCAGGCGGAATATGCAGACCGGGTATTGGAGATTATAGACGGAAAAATTGTACACATTACAGAAAACAGGAGGAAAGAGGAAAATGAGAGAGCATAGAAAAATGACGTTGAAACGGATCGGAATCGGAATTTTATGCATGGTGTTTGTGTTGTCTATGCTTGCTCCGCTCGTGGCATTTGCAGAGGAAAAAACAGAGTCCGGAAGTCAGGTGTCAAAGAGAGAGCTTGCGTACATTCAGATCAGTGTCGGCGACGGGCAGGAGACGCCTGTGTTTAAGGCGGGGCAGAAGGTATCCGAGTTTCGGATCAATGTAAAAAACAACGGAAATGTAGACGCGCACAACGTGCGGATAGAACCGGATATCAAGAATGCATCCGACTGGCCCTTTGAACTTGATAAGCTGAATTATGAAAAAGAGTTGTCTACGATCAAAAGCGGCGGACAGACTGCGGCTGTGTGGGGGAGTGAAGAGAAACCTCTTATCGTAAGAGGAGATGTGACAGGGAAGTCTTATAAACTGGAATTTAAGATTTCTTACGATGACGGAGAGAAATCCTATGAGACGGATAAGTATGTCTTTGTAAAAACGACCGCAAAAGAAAAGCCATCGGAAAATCAGGGCGGAAATGCAAACGGCGGAGAGATAAACAACGGAAATACCGGAAACGGAAGCGGCGGATCGGGAAATGCGCAGGGAACGCCGGACGATTCGGGCGCGGTGTTCGGAGGAGTATATACCAGCGATCCGGTCATGGCAGGCGGCTCGGCAGGCGGCGCGGATGCGTCAAGCGCATCTGTTCCGCGGGTGATTGTAACAGGATTTAATACAGAGCCGGCGGAAGTTCGCGCGGGAAGTAATTTTAAATTGATCGTCCACCTGAAAAATACTTCTTCAAAAACTGCTGTTTCAAATATGCTTTTTGATATGCAGGCTCCGTCATCAGGTTCAGAAGGTGCGGCGGAAGCTCCGGCGTTTCTTCCGGCATCGGGTTCAAGCTCTGTTTATCTTGACGGAATTTCTGCCGGAGGAACGAGCGACATTTCAATCGAATTGAATGCACGGGCAGATCTTGTGAAAAAGCCGTACAGTATCAGCATGTCTATGAAGTATGAAGACAGCAGCGCGTCGCAGTATGAGGCGCAGTCAAGCCTTGCGATCCCGGTCATACAGGACGCCCGGTTTGAGTTCAGTAAGATCGAGATCGCGCCGGAGACAGTAGCGGTCGGAGAAGAGGCGAATATTTCCTGCAGTCTGTACAATCTCGGACGGGTGAAGATGTACAATGTGAAAGCTCGTTTTGAAGGCAAGATGATCGAGTCAGACGAACAGTTTATCGGAAATCTTGATTCCGGCGCGACAGGCATGATCGACGCCATCGTGACGGCGAAAGAAGAGACGATGGACAATACAGAGTGTAAGCTGATCTTAACTTATGAAGATGATGCGGGAAATGTATCGACAGCGGAGGAAAAATTTGACCTTACTGTTATGCCGATGTCAGATGCCGGAGACCTGGACGCTATGGCAGATATACCGGAAGAACAGGGGGGGCTGCCGATCGGAATGATCTTGGCAGCAGCCGTAGTTGTGATCGTTGCTGTGGCTGTGGCAATCGTGCTTATTATGAAGAGGAAAAAAGCAAAACGTCTGGAAGCGGAAGAGGAGGAGTTGTTTGATGAGGTGGAGCGATCTGCTGAGGATGAGCGTTAGCAGCCTGCGGCGCAGAAAATTAAGAACGTTTCTTACGGTACTAGGCGTTGTGATCGGAACGGCTTCTATAGTAGTTATGATATCGCTCGGACTCGGACTTCAGGAATCCATGTATAAAGAGGTGGAGCAAAACGGAGGAACGACAAGTATTACCGTGACGGGAAAAGATTCGGGCGGAATGATGTACGGTTATTCGGGAATGTCTTCGGACGAAGAAGAATCGCAGAAATACATCACAGATGATGTGATCAAAGATTTGAAAAGTGTGGTCCATGTAAAAAGTGCAGAGCCGATCTTAAGCATATCGGTAATCGCGCTGAAAGGAAAATATGAAGGCTTTATCGAATTGACAGGAATGACGCCTGAAGGTTTGAAGACATTGAATCTGGAGCTGGAGGATGGCGGGCGGCTTCCTGATCCGAACAGCGCCCAGCTGGAACTTGTATATGGAAATACAGTAATAACGAATTTTTATGAAAAAACATCAGGAAGAGGATATTGGGATTCGGGAGAACTTCCTGATATAGATCTGCAGACGGATTCCGTTTTTCTTATACTCGATCAGGACGGCTATTATCAGTCGCAGAGCGCGGCTTCGGATATCGGCGGCTCTGCCGGAGAAAGCGGAGAAGGCGGAACAGCGTCGGCAAAAACGCCTCCGAAAAAACATGTCGTATCTGCAAGCGGCGTTTTAAAGGGCGGACCGGACACATATACAGTCAATTCATATATGACGTTTTGCGATATCAATAAGCTGAGGACGTATCTTGAAAAAGAATTCAGAGGAAGAGCGATTCCGGGGCAGCCGACGACAAAGAGCGGAAAACCATATAATAAGTTTGTATATTCGTCGGCAAAAGTACAGGCGGACGACATGGAAAACGTAGAGGCTGTCTCAGACGCGATTCGGGCGATGGGATATAATGTGTCGTCGAATATCGAATATATCGACAGCATGAAGAAACAGTTTGCAATGGTTCAGGCGGTGCTTGGCGGAATCGGAGCGGTTTCGCTGTTTGTGGCGGCGATCGGAATCGCAAATACGATGATGATGTCTATTTATGAGAGAACGAAAGAAATCGGCGTTATGAAAGTGATCGGATGCAGTCTTGGAAATATTCGTCAGATGTTTCTTTTGGAAGCGGCGTTTATCGGACTTGGCGGAGGTGTGATCGGAAATGTTTTAAGTTTCCTTATGTCTGCGGCGATCAATGCTCTTGTGAAGGGCAAAGAGATGGGAATGACAACAGGGCAGATTTCTTATATTCCTTTGTGGCTTGTTCTTGTTTCTCTTGGGTTTGCAATGCTTGTCGGAACGGCGGCGGGATATTTCCCGGCGAGAAGGGCGATGAAGTTAAGTCCGCTTGCGGCGATCAGAAATGAATGACAACCGGAAACAGGCGGCGGTTAGAAATAAGTGACGATCAGCCGATGATAAGAGGCGCAGATAGATCGGATAATAACGAAAAATGGTAAAAGACAGAGGTGACCGGGGATTATTCCTCGATCACCTCTATTTCTAAATAATCAAAATCAATGCTGTCTACAAAGTTATCCTGATAAAACCGAGCTTTTGCGTGCCGTTTGAAGTCGGCGATCGTTGTGTCAAGCCAGATAGGCTTGCTTAGATCGAACTCATAGCAGATGGCGTCCAAAGCGTTGAAAATCTTATGTGTGCGGGTGTCTGTTGTCTCATCGCAAATGACAGTATCGCGCAGAAGCCTGTTTTCTTTAAATTCTTTTCCCCATAAACGAAACATAACGAAGCTCCTTTCAAAGTTTATGAAATTTATCATACAAAAATCCCGTTGCTTGTGCAAGCCCTTTTTGATATATTAGTATCAGTTCGGGCGCTCGGACAAAATATACATGCAGGGAAAGCCGGCAAGTTTATATCGTGTCTGTGCGGTGAAATGAAAAAAGAAAACATGATGTGACGCAGGAGTTTGTAAAGGAGTAAAAAGATGATCAGAGTATGCACGATAAATGACAAAGAAATATTGGAAAAGTATTTACAGGAAGAGCCGTATGCCGGAGCAATTTTGGCGGCGATCGAGGAGTTTGGATTTGACGAAAAGTTTCAGACAGTATATCTTGATTCGGAAAAACGAAATCTTGACACCGAGGGAGAGCAAGAAACAGAAGAGACGGTAAAAGGGGTGTATTTGTGGTTTCATAAAAATCTTCTTTTGTACAGTAAAGAAAATAAAGTCGATATAGATTTTCTTGAACAGATGATTTTTATGGCTGCGCCGGACTGTGTTGTGGGAAGGAAGGACAATGTAAATATCGTAAGCTGGCTTTTGACGGATTATCATTTTAAGCAGTCGGACATGATCCCCGAAATCGTGGACGCAGAAGGAAAAACGACTCCGTGTTTTGCGGCAAAAGAAGCGTATGCAGGCGAGTGGGGGTATCTTAAGAAATGAAAAAACTTTTAGATCGGATTTTTATAGATGGTCTGGGCGGCATGGCACAGGGACTTTTTGCTACGCTGATCATAGGAACGATCATTCAGCAGATCGGGTTGTTTATGGGAGGCGGCACAGGAGATCTTATTTATGAACTTGGAAAGATTGCCGCAGGTTTGACAGGTGCAGGCATCGGAGTCGGTGTGGCGCGAAAATTAGAAGCGGGACATCTCGTAATCGTTTCGGCCGCGGTTGTCGGTATGATCGGTGCATTTGCCGGGAAAATCTTATCCGGACAGGTTCTTGTGGATGGAAATCTGGTTCTGGCAGGGCCGGGAGAGCCGTTAGGCGCTTTTGCGGCGGCGTATCTGGCGATCGAGATCGGGATCTTGATCTCGGGTAAAACAAAACTTGATATTATACTGACTCCGCTGGTCTGCATCGGAACGGGATCGGCAGTCGGTCTGTTTGTCGGTCCGCCGATTTCTGAATTTATGTTATGGCTTGGCTCCTTGATCAACTGGGGAACAGAGCAGCAGCCGTTTTTGATGGGAATTGTCGTTTCCGTTTTAATGGGAATGATCCTGACGCTTCCGATCAGCTCAGCGGCGCTTGGAGTAATCCTGAATCTGTCGGGACTGGCGGCAGGGGCGGCGACGATCGGATGCTGCTGTAATATGATCGGATTTGCGGTGGCTAGTTGGAGAGAAAATAAATTCAGCGGATTTCTGGCGCAGGGAATCGGAACGTCGATGCTTCAGATACCGAATATCGTAAGAAGACCTTTGATCTGGCTTCCGGTTATTTTGTCAAGCGCCGTTTTAGGTCCGATCGGAACAATGCTTCTTCATATGACGAACAACGCTACGGGATCGGGTATGGGAACAGCCGGACTTGTCGGTCCGCTTATGACATGGCAGGTAATGACGCAAAGTGAAGCGGGAGTGATCGTGCTCGGAAAGATCATTTTGATCCAGTTTATCCTTCCTGCGGCGGTGACGCTTCTCATTTCTGAGTTTATGCGGAAAAAGAAGTGGATCCGTCAGGGAGATATGAAATTAGAGTTGTAAGAGAAGTCTTAAAAAACAATGAAATCTATGACATGCCTTAGGATTTATGTTAGAATGAAAAAGTAAAATAACTGGCGGAGGCAGTCTGAAATGACGAGTGAACAACAAGTAGAAGCTGCGCTGAAAAGCTATGAGGATGTCGATAGCTGGAAGACGATCATTTTTCTGTATAACGCAGCGCTGAAAGAAGTAGGAACAAAGCTGGAGATTTTGAATGACGAATTTCAGCATGTACATCAATATAATCCGATCGAGCATATAAAGACAAGGATAAAGACGCCGGAAAGCATTGTGAAGAAATTAAGGCGGTATGGCCATGAGACGTCGATCGAGAACATGGTACGCTATATCAATGACATTGCGGGGGTACGTCTTATTTGTTCCTTTACATCTGATATTTACCGTTTGGCGGAGATGATCGGCAATCAAAGCGATCTGAAAGTTCTTTCGATCAAAGATTATATTAAAAATCCAAAAGAAAGCGGTTATAAAAGTTATCATATGCTTGTATCCGTTCCGATCTTTCTTTCCGACAGCGTAGTCGATACAAAAGTGGAAATCCAGATCCGAACGATAGCGATGGATTTTTGGGCGAGTTTGGAACATAAGATTTATTATAAGTTTGAAGGGAATGCGCCTGATTATATAAGCAGAGAATTGAAAGAGTGTGCGAAGATGGTGTCGGAACTTGACGACAAGATGCTCTCTTTGAATGAGGCGATTCAGGCCTGCATGATCAGAGACGATCAGAGAAAAGAAAGTATGGAAGATGTGTTTGACAATGTGATCGGCGAAAGAAGAAAACAGTAAAGAAAATCTTAAGTAATCTTAAGTTTTAAGCTTTGGGGGCAAAAGATATTGATGCTTTTGCCTCTTTTCGTTATACTGTATATTTGGAGGGAAAAGACGAATGCAGGAAGAAAAAACAGAAATAGAACGCTGCGATTTTATACATGTTCATGAAGATGTAGTAAAAAAAGTAAAGGAACACATTCCGGCAGAAAGAGAGCTGAATGATCTTGCGGAATTTTTTAAAGTGTTCGGAGATGTGACGAGACTGAAATTGTTAAGCGTGTTGTTTCATTCGGAGATGTGCGTGTGCGATCTGGCAAAGACGCTGAATATGACTCAGTCGGCGATCTCTCATCAGCTCCGCATTTTGAAACAGATGAAGCTCGTGAAAAACAGAAGGGAAGGAAAGACAGTATTCTATTCTCTTGCAGACGGGCACATTAAAACGATTATTAATCAGGGAATGGAACATATACAAGAGTAATAAAAGAAAAGCCGGCGGGCAGGGAAAGCCGGCAAACAGGAGAAAGCCGACGAACAAGGGGAAGCTGACGAACAGGGAAAAGTTGACGGAAAAGGGAAAAAGGGATGACGAGAGAAACCAGAAAAAGGGAATTGGAGATCGGTATCGGTCTTGTTTTATATTTGCTGGCATTCTTAATAAGCATGCAGGCAAAGATGAAATCAAAGGCGGAGATGCTTTTGTTTTTACTGCCGTATATTGTATCGGCGATCAGTATTTATAAAGAGCAGGCAGAGAAATTTTTGAAAAAGCAGTTTCTGGATGAAAACTTACTGATGATCATAGCGACTGTAGGAGCATTTTTTGTAGGACGTTACAAAGAAGCCGTTGCGGCGATGCTCTTTTATCAGGTCGGAAAACTTGTAGAAGAAATCTCTCTGAGCAGGACGAAAAAATCTATTGCGAAATTTATTGATATTCGTCCGGAATATGCGAACCTGAAAATCGGAAACACAGAAAAGATTGTTCCGCCGCAGGAGCTGAATTTGAGACAGACGATCGTACTGCATCCGGGAGACAAGATCCCGGTTGATGCGGTTGTGACAAGCGGAACGGGAACAGTTGATATGAAGGCGCTGACAGGAGAACCGGATCCTGTCACTGTGCGGATCGGAGACAGGCTGTTCAGCGGAAGCATCAATCTGAACAGCGTGTTGGAAGCCAGAGTTGAGAAACTGTACAATGATTCTACTGCGGCGAAGATTATGCGGCTTGTAGAAAGCGCAAATGAAAACAAATCGGAGAGCGTACATTTTGTAGATAAATTCACAAAATATTATACGCCGATCGTTATTTTGATCGCGCTTTTAACTGTCATTCTCCCGCCTATGATGTTTGTGGAGGCGAAGGCGGAGTGGATATACAGAGGATTGATCATTCTTGTGGCGGCATGTCCGTGCGGGTTGATGGTTTCTATACCGCTTGCGTTTTTGGGCGGGATAGGATCTGCTTCAAAGCAGGGCGTTCTGATAAAAAGCGGAGCTGTTTTGGAAGATCTGATCCGGGTAGACACATATGTTTTTGATAAAACGGGAACACTGACGGAAGGCGTATTTCATGTGAAAGATATTGTTCCGTATAAGTTTGAAAAGGAAAGACTGTTGGAGCTTGCGGCTTTGGCGGAAAGTTATTCAAAGCATCCGGTGGCGCTGTCTCTTGCGGAAGCTTATGGAAAGCCGGCTGAAAGCACGCGGATCAAAGATGTGAAAGAAGAACCGGGGTACGGCGTTCATGCGTTTGTGGACGGACTGGAAGTTTATGCCGGGAACACAAGGCTGATGAACCGGGAAGGAATCCTTTACGCACAGACGGAAAAAGACGGAACTGCCGTTCATGTGGCTGTTGACGGAAAGTATGCGGGATACATATTGATTGCGGATACGATTCGTAAAGATACGGGAAAACTGATGCGCTGGATGCGAAAGAAAAATATGGGAACGGTTATGCTGACCGGAGATAACGAGCGTACGGCGGAAAAAGTGGCGGCAGAGCTGAAAATCGACAGCGTTTATGCGGAGCTGATGCCGGAAGATAAAGTGCAGCTTCTGGAAGAGTTTTGCAATGACCGCATGGAAAATGAAAAATTGGCGTTTGTAGGAGATGGAATGAATGACGCGCCTGTTTTGGCGCTTGCGGACATCGGCATCGCGATGGGCGGTCTCGGCGCGGATGCCGCGCTTGAGGCGGCGGACATTATCCTTATGGAAGATGAGCCGTCGAAGATTATAAATGCGGTGCGGATCGCAAAAGGAACGATCCGGTCTGTACGGGAAAATGTATTGTTTGCGATCGGTATGAAAGTATTTTTAGTCATACTTGCGTTTTTCGGTCTTGTGACGATGCAAAGCGCTATTATAGCAGACATGGTTGTGATGGTAATTAATATTTTGAATTCATTTTGGATGATGAAGTATCCGGAATCGGGGGTGTAAACGAATCGTGAAAATCAAAAAACAGATCGTGTTGGCGGCAGTTCTTTGTATGGCTGTGCCGACTGTGGCATCAGGCTGTGCAAACAGTGCGAAATCAGGTGTAGAGGCATTGGAGGCAGGAGATTATAAAGAGGCGCAGGCACAGTTTGAAAAACTGACTGAAGAAAAGGATAAGAAGAAATCGGCAGAGGGGTATCGGGGACTTGCGATGACATATTATGAGCAGGAGGAGTATAGCTCGGCTCTCGATGCGTTTAAAAAAGCTGTTGACACAGGAGTAGTACAGACGACTCAGATCTATAATCTGATGGGTATTTGTGCAATGAAGACAGAGGATTACGAGGCAGCTCTTGAATATATACAGGCGGGTCTTGCCATGGCGGAAACAGATATGTCAGGTGAAGAAGAGAAGAATTTGGAAAATGGAAAAGATTCTGCTGAAATGATTCAGGAGATGAGATATAACGAAGTTGTCTGTTATGAAAAACTGGCTGATTGGGAAAACGCGAAGCAAAAAGCGTCCGAGTATCTGATCGAATATCCGGAAGATACGGCGATGGAAAGAGAAGCCGAGTTTTTGGAAACGAGATAAACACCGTTTGGCAAAAGAAAGTTCTCATGAAAGGGAATTTTTCGTGAAAGGAAAATCTACGTAAAGGGAAAATCTATGTGGAGGGAAAATCTATGTGGAGGGAAAATCTTTGTGAAGGGAAAATTCTCATAAAAGAAAAATCCTCATAAAAGAAAATTCGGAGAAATAATATGTATGAGATGGAGCAAATCGACGAGAGGGTGATCCTCGTCGGAATCGATACGGGAAATGAAGATGCGGCAAACCGTTCGCTTGACGAACTTTCGGAATTGGCGAAAACTGCAAAAGCGGCTGTAGTCGGCAGGCTGATCCAGCCAAGAGAGAGCGCGCATCCGGGAACATATATCGGGAAAGGCAAATTGACGGAACTCAAAGATCTTATATGGGAGACTGACGCGACGGGGATTATTTGCGACGATGAGCTGACGAGCGCACAATTAGGCAACCTTGAAGAAGAACTGTCATGTAAAATTATAGACAGGACGCTTTTGATCCTTGATATTTTTGCGGCGCGGGCAGTATCGGGAGAAGGAAAGATCCAGGTGGAGCTTGCTCAGCTTCGATACAGAGCGTCAAGACTGGCGGGTCTTGGCAGATCTTTATCCCGTCTCGGCGGGGGGATCGGAACGAGAGGTCCGGGAGAAAAAAAGCTGGAGATGGACAGGCGTTTGATCAGAGAACGGATCAGCAGACTGAAAAAAGAACTAAAAGACGTGGAAAAGCATCGGGAATTAATACGGACACAGAGAAAACAGTCGGGATTAAAGGTGGCGGCTTTAGTAGGATATACATCGGCGGGAAAGAGCAGTATAGAAAATGCGCTGACAAATGCCGGCATTTTAGAAGACGCCATGCTGTTTTCTACATTAGATACTACAACCCGCTCTCTTGTTCTCGATAATACGCAGGAAATATTAGTTACAGATACGGTCGGTTTTATAAGAAAACTGCCTCATCACCTTGTGGAAGCGTTTAAAAGTACGTTAGAAGAAGCGAAGTATGCGGACATTATTATTCATGTGGTAGATGCGTCTAATCCGCAAATGGATGAGCAAATGCATGTCGTTTACGATACATTGCGTCAGCTTGGAGCGGCAGACCGACCGGTGATCACACTTTTTAATAAGCAGGATAAACTCGAGTCGGCAGGCAGCTATCGGGATTTTCAGGCGGAATATTCAATTCCGGCTTCGGCAAAAACAGGAGAAGGTCTTGCAGAACTAAAAAAGGCGCTTCTCGAGATCGTACGAAGAGAACAGATCTATGTGGAGCGTTTGTATGATTTCTCGGAAGCATCGAAAATTCAGCTTATCCGAAGTCGTGGACAACTTTTGTCGGAGAAGTATGTTCCGGAAGGGATTGAAGTGAAAGCGTACGTTCCGAAAGATATTTATGGGAAGGTTTGTATATAATTACCAAAAATAAAGGGGGAAATATGAGGGAACGATAGTTTTAAAGCTGTAAGATAGTAATGAAACCGGTAGGGAAAGTGGTGCAAAAAGCGGAAAATAATTTGACATTTTTGTTGAAAATTGGTAACATTATTTAGATGATACAAGAAAATATGTGACAGAGTATTGCTGTACAGAGCAGGCAAGACCTTTTTAACTGATTATATGGTTGGTAAAGCAGGGATTGCCTTTTTTCTTGTATTATGAGGAAATCAGGGGATTATTTCCGAGAAAAAGTTATGAAAAAGGAGGAACAAGGAAGCAATGCATAACGTGAAAAAGTCATTCAAAAGACTATTGGCGGTATCATTATGCGCAAGCTGCGTCTTGTCAAATGGGATGCTTTCTCTTGCGGAAGGGGCAGAGGACAAGGCGGTGAATCTGGCTTTGGGATGTCAGGCGACTGCAAATGCCCAGTACAATCAAAACGGTAATGATATGAGCGCGTCAAAGGCAGTTGACGGCAACGATGAAACGCGGTGGTCTTCTGAAGGTGCGGCCCCGGGATGGCTGCAAGTGGACTTGGGAGAACAAAAGTCCTTTACGCAGTTCCGCATCTTAAGTGAAGGCGGTACAGGAGTTACCGTAGGAAAACAGTTGATCGGGAAGTTCAAAATCGAAGGTTCTAACGACAATTCAAAGTGGACTTTGATCCATCAGTCGGAGGATAAACAGGCGGAAGGTTTTCCGCAGGATACAGTGGTAACGCTGGAAAAACCGGTAAGTTACCGATACGTGAAGCTGACGGTGGAGTCGTTGAAAACAGGAGCTTTTGACAGCGTTTCGATTCGCGAATTTGAGATCCGTGATAAAGAAGAGACAACTCCGGAAAAACCGCAAGACCCGGAAGAAAACGTGGCTCTGAAAAAAACGGCAGCAGCAGATTCTACAGAAGATAATAGTTTGATCGCGGCGAAAGCGTTTGACGGCAACACAAAAGATCGAAGCTCAAGATGGAGTAGCGCGGTAGCGGACGCCCCGCACTGGATTTATGTCGATCTCGGAAAAGAAATGGATGTAAAAACAGTCTGTATTTTCTGGGAAACAAGAAAAGCGACGGACTATAAGATCCAGATCGCAAACACGGCAGAAGCGCCGGCGGAATCCGATTGGAAAGATGTGAAGCACGTACAGGATCGTCCGAAGGCATTGAAAGATGCAATCGTGTTGGATAAAGTTGAGAAAGCAAGATATGTGCGCTTGTACATCAATTCATTTACAAAGAATGATCCTGATAATGAAGGGGCAAGCTGGAATTCGATCTCGATTTATGAAATGGAAGTATACGGCGGCGAGCCTAAGGTAGATATCGAGGAAGGAATCTCGGTTGATACTCCGAAAAAGGGTGATAAGAAGCTGACAGTCCATATTCCGGAAGAAACAAAAACGGAAAAGGTAACATATAACGGAACGGATTATGAACAGGTTGTAGATGCGGATTTGAATCTTTATCAGCCGGTTGTAGATACGACAGTGAAAGTTTCCTTTAAAATCGAGAATAAAGAAAACGGCTCTTATCGTTTCAAGGAAATTCCGGTAACAGTTCCGGGAGAATATGAAACGAAAGAAGGAGATAACGCAGCGCCGGACGTTTTGCCGGAAATCAGAGAATGGAAGGGAAATGCCGGAACGTTTGCTCCGAATGCGGGAAGCCGTATTGTCATTAAAGATGCAGAACTTCAGGAAATGGCAGATGCATTTGCAAAAGATTATGAGGCAATTATGGGACAGACGCTCCCTGTAGTAACTGCAGATTCGGCGAATGCAGGCGACTTTTTCTTTGCGCTGACAAAAGAAGGAAAGGGACTGCAGGAGGAAGGCTACCTTATGACGGTAGATGAAAAGACTGCGGTAGAAGCGGAGACAACAACAGGAGCATTCTGGGCAACAAGAACGATTTTACAGAGCCTGAAAGCGAACGGAAATATTCCGCAGGGTGTTGCAAGAGACTACCCGCTTTATAAAGTGCGCGGATTCATTTTGGATGTCGGACGTAAGACGTTTACAATGGACTGGCTGGAAGATACGGTAAAACAGATGTCATGGTATAAGATGAACGACTTCCAGATCCATCTGAACGATAACCTGATCCCGCTGGAGCACTATTCCCAGATCGGAGAAGATCCGATGCAGGCATATTCTGCATTCCGTCTGGAATCTGATATTAAAGAAGGCGGAAAAGACGGTCTGTATAAGGCGGATCTGACGAGTAAAGACGTATTCTATACAAAAGACGAGTTCCGAAACCTGATTCAGGAATCAAGGGTATACGGAGTGGATATTGTACCGGAGATCGATACGCCGGCACATTCTCTTGCTTTGACAAAGGTAAGACCGGATCTGCGTCACGGTACATACGGAAGAGACAACGATCATCTTGCGCTGAAAGAAAAATATGATGAAAGTCTGGAATTCGTACAGAGTATTTTCAATGAATATATGGGAAAAGATCTGTCCGATCCGGTATTCGATAAAGATACGGTCGTACATGTCGGCGCGGATGAATATACGGCGGCGCCGGAAGCATACAGAAAGTTTGCGGACGACATGCTTAAGTATGTGCAGGACAGCGGACGTACGCCGCGTATCTGGGGAAGTCTTTCCACGATCAAGGGAGAAACTTCGGTGCGCAGCGAAGGCGTGCAGATGAACCTGTGGAACTTTGGCTGGGCAAATATGGACAAGATGTACGAGCAGGGTTACGATTTGATCAACTGCAACGACGGAAATTACTACATTGTTCCGAATGCCGGCTATTACTATGATTATCTGAATGAAGATACATTATATAATCTGGCAATCAACTCTATCGGCGGAGTGACAATTCCGGCAGGAGATAAACAGATGATCGGCGGCGCTATTGCGGTATGGAACGACATGACAGACTATCTGGAAAACGGTGTCAGCGAATATGACGTATATGATCGTATCGACAATGAGATCGCATTGTTTGGCGCAAAGCTGTGGGGAAAAGGAAATAAAGACTTAAGCGCGGCAAAAGAAGATTATGCGGCGCTTGGAACAGCTCCGCGGACAAACTTTACATACGAGACAGAGAAAAACGAAGAAGGCGCGGCAGTTCATTATCCGATGGATAATATGAAAGATGCTTCCGGCAGCGGACAGGATCTTAAAGAAGGAAAGAATGCCGCTATCGAAAGCGTAGACGGAAGAAACGCGCTGAAGCTCGAAGGCAAAGAAAGCTATGTAAGTACAGATCTTGCGACGGCAGGACTTGGAAATGATTTGCGCGTAAAAGTAAAGAGGACAACAGACGGCGACGAAGAACAGATTCTCTTTGAAAGCAGCTACGGAACGATCAAAGCAGTTCAAAAAGAAACCGGAAAGGTTGGTTTCACAAGAGAAAATCATGATTATTCCTTTAACTATAAACTGCCTGTCAATGAATGGGTAGAACTGGAATTTAAAAATGAGCAGAATAAGACATATCTCTATGTCAACGGAGAGTTAAGAGACGTACTTGGAGACGATGAACGGGTAGAGGGAAGACCGCTGCTTGCGACAACGATGTTCCCGATCGAAAGAATCGGAAGTACTAAGAATGCGTTCACAGGTTACGTGGACGACGTCCGCCTTGGAACGAATGCTGATTTTGCGTCTACAATGCCGCTTGATTACGCAGTGCTTACTGCAAATCAGGTAATCGGAAAAACGGAAAATGCACAACTTGCCCAGCTTGTAAAAGAGGCAGAGGCGATATTTGCAGCTTATAATCCTGACGCGTCGGCAATCAATGACTTGGCGGCAGAGATAAAAGCAGTTTTAGACGACAGCGATTACAAAGAAGCGGACTACAGCAGAATTGAAACGCTCAAGAAGACAATCCCGTCGGATCTTTCTCCGTTTACAGAAGAATCGGCGGCATGGCTTGAGTACGTGCTTTCGCAGATTCGTACCGGACTGCCGGAAGAAATGCAGAGTACGGTAGACGGTTATGAGAAAATGCTGGCAGATGCTCTGGCAGGTCTGACACTGGTTGAAGAAAGAAATGTCAACTATGTAGATAATGCAAAACTTACGGCGACAGCATCCTCGCATCAGGATAACGGATCTGCGCCGGATAAAGCGCTGGATGGAGACACAAACACAATCTGGCATTCAAAGTGGGATATCACAACTATGCCCCATTGGATCGATCTTGAAATGGAAGAACCAATGGCGGTTGACGGACTTACTTATGTGCCGCGTCAGACAGGAACAAACGGAAATGTGACTAAGTATGAGATTCAGATCAGCAATGACGGAACAAATTATACGAAGCATGCAGAAGGCACATTGAAAAATAATGCGGATACAAAAGTAATTGATTTTAACAAAGTTACTACGAAACATGTGCGTCTGGTTTATCTGGAGGCGGCAAATAACAATGGCGCTGCGGCAGAATTAAAACTGCATCAGGCCGACGTTCCGGCAGATATTGAAGGTTTGACTGCTGTGATCACCGAGGCAAAAGCAATCAAGAATGAAGGATTTACAAAAGAATCATGGGATGCGCTTCAGAACAAGATTGCAGAGGCAGAAGAATTGGCGTCTGCGGAAAATGCAGATGCGAATGATGTGGAAATCATGAAGAGAGAATTATCAAAAGCAATGACATCTCTCATTTTAGAGGACAAGGTAACTTCAGATCCAGAACCGGGCAAAGTGGATAAGAGCAAACTGCAGGAGCTTTATAATAAATATAAAGGTATCAAAGCAGACGGGTATACAGCAGAAAGTTGGACGGCATTTGCTGAAGCACGTACAGAGGCGGAAACGGTTCTTGCAAATGAAAAAGCAACACAGGAAAAAGTGGATAAAGCGGCGGAGAATCTTGAAAAAGCGTTTAAATCACTCAAGAAAGAGGAAACGAAGCCGGATCCAGACCCGACACCGGATCCAGACCCGGGCGCTGCAGATGTAAGCGGACTGAAGAATCTTTATGAAGCGTATAAAGACATTAAATCGGACGGGTACACAGCAGAAAGCTGGGCGGCATTTGATAAAGCCCGTGCAGAAGCAGAAAAGATCCTTGCAAATCCGAATGCGACACAAGATGATGTGAATGCGGCGAAAGCGGCTCTGGAAGCAGCTTATAAAGGTCTTGTTCCTAAGACGCAGCCGAATCCGACACCGGGCGGAAACGTTGGCAGCACAGCGGTTGTCACAGGAGACAGCGCAAATATCGCAGGATATCTGACAGTTCTTCTGGCAGCAGGTGGAATCGCTGTAGTAACATTCTTTAGAAGAAAAAGAGTGAAATAAAAAACATCTGATTCGTAAGATGCTGTATGAAATACAAAAGGCGGTGCGTGTAAAGCATCGCCTTTTGTGTATGAGTAATCCCATATCAGATCTTCCGATATCGAAATAGTAGTTCGTACAATCGAAATAAGATACAGACATCTCCCAGATACAGATTTTGTAATGGTGAATTAATGACAGGAATTCTGTTATTGAAAAAAGATAAAATATTTGTGCAAAAATAGAAGATGTGTTATTCTTTTATCACAAATTCAGTTTTCTGAGAATGTGGGAAGAAAAAGACCCGGTTTTATTTCGTTGAATTCTAATAATCTTGCGGCAGTCGCTGCAGTGAAAATCAAATTTGTAAAAAAATATGAGAAAAGAAAAAGGGATAAAGGCGCTGAGGAAAGCGCGTATTTTTGATTGCTTCATATAATTATGTTTGCTACAATGAAGGAGGAAATCGGTTGAAAAATAAAAGAATACACAGGAAGTATAAAGACAGGGTTTTCCGTATTATTTTTCGAGATAAAAAGGAACTTCCGGAGCTGTATAACGTGGTTAATGACAGCGCGTATACGAATCCCGATGAACTGACGATCACAACGATTGAAGATGTTGTGTACATGGGAATGAAGAATGACTTGTCCTTTATTATCGGTGATGTGATGAATTTATATGAACATCAAAGTTCATATAGTCCAAATCTGCCGCTGAGAGGATTGTTTTACTTTGCGTCGCTTTATCGGGAACAGATCGAAGATGTGAAACAAAAGCTCTATACGAACGTTCCTTTACATATCCCGTTCCCGCAGTATATTGTTTTTTATAACGGAACGAAACAAGAGCCGGAACGACAGGAACTGAAACTAAGCGACTTGTTTGTTAAGACGGGAAAAGAAGTGCCGCCGGCGCTTGAATGTAAAGCGGTTGTGCTGAATATTAATTTTGGTCACAACAGAGAAATTATGGAAAAGTGTGTGACACTGCGGGAATATTCCCGGTTTGTCGCAATGATCCGTCAGCAGATGTCAGGAGAACTTCCGTTTGAAGAGGCGGTAGAGCGGGCGGTAGACACTTGCATCCGTCAGGGAATTTTGTCTGAAATACTTCGTAAAAATCGGTCGGAGGTAATCGATATGATTTTGACGGAATATAATGAGGAAGAGTTTTCTTTATCGGAAGGTGAAGCGGAACAATATGTGAAAAAAGTGCTTGACAATTTGGATGAGTAGTGATATTTTATAAAAGTAATTGACTGCCGAAGACAGCAGGTGCCGTTAGGCATAAGGTTGAGAACGCCTGCCGAGGAAGATACGAATTCTTTTTAAAAAGAACATTTGTAAACCTCTGTGTCTTCTGTCGCAGAGGTTTTTTGTATAGGCGACGAGCCAAAGTTCGGGGGCTGCCCGGGATGTTGGTAATCGCCTGCAATCCCGGGATGTGCCTTTCGGCGCTTCCGATGATTGAAGGTCTCAGGACGCAGTCATTTAAAATCTATAAGGAGGTGCACCTGGACGTGGCAAAAGTTGAATTAAAACAACCGATCGTAGCAGCTATCGCAGAAGACATCAAAGATGCTCAGTCTGTAGTTATCGTTGACTACCGTGGACTTACAGTAGCACAGGATACAGAGCTTCGTAAAAAGCTCAGAGAAGCCGGCGTTACTTACAAAGTATGTAAGAACACAATGATGAAGAGAGCATTTGAAGGAACAGAGTTCGCGGGTCTGGATGAGTATTTAGAAGGACCGAGCGCACTTTGCGTATCTAAGGAAGATGCGACAGCTCCGGCCAGAATTCTTGCAGAGTTTGCTAAGACAGCAGACAAACTTGAGATGAAAGCCGGTGTAATTGAAGGAACTGTATATGATGTAGCCGGATTGAATGAACTGGCTAAGATTCCGTCAAGAGAGGTACTTCTCTCCAAATTGCTCGGAAGCTTGCAGTCACCGATTACAAACTTTGCTCGTGTTATTAAACAGATCGCTGAGAAAGACGGCGAGGCAGCAACAGAGGCTCCGGCCGAAGAAGCGGCAGCAGAGGAGTAAAATACAGATGTGCCGGATATGCGGCGCAATGTAAAAAGGAACAAAATCTGAACCGGAGATCAGAAGAAGAGTCCGGCAGAGTAAATTTAAAAATGGAGGATATCAAAAATGGCTAAAATGACAACAGCTGAAATGATCGAAGCGATCAAAGAGTTATCAGTATTAGAGTTAAATGAATTAGTAAAAGCATGTGAAGAAGAGTTTGGTGTATCTGCAGCAGCAGGCGTTGTAGTTGCAGCAGCAGCAGACGGTGGCGCAGCAGCAGAAGAAAAAGATGAGTTTGACGTAGAACTCGTATCTGCAGGAGCTTCCAAAGTTAAAGTTATCAAAGCAGTTCGCGAGATCACAGGTCTTGGACTGAAAGAAGCAAAAGAGCTTGTTGACAACGCTCCGAAGACACTCAAAGAGGGTGTTTCCAAAGCAGAGGCTGAGGAGATCAAAGCTAAACTTGAGGCAGAAGGTGCAGAAGTTAGCATGAAATAATCGGAGTTTCCGATAACTTTATGAACGTCTTTAAGTAAGACGGTCTTAAGAAAATCAACCGCAGAAGATAAAATGCTTCTGCGGTTCTTTTGTCTTTGTTGTGCGTTTACGTTAAACATCGCCGTTTGTCGAAAAGTGACGCATAATATCATATATGAAGAAAAATGTCAAGAAAAAAATGGGAAATGTTATTGACAACGAAAAGAGCTTTGTGTTATAGTTAAAAATGCACTATTATGGAAAGGTATGCCGTATTAGAAGCGTTATTACTATTACAAGGCTCTTTTCATTTACGCGAAGCAACGTGCCAAAATCTCTGTTTATACGGTGTTTTGGCGACTGCCACGATAACGGGAATAATTGAGATGCAAGAGAAGTCCCGTTTGTAAAGATTCAGGTCATTCGATGTTGTCCGACAAAGGAGATGCGGACAACGAAAGAGGAATGATTGAAAAAATGATAGAGGAGTGAAACGTCAATGGAGAAAAACAGAATCCGTCCCATTAAAACCGGAAAAAGTTTCCGCATGAGTTACTCACGGCAGAAAGAAGTATTGGAGATGCCTAACCTCATTGAAGTTCAAAAAGATTCCTATCAATGGTTTCTTGACGAAGGACTCAAAGAGGTGTTCGACGATATTTCCCCGATCGCTGATTACAGCGGACACTTAAGTCTGGAATTCGTAGATTTCACACTTTGCGAGGACGATGTGAAATATACGATCGATGAGTGTAAAGAGCGCGATGCGACTTATGCTGCTCCCTTAAAAGTGAGAGTCCGTCTCCACAATAAAGAGACTGATGAGATTAACGAGCATGAGATTTTTATGGGAGATCTTCCGCTGATGACAAAGACGGGTACATTTGTTATCAACGGTGCAGAGCGTGTTATCGTCAGTCAGCTCGTGCGTTCTCCGGGAATTTATTATGGCATTGCTCATGATAAACTCGGAAAGAAACTGTACTCATCTACAGTGATCCCAAACCGAGGCGCATGGCTTGAATATGAGACAGACTCCAACGACGTTTTTTATGTGCGCGTCGATCGTACAAGAAAAGTTCCGATCACAGTGCTGATCCGTGCACTTGGTATCGGAACGAATGCAGAGATTGTTGATCTTTTCGGTGAAGAGCCGAAGATCCTTGCAAGCTTTACAAAGGACACTGCGGAGAGTTATCAGGAAGGTCTTTTGGAACTGTACAAGAAGATCCGCCCGGGCGAGCCGCTTGCAGTAGACAGCGCGGAAAGTCTGATCAACAGCATGTTCTTTGATCCGAGAAGATATGATCTCGCAAAGGTTGGACGTTATAAATTCAATAAGAAACTGATGCTGAAAAACCGTATTGCAGGCTGCATACTTGCAGAGGATGCGGTGAGTCAGCTTACGGGAGAGATAGTTGCTGAAAAAGGTACGAAGATTACTCGTGAACTTGCAGATAAGATCCAGAACAATGCCGTTCCTTATCTGTGGGTAGAAGGTGAAGATGAAGAGAGAAACATCAAGATCCTTTCTAATATGATGGTAGATCTTCAGGCTGTTACAGATATCGATCCTGAAGAAGTAGGTGTTACGGAGCAGGTATATTATCCGGTTTTGGCGGGGATTATCGAAGAGTCCGCAGGAGACATCGAAGAGATGAAAGCGTTGATCAAACGTGACATTCACGATTTGATCCCGAAGCATATTACAAAAGAGGACATCCTCGCGTCCATCAACTATAATATGCATCTTGAATATGGCATGGGAACGGATGATGACATTGACCATTTGGGTAACCGCCGTATCCGCGCAGTAGGAGAATTGCTCCAGAATCAGTACAGAATCGGTCTTTCAAGATTAGAAAGAGTTGTCCGTGAGCGTATGACGACACAGGATCAGGAAGGAATTTCCCCGCAGTCACTGATCAATATCAAACCGGTGACGGCAGCGGTGAAAGAGTTCTTCGGTTCTTCTCAGTTGTCTCAGTTTATGGATCAGAACAACCCGCTTGGAGAGCTGACACATAAGAGACGTCTTTCCGCACTTGGACCGGGAGGTCTTTCCAGAGATCGCGCCGGATTCGAGGTTCGAGACGTACATTATTCACACTATGGAAGAATGTGTCCGATCGAGACGCCTGAAGGTCCGAACATCGGTCTGATCAACTCTTTGGCAACATATGCGCGAATTAATCAGTATGGATTTGTTGAAGCGCCATATCGTTGGATTGATAAGTCTGATCCGGAAAATCCGGTCGTTACAGAAAAAGTTGTTTATATGACAGCTGACGAAGAAGACAATTATCATGTGGCACAGGCGAATACACCGCTTGATGAAGAAGGCCACTTTATTCATAAAAATGTATCCGGTCGTTACAGAGAGGAAACACAGGAATACGAGAGAAGCAAGTTCGATTACATGGATGTTTCTCCGAAGATGGTATTCTCAGTCGCTACGGCTCTGATTCCGTTCCTTGAAAACGACGATGCCAACCGTGCTCTTATGGGATCGAACATGCAGCGTCAGGCAGTTCCGCTTCTGACGACAGAGGCTCCGGTAGTCGGTACGGGTATGGAAGTAAAAGCTGCCGTTGACTCGGGAGTATGTGTTGTCGCAGAACGGGCGGGAACAGTAGAAAGCTCTACGTCAAAAGAGATCGTTGTCCGCGAAGAAGACGGCAAGAAGACATCTTATAAGCTGACAAAATTCCAGCGAAGCAACCAGAGTAACTGTTACAATCAGCGTCCGATCGTTAATAAAGGCGACGTTGTTGCGGCAGGACAGGTTATTGCAGATGGACCGTCTACATCAGGCGGAGAGATGGCTCTTGGTAAGAACCCGCTCATCGGTTTTATGACATGGGAAGGTTATAACTACGAGGATGCTGTTCTTCTGAGTGAGAGACTTGTACAGGATGATGTTTATACTTCTGTTCATATCGAAGAATATGAGGCAGAGGCAAGAGATACAAAACTCGGACCTGAAGAGATCACGAGAGATATTCCGGGCGTCGGCGATGATGCGTTGAAAGACCTTGATGAGAGAGGAATTATCCGTATCGGTGCGGAAGTGCGCGCCGGAGATATTCTCGTCGGAAAAGTAACTCCGAAAGGAGAGACAGAGCTTACGGCTGAGGAGAGACTTCTCCGTGCGATTTTCGGAGAGAAAGCCCGTGAAGTAAGAGATACATCCTTGAAAGTGCCGCACGGTGAGTATGGTATCGTTGTAGATGCGAAAGTATTTACAAGAGAAAACGGCGACGAGCTTTCACCCGGGGTAAATCAGGCGGTCAGAATTTACATCGCGCAGAAGAGAAAGATATCTGTAGGAGATAAGATGGCCGGACGTCACGGTAACAAGGGTGTCGTTTCCCGTGTGCTTCCGGTAGAGGATATGCCGTTTCTTCCGAACGGGCGCCCGCTGGATATTGTTTTGAATCCGCTTGGTGTGCCGTCTCGTATGAATATCGGACAGGTGCTTGAGATCCACTTGAGTCTTGCGGCGAAAGCTCTTGGATTTAACATTTCTACGCCTGTCTTTGACGGAGCAAACGAGATCGACATTATGGATACTCTTGATCTGGCAAATGATTATGTCAATCTTGAGTGGGAAGAGTTTGAGAAAAAACATGGACAGGAGCTTCTTCCGGAAGTATTGCAGTACCTGTCTGACAATAGAGAACACAGAAACCTTTGGAAAGGCGTTCCGCTCTCAAGAGACGGTAAAGTGCGTTTGAGAGACGGACGTACAGGTGAGTATTTCGACAGTCCGGTAACAATCGGACACATGCACTACCTGAAACTTCACCATCTTGTAGATGATAAGATCCATGCGCGTTCTACAGGTCCTTACTCCCTCGTTACGCAGCAGCCGCTCGGTGGTAAAGCACAGTTCGGCGGACAGCGTTTCGGAGAGATGGAAGTTTGGGCGCTGGAGGCGTACGGCGCATCTTATACACTGCAGGAGATCCTGACAGTGAAGTCCGACGACGTTGTAGGTCGTGTGAAGACTTACGAGGCGATCATCAAAGGAGAAAATATACCGGAACCGGGTATTCCGGAGTCATTTAAGGTGCTTTTAAAAGAGCTTCAGTCTCTTGCGTTGGATGTGCGTGTCCTGCGTGATGACAATACAGAAGTAGAGATTATGGAGAACGTAGATTACGGCGAGACAGATCTGCGTCACATTATCGAAGGAGACAGAAAGTACCGTGATGAGAATGAATCTTTCGGTGATCACGGATTTAGTGAGAAGGAGTTTGTAGGCGAGGAACTCGAGGATGTTGAACCTGAGGAAGAGCCGGATGATGATGCCCCGGTGGACATTGAGTTTGACGAGTATTCCGATTATGAGGAAGAATAAGAGGAGGATCCAAATATATGCCAAACAATAATGAACAACAATATCAACCGTTAACATTTGACGCGATCAAGATCGGTCTGGCTTCACCGGAAAAGATCATGGAATGGTCAAGAGGTGAGGTTACAAAGCCGGAGACGATCAACTACAGAACATTAAAACCGGAAAAAGACGGACTGTTCTGTGAGAGAATCTTCGGACCGAGCAAAGACTGGGAGTGTCATTGTGGAAAATATAAAAAGATCCGTTACAAAGGTGTTGTTTGTGACCGATGCGGCGTCGAGGTTACAAAGGCAAGTGTGCGTCGTGAGCGTATGGGGCATATCGCCCTTGCCGCTCCGGTGTCTCATATCTGGTATTTCAAGGGAATTCCGAGCCGTATGGGATTGATCCTTGATATCTCTCCGAGAACATTGGAAAGAGTGCTTTACTTTGCTTCATACATTGTTCTCGACAAAGGAGAGACGGATCTTCAGTATAAACAGATTCTCTCTGAGACAGAGTATCAGGAACAGAAAGAGAAGTGGGGCAGCGGCTCATTCCGCGTAGGCATGGGAGCCGAGGCAATCAAAGAACTTCTGGAAAGCATCGATCTTGAAAAAGAATATGCAGAACTTCAGGCAGGGTTGGAAAATGCGACAGGTCAAAAGAGAGCGAGAATCGTGAAACGCCTTGAAGTTGTTGAGGCGTTCCGTGAGTCGGGCAACCGTCCGGAATGGATGATCCTTTCTGCAATTCCGGTTATTCCGCCGGATCTTCGTCCTATGGTACAGCTTGACGGAGGCCGTTTTGCGACAAGTGATTTGAATGATCTGTACAGAAGAATCATTAACAGAAACAATCGTCTGAAAAGACTGCTTGAGCTTGGAGCGCCGGACATTATCGTAAGAAACGAAAAACGTATGCTTCAAGAAGCGGTAGATGCTTTGATCGACAACGGACGCCGTGGACGTCCGGTTACAGGCCCGGGAAACAGAGCGCTGAAATCACTTTCAGATATGCTGAAAGGTAAATCCGGACGTTTCCGTCAGAACCTGCTTGGAAAACGTGTCGACTATTCGGGACGTTCCGTTATCGTCGTAGGACCGGAACTTAAGATTTATCAGTGCGGTCTTCCGAAAGAGATGGCAATCGAACTGTTTAAACCGTTTGTTATGAAAGAACTTGTGGCAAACGGAACAGCACATAATATAAAAAATGCAAAGAAAATGGTAGAGAGACTTCAGCCGGAAGTTTGGGATGTTCTTGAGGAAGTGATCAAGGAACATCCGGTTATGCTTAACCGCGCCCCCACGCTTCACAGACTCGGTATCCAGGCATTTGAGCCGATTCTTGTAGAAGGTAAGGCAATCAAGCTCCATCCGCTCGTTTGTACAGCGTACAATGCCGACTTCGACGGTGACCAGATGGCGGTACACGTTCCGCTGTCACAGGAAGCTCAGGCAGAGTGCCGTTTCTTGCTTCTTTCACCGAACAACCTGCTGAAACCGTCCGACGGAGGACCGGTGGCGGTTCCTTCACAGGATATGGTTCTCGGTATTTATTATCTGACGCAGGAAAGACCGGGAGTAAAGGGCGAAGGAATGTTCTTTAAGAGCATGAGCGAAGCAATTCTTGCATATGAGAACGGATATATTACGCTCCACTCGCGAATCAAAGTTCGTGTAACTAGAATGATGCCGGACGGAACTGAGAAGACAGGAACGATCGATGCAACACTCGGACGTCTTTTGTTTAATGAGATTATTCCGCAGGATCTTGGATTCGTAGATCGAGAGGTAGAAGGAAACGAGCTGCTTCTCGAGGTTGATTTCCATGTCGGAAAGAAACAGTTGAAACAGATTCTTGAAAAAGTAATCAATACTCACGGAGCAACACAAACAGCGGAAGTGCTTGACAATGTAAAGGCAATCGGATACAAATTCTCTACAAGAGCGGCTATGACTGTATCAATTTCAGATATGACGGTGCCGCCGCAGAAACCTCAGATGATCGAGGAAGCACAGAATACCGTAGATAAAATCACAAAGAATTACAAACGTGGTCTTATAACAGAAGAAGAGCGTTATAAAGAAGTTGTCGAAACTTGGAAAGCAACCGATGATAAGCTGACAGAGGCTCTGCTGACAGGTCTTGATAAATATAATAACATCTTTATGATGGCTGACTCCGGAGCACGTGGATCTGATAAGCAGATCAAGCAGCTTGCAGGTATGCGTGGACTTATGGCAGATACGACAGGACGTACGATCGAGTTGCCTATCAAATCAAACTTCCGTGAAGGTCTTGACGTACTTGAATATTTCATGTCTGCTCATGGTGCTCGTAAAGGTCTGTCAGATACGGCTCTTCGTACAGCCGATTCAGGTTACCTGACGAGACGTCTTGTAGACGTATCTCAGGAATTGATTATCCATGATTCTGATTGTGCAGAAGAAGGAAAAGAGATTCCGGGAATGTATGTATCTGCATTTATGGATGGAAATGAAGAGATTGAGAGCCTTCAGGAGCGTATTACAGGACGCTATTCCTGTGAGGACATCAAAGATAAAGACGGAAATGTACTCGTAAAAGCAAACCACATGATCACACCGCGCCGCGCGGAACGCGTTATGAAAAAAGGCGTGGATGAGAACGGCGAGTCACTGAAGAAAGTGAAGATCCGTACGATCCTTACATGTAAATGTAAGAACGGCGTATGTGCAAAATGTTACGGAGCAAACATGGCGACAGGAGAAGCGGTTCAGGTCGGAGAAGCAGTTGGTATTGTGGCTGCCCAGTCGATCGGTGAGCCGGGAACACAGCTTACAATGCGTACGTTCCATACAGGAGGAGTTGCCGGTGACGATATCACACAGGGTCTTCCGCGTGTCGAGGAGCTTTTCGAGGCGAGAAAGCCGAAAGGTCTTGCGATCATCACGGAATTTGCCGGACGCGCAATGATTTCCGACACGAAGAAGAAACGTGAGATCATCGTTACAAATGATGAGACAGGCGAATCAAAGGCGTATTTGATCCCGTACGGTTCTCGTATTAAAATACAGGACGGCGTGATGCTTGAAGCCGGAGACGAACTGACGGAAGGTAGTGTAAATCCGCATGATATTCTGAAGATCAAAGGTCTTAGAGCCGTTCAGGATTATATGCTTCAGGAAGTGCAGAGAGTATACCGTCTGCAGGGTGTTGAGATCAACGATAAGCATATCGAGGTTATCGTTCGCCAGATGTTGAAGAAAGTCCGCATCGAAGAGAAGGGTGATACAGAATTCCTTCCGGGAACAATGGTTGACGTTCTTGAATTCAATGAAGTAAACGAGCGTCTTGAAGAAGAAGGAAAAGAGCCGGCTATAGGCGAGCAGATCATGCTTGGTATTACGAAAGCTTCACTTGCTACAGATTCCTTCCTTTCAGCCGCATCTTTCCAGGAAACAACGAAAGTTCTTACCGAAGCGGCAATCAAAGGAAAAGTCGATCATCTTGTCGGTCTGAAAGAAAACGTAATTATCGGTAAACATATTCCGGCGGGTACGGGTATGAAAAAATATCGTGACGTAGCGTTAAATACAGATGCCAGAGCAGAAGCGATGCTGGCAGAGGAACTTGAAACTGAAGAGAGCGCAGAAGGAGAGAATGCAGAAGCGGAAAACGCTGAGGCAGTAAGCGCAGATGCAGTAAATGAAAGTTTGGAAAACGAAGAGACAGCGTTGACGGATGAAGTGATGGATACAGAAGAAGCAGATGATGAAGAGGCTTTTGTCACAGAAGAATAAAAGATCATTGTTCTGCTAAGCAAGAAAGTGCAAGAATAATAAACAAGAAAGACAAAGAATAAGATAAAATAAAAACTCCGTATACAGATTCGGGATAAAACCCGGTGACGTATACGGAGTTTTTTGTTCAGCTCTGTAAAAAACATGCATAAGATAAGAAAATCATTGATTTTATTTAATCATAAAGAGAAGCTCCGAATCGAATTTTTCGATAAATCTTCAGAAAAATTATGACAGGAAGGCTGATCAGAATGTAGAGTGTAGAAAAAACTCCGACAGAGCCTCCGATTAGCATAAGTAAAATTAAACCGATATTCATTGTAGGTCACTCCTTAAAATAAATTTTGCGGTTTTACACAAAAAAATAATTTTCTGTGCAAAACAAATGAAATAAAAACAAATCAGTCTCTATTTTAAAGGAGCAAAGTGTAAAATGGAATAAAGCGGCAAAAACCTTAGCGGGTTTTTAACATTTACTCATCTTCATCTTCAGCCATACGATAGCCGACTCCGACTTCGGTAAAAATGTATTGAGGCTGTGCGGGATCTTCTTCGATTTTTCGGCGGATATTGGCCATGTTGACACGAAGAATCTTATTGTCATTATCAGCGTAAGGTCCCCATACATTTGAAAGAATCGATGCATATGTAATGACTTTTCCGGAATTTTGCGCCAGATATGCTACAATCTTATATTCGATCGGAGTCAGATGGACAGCATTGCCGCGAATCGTGAGCAGCCGTTTGGAAAAGTCAAGTATTAAATCCTTATGTCGGTAAGGACGGATATAGAAGGTGCTGTCAGTGAGCAGACGATTGCTGTGTCTGAGGGAAGCGCGGATCCGTGCAAGAAGCTCGGAAGTTCCGAATGGTTTTGTAATATAATCATCAGCACCCAGATCAAGAGCCGCAACCTTTTCCCGTTCGGCAGTGCGGGCGGAAATAACGATGATCGGAGTACTTGCCCATGTACGGACGTCCCGGATAATAGAACAGCCGTCCATGTCCGGAAGTCCCAGATCAAGAAGGATAAGATCCGGGCATCGGGAACGGATCATTTCCAGTCCTTGCTTACCGGTATCGGCATAAAGAACCTGATAGTCATGACGTTTTAAAACCTTTCCCATGAAAGTTTGTATATTTTTTTCATCTTCAATGATTAAGACTGAAAATTTAGGCATTTGCTTCAACCTCCTTTTCTTTTGGAAGTGTAAAAATAAATTCGGCGCCGTGTTTGTGATTGACAGCGGTTAATTTCCCTCCATGAGCTTCTATGATCGTCTTACAGATTGACAGACCGATTCCGATTCCTTTATGGTGGTCTGAATTTTTTCCGGAACTGCGCTGACCTTCAAATATATAAGGAAGCTGTTCGGGATCGATTCCCTTTCCGTAGTCACGGACAGAAAAAGAAACACACTCTTTTGTCTGTGTAATGATCAGATCGATCTCTTCCGTACTTTCAGAATGAACGGAAGCATTTTCCAGAAGATTAATGAGAACCTGTTCGATTAATGTGGCGTCCATGGGAATCATAAGAAAATCATTCGGCATATGGACTTTGATACGGACGTCCGAAAGCCGTTTTCTGAGCCGTTGTATAGCCTCTGAAACGACTTCTTCGACGACTTCCGGAGACTTCTTCACTTTGTCTTGAGAGTTGTTGTCTATGCGCGTGATCGTAAGAAGATTCTCGACCATATTCAGCAGCCATTCAGAATCCTCTTTAATATTTGATACAAGTTCGGTTCGTTCATATTCGGTCATATCTGATCCGTTTTCCAAATAAGAAGAGGAAGAGCCGATAATACTTGTGAGTGGTGTTCGCAGATCATGTGATACGGCACGTAAAAGATTTGCACGCAGTTTTTCTTTATCAGCTTCTGCCAGCGCTTTTTCTCGTTCCGCAGCGGCTTTTTGATGTTGTTTTAAAGAAGTTGTTGTTGCGCTTGTGATTAGTGTGATCGCGAGCATCCCGATAAACGTGACAGGATATCCGTCCAATGAAAAATTAAATTTAAAAAATGGATAAGAAAAAAGGAAATTAACGGCGATGACGCAGAATAAAGAGGCGACAATGCCGTATACATATCCGGACGTCTTAAGAGCGGTCAAAATGAGCGCAAGCGTATAGATCACAGTGATGTTTGCTGAATTTTTATTTCCTAAGTGAAAGAAACAAAAAGAAACAGCAGTCGCAGTGAAGAGCATGAAAGCTGTAAATAGTGTGTCAGAAATCGTTTTTTTTCGTTCTGTTTTGTTGTTTTGTCTGTTCATAGTAATTTATTCGCTTAAAGTATGAAAAAAGCATGGAGAGCGGTCTTAGACCGGCTCTCCGTTTTTGTATTTCTGAAGAACATGCTGGATTCTTTCGTTCGGACTTAAAATAGAACTAAGAGATCCGTCATGATTCAATGTATCGATGATAAGAGCAATATATTTGCTCATATCACAGTTGATGTAATATGGTTTAGACAAAAGCTCCGGTGTCTGGTAGATCAGGTTTGTCGTAAGGATACCGTGAATAATACCGTCTTCATATGCTTTGTCGAATTTCTCCATACCGTTTGTAAACAGACCGAATGTAGCCGCAGCGAAAATCCGGTTTGCTTTACGCTGTTTCAGTTCCGTAGCGACATCTATGATGCTGTCTCCTGAAGAAATCATATCGTCGATGATGATGACATCTTTTCCCTCTACGGAAGAGCCAAGGAATTCATGAGCAACGATCGGATTACGTCCGTCTACAATCTTTGTGTAATCGCGGCGTTTATAGAACATACCCATGTCAAGGCCAAGTACGTTGGCAAGATATACGGCACGGTTTGTTCCGCCCTCGTCAGGACTGATCGCCATCATATGATCTGCGTCGATCTGTAAGTCTTTGACATTGCGCAGAAGCCCTTTTATAAACTGATATGTCGGAGAAACTGTTTCAAATCCGCTCAGCGGGATCGCATTTTGTACACGTGGGTCATGAGCGTCAAAAGTAATGATGTTTTCAACTCCCATGCGTACAAGTTCCTGCAAAGCAAGAGCGCAGTCGAGTGATTCACGGGAACTTCTTTTGTGCTGACGGCTCTCATATAAAAACGGCATGATAACATTGATACGTCGTCCTTTTCCGCCAATGGCAGCGATAATTCTCTTTAAGTTCTGGAAATGATCGTCAGGAGACATGTGATTTGTCTTTCCCGCAAGAGAGTAAGTAATGCTGTAATTACATACATCTACCATAAGATACAGATCTTTTCCGCGAACGGACTCTCCGAGAACTCCTTTTGCTTCTCCTGAGCCAAAGCGCGGAACGCGGGCATCAAGAAGATAAGAATCTTTTTCATATCCCGAAAATGCAATATCGTCGCGAAAAGCATTTCCGCTTTCGTGTCTCCATTTTACAAGATAGTCATCTACTTTCTTTCCCAGTTCTTCACATCCCGTGAGGGAAATAAGACCAAGACTTCCTACCGGAATATTTTCCAAAATTCGTTCTGTTCGGCGTAACATTAATGTACCTCCCTATTTTTTAATTTTTTCTTGATTCGTATATCATCACCGATTATCTTTAACAATGCATAGCTGCTTGTGATTCTCGAGAAAGAGCGCTCGGTATAAAGATTGGCAAGCGATTCAAGAGAAAGATTTGTTGAGATGATCGTTGATTTCTTGTGAATGAGACGTTCGTTGATACATGTAAAAAACTGTGCGGCAATGAACGCATTTGTGTACTCGCTTCCAAGATCATCAATGATCAGAAGATCACAGTTGAATATATAGTCATTCATATTTTTTGAATCGACGTCATTGCGGTCAAATTTTGTCTGCGTAAGTACACTGAAAAGCTGCGGCGCCGAGAAATAGAGAACCGAAAATTCACGTTCCATGATTTCGCGGGCGATACAGGTGGAAAGGAAAGTCTTTCCGACTCCGACGCTCCCATAGAAAAAGAGATTGTTGAATTCCTTTCCGAAGTTATTTATAAAGCGATGGCATATATTTAATGTCTCTTCCATCATAGCGCGGGCGTTTTTTCCCGTTGTTTTATCATACTGGGAAGCCGGATAAAAATCAAGGTCAAAATAGTCGAAAGATGCTTCTGTCGGAAATTCTTTGATATTGGACTGTTCATATAAAAGCTCAATAACGGAGCGTTTGAAACAGTGACATTTTTCGTTTCCGATATATCCGGTGTCCATGCAGTCGGGACAATCGTAGATCGGTTCCAGATAATCTTTGGGAAATCCGGCAGAAGTAAGAAGGTTCTTTTTGTTCTGCCGCAGGATTGCAAGCTCTTCTTTGAGAGAAGACAATGCTTTCGGATCGCCGTTTAGCATTTTTTTGCCATACTGCACTGAAAGGATGGAAATCGATTCATCCAGTGATTTGAATTCCGGAAGTTTTTTGTAAACTTCTTCATAACGCTTCATTTGAAGATCGTGATTTTTCAATCTGGTTTGTTCGTACTCCCGCATCAGTGCATAATATTGTGAATTTTTAAGTGCCATGGAGATACTCCTTCTACTTGCCGTCTGGCTCAATGATAATCGTTTTGTTAATTGCTTTTCAGCAGTTGTTCTTCAAGTGATTCCATATCGTAACTGCGGCGCTCAAAATTGTTCAGATTCTTTGTTACAGGTTTTTGCCGCGCGGCAGTTCTTACGGCAGAGGTCTGTTTCTGATGAGCTTCGTCAAGCGCCGAGATCTCTTTTAAGTGACGGATATTGTGTTCATGCCACTTTGTCAGAATAGAATCGGCATATTCAAAGCTCGGCTGGTGTGTAGAGGTAATCGTGCGTCTGCACGCCTCTGCGATAATGTCAGAGGAAAATGCATACTGCTCAGACCATTTTTTGATAAATTCAAGTTCTGAGGCAGCAGGTCCTCTGCCTTTGATACCGAACGCATTCAGTACAGTGTAGCAGCTTCTGGAATAGAGCATAGACTGCTCTTTTGCCTGAGAGACTGTCTCGATTCCTTCTTCGACCCATGAAAAAGCGACCTTTTTGATATAGTGGATGCTTTTATGTCCGTTTTCTACACAAGATTCGATCAAATACTCAATCAGATCTGCCGACATATGCAGTGTATCATAAAAATAAGTAATTGTCTCCATTTCAGTATGTGTTAATGTTTTTCCCAAATATTGTTCTGCAATAAAGAGGAGAGATTTTATTTCTTTTTGTGCCCGAAATTCGTCAATAGCGACGGCTTTTTGAATGGATGCATTTGAAGCGGATGCTGTCTGGCGTGAAGCTGTGTGCAGCCCTTCTTTATTATGTATAGAGTGAACCGGATCTGTCAGACCTGCAGATAAAGAAATATCTGACTGAGGCTGAGAAGGAAGATTCCGGTCGGACACATTTTGTATCGTGGAGCGGACAGTCTGCGGCGCAATGCCTCCGGCAGGAGAATCGGTATTCCGGGACGCGGGAGGAGTCCATGCACATGCAAAACTTTGCAGTTCGAGAGATGTGATTTTTCCGTCCGCCGCATATTCTGATCGGAGCAGTCCTTCGGATTCCCAATATCTAAGCGCCCGCAAGATGTCTTTTTCCGTATTGTTGAGACAATCTGCAATCATAGAAAGTGTCAGCGCAGGATTGTCGTCTTCGGCATGCCGCAGAAGAAAAAGATATACTTTTATAAATTCGCCGTTGGCATTGACCATGTAATTGTCGATAAAATCGTTTGGCAGCAGCGTCGCGTTTGTCTGAAATTTATTTTTTAATGTCAGTGTTTTCATACTTACTCCATCCTGTTTCATTATTCTTAAGTGTTTTGTGAAGGTCAAAGCGGCGCTGCCGCGTTTTCCCGGTTCAGCCCGCGCCAATCGCAAACGCGTCCTGCGGACTCAAAGCGGCGCTGCCGCGGTTTGCTCATGAAAAGGCGCTCACTCCATACATATGATTGTTCGCAAAACTATGCAAGCATAGTTTCTGCTCTCAATATATGTATGGGCTGAACTGGGGTTAACAAAAAGCGGACATGGAATCCGCTTTTGTCAGGTGTTTCTTATATAGTATCATTTTACTGCCGGGTAAAAAAGGGCTTTTTTGTTGGTAACTTGCTCTTTTTTGTAGATAACTATGTGGAGAACTTAAAAATAGCTTCTACGATGTTTGTTTTAGCAGATTTTCACCGATTGTAACAACGTCTCCGGCTCCCATTGTGATGAGCAGATCACCGGGACGGCAGTTTTCTTTCAGGAATGCTTCGATCTGTGCAAAGCTTGGGAAGTAGTGCGTATCTGTTCCGAGTTTTTCGGTTTCTTTCGCCAGATCTGCCGAGGAGATGCCGAGAGTATCTGTTTCTCTTGCAGCAAAGATATCGGCAAGTACGAGGTGGTCTGCATGAGAGAGCGCCTCTGCGAATTCATGGAAGAACGCTTTTGTCCTTGTATAAGTATGAGGTTGGAATACACACCACACACTGTTGTGCAAAGAGTGCTGCGCTGCTTTTAATGTGGCAAGAATCTCTGTCGGATGGTGTGCATAATCATCAATAACAGTTACTCCGTTAAATTCCCCTTTATATTCAAAACGGCGGTCTGTTCCTGTAAAAGACAACAATCCTCTCTTAGTGATATCTATAGAAAGACCAAGGATATCAGCAACGGCAATGGCGGACAGAGCGTTTGAAACATTATGGTCGCCTGTTACCGACAACTGGATATGATCCGCATATTCACCGCGGCGGAACAAGTCAAATGCGACATGTCCGTTTTCGTCATAAGTAATATTTTTCGCGCTGTAATCAAAACATCCGTTTGTTCCGTATGTCACGACATTGCAGGAAAGACCTTCGTATATCTCGGCATAATCTTTAATCTCGGCATTGATAATAAGAGTTCCGTCTTCAGGAAGCAGTTCCGCAAACTGATGAAATGAATGACGAATATCTTCCAGATCTTTGAAGAAATCGAGGTGATCCTCTTCGATATTAAGGATTACGCTGATTTTTGGGAAGAAATGAAGAAAACTGTTCGTATATTCACATGCTTCCGTAATAAACGTACCTGAATTTCCGACACGGATATTTCCTCCGATCGCCTTCAAAATACCTCCGACTGAAATCGTCGGGTCGAGATCTCCTTCCAGTAAAATATGAGAGATCATGGACGTTGTCGTTGTTTTCCCGTGAGTTCCGGAAACTGCGATCGGCGTATCGTAGTTTTTCATAAGCTGTCCGAGCAGTTCTGCGCGGGTCAGCATCGGAATTTTCAGCGCAACTGCTTCGATCAGTTCAGGATTATTTCGATTGATTGCCGCAGTGTAAACGACACAACCGATATCCCGTGTGATATTTTCCACTTTCTGACCATAGATAATATGAGCGCCTTCAGAAACCAGTTTCTTCGTTAAAGGAGATTCCTTTGTGTCGGAGCCGGATACAGTGAATCCTTCTTTTAAAAGGATTTCCGCAAGTCCGCTCATGCTGATACCGCCGATTCCTATAAAATGGATATGGATCGGTTCGTTAAAATCAATTTTATACATAATGCTTCCTCTTTTCTTTCACCTAAATGGGTTGAAAGTAACAGTTTCGTCTGCGCCATTCGTAAAATCGCGCTGTATAGCTGAACTGTTACAATTAAAATGCACCGTTATTTTTATGTGTAACAATCGTTTTTTAAAAATTAGTCATAAAATATCATAACCTACTATATTATACTATATATGCAAAAAATTGAAAGAAGTTCTTTTTGTGCGAAATAAACAAAAAGTTAAAAATGTTAAAGAAAAAATTGTAAAAAATGATTGGATAAACATGAAAATATGATATAATAAATATATCTAACTAGAAATGAGGTGACGTAATGTTTAAAAAAGAGATGATTGCAATGCTTTTAGCAGGCGGGCAGGGCAGTCGATTGGGGGTTCTTACAGCAAAAGTTGCAAAACCTGCCGTAGCATTTGGCGGAAAATACCGTATTATCGACTTTCCGCTGAGTAACTGTATTAATTCAGGAATTGATACAGTAGGAGTGCTGACTCAGTACCAGCCGCTGAGGCTGAATACTCATATCGGAATAGGAATTCCGTGGGATTTAGACAGAAATGTCGGAGGTGTATCGATACTTCCTCCTTATGAGAAGAGTTCTAACAGTGAATGGTACACCGGTACGGCAAACGCGATTTATCAGAATCTTGATTATATGGAGACGTATAATCCGGATTATGTTCTTATTCTTTCAGGCGACCATATTTACAAAATGGATTACGAAGTGATGCTTGATTTTCACAAAGCGAATCATGCGGATGTGACGATCGCGGCAATGCCTGTTCCGATTGAAGAGGCGAGCCGGTTCGGCATCGTTGTTACTGATCATGAGAGCAGGATTAAAGAGTTTGAAGAAAAACCGGAAAAACCAAGCAGTAATCTGGCGTCGATGGGTATTTATATCTTTAGCTGGCCGGTGTTAAAAGAAGCTCTTATCAAGTTGAAAGATCAACCGAATTGTGATTTCGGAAAACATATTATTCCGTATTGTCACGACAAAGGGGACAGGCTTTTTGCATATGAATATAACGGTTATTGGAAAGACGTAGGAACATTGAGTTCGTACTGGGAAGCCAATATGGAACTGATTGATATTATCCCTGAATTTAATTTATATGAAGAATTCTGGAAGATCTATACGAACAGCGCGAATATCCCACCTCAGTATATTGCGCAGGACGGAGTGGTAGATCGGTGTATTATCAGCAACGGAACAGAGGTGTACGGGGAACTGCATAATTCGGTTTTAGGCGGAAGAGTGCGCGTCGGAAAGGGAAGTGTCGTTCGTGATTCCATTATTATGCAGGGAGTAACGATTGGAGAGAACTGTGTGATAGACAGGGCGATCATAGCAGAAGATACGGTAATCGGAGATAATGTTGTGATCGGAATCGGAAGCGATGTGCCGAACAAGATGAAACCGAACATTTACAGTGGAGGACTTGCTACGATCGGCGAGAACTCTGTGATTCCGTCAAACGTGCAGATCGGAAAAAATACTGCGATCAGCGGAGTGACAGCGGCGGAAGATTATGAGGACGGCGTACTTGCAAGCGGCGAAACCTTGATAAAGGCAGGTGAGAGAGTATGAGAGCAGTAGGACTTATTTTGGCAGGAGGAAACAGCAGGAAGATGCGCGAGCTGACTGCAAAAAGAGCGGTGGCTGCGATGCCGGTAGCGGGAAGCTATCGTGCGATTGATTTTGTACTCAGCAATATGACAAATTCTCATATTCAGAAAGTTGCCGTGCTGACACAGTACAATGCCAGATCGCTGAACGAGCATCTGAACTCATCAAAATGGTGGGATTTCGGAAGGAAACAGGGAGGATTGTTCGTGTTCACGCCTACGATTACGGCTGACAACGGATATTGGTACAGAGGAACGGCAGATGCCATTTACCAGAATCTGGATTTCCTGAAAAAATGTCATGAACCATATGTGATCATTACTTCTGGTGATGCGGTTTATAAGCTGGATTATAATAAAGTGCTTGAGTATCATATTGCGAAGAAAGCAGACATAACGGTTGTGTGCAAGGATCTTGAACCGGGAGAAGATGCCACGAGATTTGGAACGGTTCGCATGAATGAAGAATCAAGGATCGAAGAGTTTGAAGAAAAGCCGATGGTGGCTCATTCGCATACGATTTCAACAGGAATTTATGTTCTCCGCAGAAGACAACTGATCGATCTGATCGAGCATTGTGCGGAAGATGAAAGACATGATTTTGTAAACGATATTTTGATTCGTTATAAAAATCTGAAAAAAATATACGGATATAAGATCAACAGTTATTGGAATAATATCTCAACGGTAGATGCGTATTATAAGACAAATATGGATTTCCTGAAACCGGAAGTAAGAAACTACTTTTTCAGAGAGCTTCCAAGCGTATATTCAAAGGTAAGCGATCAGCCGCCTGCAAAATATAATCCGGGCGCAGTTGTGAAAAACAGTCTTATCGGAAGCGGAAGCATCGTAAACGGAACGATTGAAAATTCCGTTATCTTTAAAAAAGTATTTGTCGGTAATAATTGTGTGATCAAAAATTCAATTATATTGAATGATGTATATCTGGGAGATAATACATATATCGAAAATTGTATCGTAGAGAGCAGGGATACAATAAGAGCGAATACAAGATACGTCGGAGAAAACGGCGTAAAAGTTGTAGTAGAGAAAAATGAGCGTTACGCATTGTAAAAAAGCGGCGTAATACTCCGAAAAGGCAGAAAAGAAAGGAGATCTGAACCTATGCAGATCACAGATGTACGAGTGCGAAAAGTTGCGAAAGAGGGAAAATTAAAAGCGGTTGTATCCATTACGATCGACGATGAATTTGTTGTTCATGACATTAAAGTTATAGAAGGAGAGAAAGGAATGTTCATTGCCATGCCAAGTAAAAAAGCAATGGACGGTGAGTACAGAGATATTGCACATCCGATCAATTCTAATACGAGAGAACGGATTCAGTCTATGATTTTAGAAAAATATGAGCAGGCATTAGCAGAAGAGCCGGATGGGGAAAATCCATAGATAATGTATGATAGATACCTGATAATATGAAATATAAAACGTACCCTAATAAAAGAAAACGCATATCAAGAAGCGTGTCGGATCATTAGGGTACGTTTTAGTTTTATTTATTGGCTGACGATGACTGTTTGATAACCGGCGCTTCGCAGCCGACGTTCTGTTTCTGCCGCATCGTGAAGTGTGGGGAAAACGCCTACCATGACTCGGTATAATCCGTTTCCCTCGACGACAGAGGCAGGAAAGTCAAGTTCGGACAACTCCCGGCGGAGTCGTTCGGCATACAGGGGATTACGAAATGCGCCTGTTTGAACTGTGTAGCGAGGCGGAAGAGGAACGACAGGAACGTTGTCTTCATTAGGAAAGGCATCATCAGGATATGTGTTTTCATCAGGCAGCGGAGCGACCGGAGCTTCATTTTCATCCGGAAGAGGAACAACAGGGGTATTGATGCCGAGTGTATCGAGGATGCCTTCAGCTATGGCAAGGGCGATATCGCTGAAGTTATCGTCAAAGAGCATGTTGTCCGTGTCAGAATTGATAAATCCGACTTCGACAAGAACCGCAGGCATTTTTGTGCGTCGGAGGACAACGAGCCCGGGGCGGGCTTTTACTCCGAGATTTACAAAACCGATCCCCTCAAGTTGTTCGTTTATATTTTCCGCCATCTCCAGTTTAATGCCGGATTTGTCGTAGACAAGAGATTCGACTCCCGAGACAGCGTTATCTTGCGGAAAAGAATTACGATGGATAGAGATGAAAAAATCGACTCCGGCTTCATTTGCTTCCATTGCCTTTTGATAAGGCGACTCGTAAATATCTGTCGTGCGAGTATAGAGAACATCGATTCCCCGCTCCTGCAGAATCTGTCCGATGGCAAGTGTAAGAGAAAGTGTATCGATCTTTTCCTGTCTTCCGTTGTATACAGCTCCCGGATCGCGTCCCCCATGTCCGGCGTCAAGCATGATTGAGTACGGCAAAGTAATATCCTCCTGAATTTTTTATCTGATCTATATAAAATATGCGCTCAGATAAGTAATGTTACAAAATGGATCAATCCCGGAATGTGCCTTTTGGTACTTTCGGGATTGATCCATTTTGTGCTTTGTTTATAAAAATCCGCCGTCAATGCCTATAATCTGTGCGGTGAGATAGGCGGGACTTTCGGCAAGGGCAAGGACTGTCCTTGCAACTTCTTCACAAGTTCCGAATCTGCCGGCGGGAATTTCTTCGCAAAGCATATTTTTTTCTTCTTCATTTAAGCGGGAGTTCATATCTGTGTCAATGACGCCGCAGGCAACGGCGTTTACCGAAATGCCGCTTGGCGCAAGCTCTTTTGCCAAAGCTTTTGTCAGGCCGTGGAGTCCTGATTTGGAAGCGGAATAAGCGGCTTCACAGGAAGCGCCCGCCGTTCCCCACATGGAAGAAATATTGATGATTTTCCCGCATTTTTCAGATACCATATGAGGGATAGCTTCTCTGCAGCAGTAAAATGCAGAAGAAAGGTTTGTGTCGATCAGATTTTTCCATTCCGAGTCGGAAAGATCGCTTAATAAGCCGAAATGGGAAATTCCGGCATTGTTGACGAGGACATCAACACCTTGGCAGACTTTTTTTATTTTGCAAAATATGCTGCGGACAACGTCGGGATCGCTTACATCGCCGGGGAGAGCTGTGCAGCCGCCGCCGGAAGCAAGAATTTCATGTTCGGTTTCAGCCAGTTGTTCGACTGAGTTTTTACAATTTATAAATACATGATAACCGTTTTTGGCAAAGGCGACGGCGCAGGCGCGCCCTATTCCTCTGGAAGATCCGGTGATAAGGACATATTTTTTCTTCATTGTTTTCGTACCTTTCAAAATAATTGATTGTCAGAGAACAGTATATCAGGAAAAATTAAGAGGCGCAAATGAGGAAAAGCTGAACGTCGTAATTGTCTTGTACTTAGATTACGGTTGTGCTAAAATTTATAAATAAATTTATCGAGAAAAGTGAATTGTGCGAAAATTAAGAAAGCGGAGGATGCGGTATGATAAATGAGGCGATCGAATTTGCGGCAAAGGCACACGAGGGACAGTTGAGAAAAGGTACGAAGAAACCTTATATTGTTCATCCGATAGAGGTGTCAGAGATTGTATCGGCAATGACAGATGATGAAGAAGTGATATGTGCGGCGGTGCTGCATGATACGATTGAAGACTGCAGGGGGATTACAAAAGACGTTTTGAAGCTCCGTTTCGGAGACAGAGTTGCAGAGCTTGTAGCACAGGAAAGTGAGGATAAGACGCTTAGCTGGAAAGAACGCAAGAGCGCGACGATCGCCAGATTAAAAGACGCACAAAGAGAAGTACAGTTGATCGGTCTTGCAGATAAGCTCTCAAATATGCGGGATATCGACAGAGATTATCCGGTTGTAGGAGAGAAGTTATGGGAGCGTTTTCGGATGAAAAGCAAAGCGGCGTTGGAGTGGTATTATAAAGGGGTTCGGGACGCTTTAAAAGAAAACTTTTCCGAAGAGGAAGAGTATAAAGAGTATTGCGGTTTGATCGAGAAAAATTTCGGATCGTCTGAGATAGACATGTCATGGGACAAGCAGGATGTCTGACGCGACAGAGATCTGTTTGCTCAGATATAAATGAATACAAATAACTATAAATAACCGGGCAGAATGCAGATAAATATTTGTGTTCTGTCCGGTTATTATATTTAATTCGGTCAAAATAAGTCAAAAAAGATTATATTTGTGCAAATTCAACGAAAATAAAATGAAAACTATGTGAATTATTATGATTGAATTTGACTGAATATGATTATATAATGACATCAAGAAAACAAAAAGACGCAAAAAGAAAAGGAGGAATGGAGATGATCTATACAGTTACATTTAATCCGTCCTTGGATTATATCGTTTCTGTAAATGATTTTCAGCTTGGACTTACGAACCGGACGGATTCGGAATTGATCCTTCCCGGAGGAAAGGGAATCAACGTATCGACAATTTTAATGAATCTCGGAATTGACAGTACAGCGTTTGGATTTGCGGCAGGATTTACGGGAGAAGAGATTATCAGAGAAGTAGAAGCGATGGGAATCCGTTCTGATTTTATTAAGATCGACAGTGGGATTTCACGGATCAATCTGAAACTGAAAAATATTGACGGTACGGAAATTAACGGTTCAGGGCCGGAAATAAGCGAAGAGAAGATCGAAGAACTATTGAGGAAACTGGATATTTTGGGAGAGGGAGATATTCTTGTTCTTGCGGGAAGCATTCCGGCGTCGATGCCGGCGGACATGTACAGTACGATCATGGAACGGCTTCAGCATAAAAATGTAACGTTTATTGTAGACGCTACAAAAGATTTGCTTATTAATGTATTAAAATACAAGCCGTTTTTGATCAAGCCGAATAATCATGAACTGGGAGAATTGTTCGATGTCAAACTGACGACAAGAGAAGAGGTGATTCCTTACGGGAAAAAACTTCAAAAGCAGGGCGCGAGAAACGTTCTGATCTCTATGGCAGGTGAAGGCGCGGTACTCGTAGCGGAAGACGGCAGTGTGTATGAAGCTCCGGCGCCAAAAGGAACTTTGGTAAATGCAGTAGGTGCAGGCGACTCCATGGTTGCCGGATTTACGGCAGGATGGATCGAGAAGAAAGATTACAGACACGCATTTTATATGGGGGTATCCGCAGGAAGTGCAAGTGCATTTTCTGAATATCTTGCAACAAAAGAAGAAATCATGGATCTGTACGAAAAGGTTTCAAAATGAATAAAAACGAACTGTGTACAGTAAAGATGTAAGCAGAAAAGAAAAGTAAACAGAAACAAACAGAAGTAAACAGTAATAAATAGAAACAAACAGAGTTAGAAAGAAACAAACAGAGCCAAACATAAGCAAACAGAATCAAACATAAATAAACAGAAGCAAATAAGCAAAAAAATAAACGGAAGAAAACGAAGATGAACAGGAGGTTTTGAGAATGAGGATCACAGATCTGCTTGATAAAAGGAGTATTTCGTTGAGCGAGACTCCGAAAACGAAAAGTGAAGCGCTTGACAGGATTATTGATCTTATGGTTGCAAGCGGAAAGATCAACGACCGTGAAGCATACAGAGAACAAGTATACGCAAGAGAAGAAGAAAGCACCACAGGAATCGGAGAAGGAATTGCCATTCCTCATGGAAAATGTGATGCGGTAACGAAACCGGGTCTTGCGGCAATGGTAGTAAAAGACGGAGTAGAATTCGACGCATTGGACGGACAGCCGGTTACGCTGATGTTTTTGATCGCAGCGCCGAATACGAAAGATAACGTACATTTGGACGTGTTGAGCAAGCTGTCGGTACTGATGATGGATGAAGTATTTGCCGATGCGCTGAGAAATGCAAAAAGCGCCGATGAATTTCTTGATATTATCGATAAGGCAGATGCGGAGCAGGGCGATATTGACGAGCGTCTTGCAGATATGAACGAAGCTTCTGCAAACGGATTTAAAATTCTTGCCGTAACGTCCTGTCCGACAGGAATTGCCCATACTTATATGGCGGCGGAAGGTATTGAGAAAGCGGCGAAGGAAAAAGATTGTTTCGTGAAGATCGAGACGAGAGGCTCAGGCGGAGCGAAAAACGTTCTTACAGAGAAAGAGATCAAAGAAGCGGACTGTATTATTGTAGCGGCAGACGCGCAAGTTCCGATGGATCGTTTTGACGGAAAGAAAGTGATCATCTGTCAGGTATCAGACGGAATCAGTAAAGCGCCTCAGCTTATCGATCAGGCAATGTCCGGCAACGTTCCTGTATATCACAGCGGAAACGAAACGTCCTCTTCGACAGCGGTGTCTTCGTCAGGAAAATCAGGAGGAATCGGACATAAAATTTATACACAGCTTATGAACGGCGTTTCTCATATGCTTCCGTTTGTAGTAGGAGGAGGAATCCTGATCGCGATCGCATTTTTGATCGACGGTTTAAGTATCGACCTTAATTCTCTTCCGGCGGATGAAAGAGCGGCTTTTGGTACGATCACGCCGGCTGCGGCTTTGTTTAAACAGATCGGAGGAGTTGCGTTTGGATTTATGCTTCCGGTGCTTGCGGGCTACATCGCGATGGCGATCGGAGATCGTCCGGCGCTTGCAGTCGGATTTGTAGGCGGAATGATCGCAGCAGGCGGAAAATCAGGATTCTTAGGAGCGCTTGTAGCAGGATTTGCGGCAGGATACATTATCGTAGGTCTGAAAAAAGTGTGCGGCAAGCTGCCCGAAGCAGTCGAGAAAATCGCGCCTGTATTATTGTATCCGGTATTTGGTATTTTGATCATGGGATTACTGATGACGTTTGCGGTCGAACCGGTTATGGGAGGCATCAACACCGCTTTGAATGCGGGACTTTCTAGCATGAGCGGAACGAGCAAGATCCTTCTCGGAATGATCGTCGGAGGAATGATGTCGATCGATATGGGAGGTCCGTTTAATAAGGCGGCATATGTGTTCGGCACTGCGTCCATCGCAGCGGGAAATTATGACATTATGGCGGCGGTTATGGTCGGAGGAATGACGGCGCCGTGCGCGATCGCGCTTGCGACAATGCTCTTTAAAAACAAATTTACAAAAGAACAAAGAGACGCAGGTCCGACAAACTTTATTATGGGTCTTGCTTTCATTACAGAAGGAGCGATCCCGTTCGCTGCATCTGATCCCCTTCATGTGCTCCCGGCCTGTATCGCAGGATCGGCGGTTGCAGGAGCGCTTTCCATGGCGTTTAACTGTACGCTGATGGCGCCGCACGGCGGAATCTTCGTATTCCCGGTTGTAGGAAATCCGCTTCAATATCTGATCGCGCTTGTTGCGGGAACAGTTGTGTCGGCATTGCTGCTCGGAGTATTGAAAAAGAAAGCTTAAAAAGTATAAAAATATAAAGAATAAAAAACTGTTTGTCCTCAGCGGGAAACAGAAAAATAAGAAAAAGCAAAAAAAAGTGAAGCATATAAAGTGAAAAAATGATAGAATAGTGTCAAATAGTAAATACGAGGGTCATCAAAAAATATAGATTGAAAGATGACCCTCGTATTGGAAAAAGAGAAAGAACATATAGTATAGTTTATTATATGCACAGAGGGCATTATGTTAACAGAGCAAAGGTTTGAACGGATATTAGAACGGCTGAAAGTAAAGAAAAGTATTACAGTAGCTGAAATTACAGAAGATCTCGGAATTTCGGAATCCACGGCAAGGAGGGATATTACTGCGCTTGATAAGGCGGGGAAGCTGACGAAAGTGTTTGGCGGAGCGGTTGCTGCCGAGCATACTTATGAGATGAAAGAACCGACAGTGGCACAAAAAGTGAACGTCAGGAAAGAGGAAAAGATCAAAATCGCACAATATGCGGCAGATATGATCGGAGACAATGATTTTGTTTATCTTGATGCGGGAACGTCAGTCGGCTATATGGTAGAATTTTTGGCGGGGAAACGAGCGTCGTTTGTAACGAACGCAGTTGCACATGCACAGCGTCTTGCGGCTCAGGGAAATCGTGTTTTACTTATAGGCGGTGAACTGAAAAGTTCGACTGAGGCTGTTGTCGGAGCGCAGGCAATAGAACTTTTAAGAAAATATCATTTTACAAAAGGATTTTTCGGAACAAACGGTATTACGAAAGAGGAAGGGTTTACGACTCCGGACGTAGGAGAAGCGCAGGTGAAACAAACGGCGGTACAACAGTGTCAAAAGTCGTATATTCTTGCCGACAGTACAAAGTTCGGCAATATAAGCGCCGTGACGTTTGCTCCCTTTTCCGGCAGTGTGATACTGACGGAAGAAACAGTAGACGGATATAAAGAAAATGAACGGCTGATCGTGTGCAGATAAGACGATTCTAAGAGCCGGTCATACAGAAAAAATCAACAGACGTCAAATCAAAGATGAGATGTCTGTTGATTTTTTAATTTTTTACGGAAGCAGGTATCCGTACATTACAATGAAGTGGCAGATGCTTCCGCCCATAACGAAGAGGTGGAAGATCTCGTGGCTTCCGAAGTTTTTATGTTTGTTATTGAAAATCGGTACTTTCAATGCATAAATAATACCGCCGACTGTGTAGATAATACCTCCTGCAAGCAGCCATCCGAAAGCGGCCAAAGGCATATTGCGGAAAATCTGTGCAAATGCAAGGACACACGTCCATCCCATTCCGATATAAAGAACGGAAGAAACCCATTTCGGACAAAATACCCAAAAAGCTTTGATCAGTATACCTGTCAATGCGAGAGTCCATACAACAGCAAGTAAAATGATCCGCATACGGCCTTCTAAGACAAGTAAGCAGACAGGCGTGTAACTTCCTGCTATCAGGACGGAGATCATCATATGGTCGATCTTTTTTAAGACAGTGTTTCCCTTTTCGGAAATGTCAAATGTGTGGTAAGTTGTGCTTGCCGCATATAATAAGATCAGACTTGCGGCATAAACGGACATGGAGATCAGGTAAACCGGATCAGGCTGCGCCGCGGCTTTTATAAGCAGAGGGAAAGCGGCGATAAGCGCCATGATCATTCCGATAAAATGAGTGATGGCGCTGCCGGGCTCCTTTATATAAAATTTCCCCCGAAGTTCACTCAAAGAGGCGGATTTCCCGGAATTATAACCGGCTTTTTTATAACCGGCGGCAGAATAGCTGTTCCCTGCGTAATTTTGTATATGAAGCGTAGGATGTTTTTTTATAAAGGTTGATTTTTTAGCAATGGCATGAGTATTTCCCATAATAATATGCACCTCCGAATTAGTTAAATGCAACATGTAGTTTTTGAAACTACATTAAGTATATGCATATATTACACCATCAATTCATGGAAATCAACCACAAATTTAAAAAGTTGCTTTAGGAAGATAAAACTATTTTTAACAACTTAGTATGAAAAGATCAAAGTTAAAATGACATCCGTAATAAATAAAGAATTTAAGATTACGCAGAAAACGGTTTGTGTCTTTTTTGATAATTTTGAAAAATAATTTGTCCAGTTCGGGGCGAGGTAGTAAATAAACGCACATCCGAGTAACGCAAATGCGGCAGATCCTCCGAGATAAATTCTGCCGTTAATGTTCAGAAAGAATTCGCTGAAATCCCAAAGTTTGTATCCTGAAAAAAGTTCAACCGTAAAACTGAAAATATATTGCAGGAATGAAAACACAATGAAATTCAGGAAAAATACAAAAACCGGTTTTTTGAGCAGGCGTTTTGATGCTTTCAGAATAATGATTCCGTAAATGCCGTAAAGGGGCAGCCACGGGCCGAACAGCAGATGGATGTCTGCCACAGTTCCGTCGCGCATAAGGTGTATGAGCATTTCCATGATCCATCCGAAACAGGATGCGGCATGAAAGAGGAAGATGCAGGACAAAATATCGTAATTCCGAAATACACGGGCGGAAGGTTTTACTGTCTTTGGCTGAACGGAGAAGAGAAAGACAGGGTATTGTTCCGGTTCAAAATAGGAAGTCTTTGTATACGGTCCCTGAGAATCGTCATAAAGAGCTTTGCTGATAAGCAGTTCGTCTTCGGAAGGAACATGTTCCAAATAAGAATCGCTTAGCATTTCATAGCGCGGCGACCGCGAGAGGACATAGTCTCTGCGAAGCGACGCATAAAGTTCAGCCTTACATCCCGTAATATATGGATTGACAAATATGAAGTCAAGAATACCGAGTGTTAAGATTGATAAGATCTTCCATCCTAAGAAAGAGCAGTCCAGCAGAAACACACGCCATTTGTTTTTATTCATGAGCTGTTTGGATAAAAAGAAGGCGTCTTTTCGGCTTATTTTTGGATTTTCGGCGAGTATGTACGGGATCATGGCATACTCATAATGTTTTATGATCCCTCCTGCGATCGTGAAATTCCAAAGAAACTGAAATACAGATCTGCAGAACATGACCCACACAGGGGCGGCTATACACCGAAGTTTATATAAGAAGAAAATCTTTGAGATAGAAGTTCTTTTGTATTTGCGTACTTCAAGAAAAAACCGCATTTCTCCGATGATAAGCACATAGTTCACAAACAGTTGATAGAGAAATGTTATACACAGTCCTATTATAAGAAATACAAAAGATGTGCCTAACGGTTCTGTAAAAAATGCATTGACTGTTCTAAGGACATTAAAAAATATGGATATGCCGGCGGAACATAGATCGATCACAAAAGAAAATACATGAAATACAGTATTTTGTAAAAGTTTTGGAAAAGCGTTCCCGCCTAAGATCAGACCGAGTGTTTCGGCAAACGCTTCGGAATTCGTAATGCTAAGAGAAAATGCGGCGTCTGTATAGGCAGGACCGGAAAGTTTCTGCAGATTTAAAAATGTTGTGGAAACAGGGTATGCTGTCGTAAGCAAAGAGATAATGAAACAGACGGAAACCATCCTTGTATACGCCGGTTTCATGCATGATTTAGAAGATTTTTTTAATGTTTTTTGTTTCCACATAATGATAGTCCCCCTCTAAAGTTATAACAATATCGGCAGTCTGCCTGATTGGTTTGAAAAAAGTGTTTTAAGGATGGAGCGCTTCATGTTCGCGACGAATCTCGTTGAAGCAGTCAAGAGCATTCCATTTGCTGTTAGTTGCAGTCAGGACGGCTTTATACGGGAACGGGCCGGCTCCACTTTTGCGAAGGGCTGCCAGAACCTGATCGAGACGGCTGCTGCTTAAAGAAGAGAAGAGAAACATTGTATCGGGAAGTTCCTCTCCGGCGTAATTTCCTTCGACAGGAGAGATATCTTTCATGCCGGCAAGATATCCGAGCGGCTGATTGTACTGTTCCGGTTTGATAAGCTGTATGCGGATATGCAGAGGCAGCAGGGCAGAACGGATTTTCAGCAGTTGTTCTTTTGCCGGTGGATTAAATAGTAAGATCATTTCTTTCATGTGTGAAATCCTTTCATTTTATATAAATATATTTTTATTTGTTTTACTGATGTTATTGTATCGCATAAACTGGAAAAAAGAAAGAGAAATGGATTGCGGCTTTGTGCATGGTGGAACTGTTCGTTCATATAATAAATTAAGAAGAGCGTAAAATGGCGGTGAGGCGGTATGCGGATCTGTGAACTGAAGGAAAAAGAAGTGATCAATGTATGCAGCGGAAGGCGTCTCGGCTGTATCGCAGATGTGGAGATCAACATATGTACAGGAGAAATCGAGGCGATCGTAATACCCGGACCGGGGAAAATATGCGGATTTTTCGGGACAGATTGTGAATATGTGATTCCCTTTTCCTGCATAAAAAAGATCGGTCCGGATATCGTGCTTGTGGAGATTAAAGAAGAAAAATTTTTGCAAAAATTTTAAAGCGTGTGGTATAATAATTGCGCATATAGAAAATGGAAAGAGAAAGGCGGAAATGCTCATGAGATGTCCATATTGTGGAAATCCGGATACGAGAGTGATTGATTCTCGTCCTGCAGAAGATAAAAACTCGATCAGAAGAAGACGTTCGTGTGATGAATGCGGCAGAAGATTTACGACATACGAAAAAGTAGAGACGATTCCGCTCATTGTTATAAAAAAAGATAATAACAGAGAGCAGTATGAACGGTCTAAGATTGAACAAGGTGTATTGAGCGCATGTTATAAACGCCCTGTTCCCGCAGAAGCAATCCAGAAAACGATCGATGCGGTCGAACTTGAGATTTTTAATCGTGAGGAGAAAGAAATCCCGAGCAGTGAGATCGGGGAAATCGTTATGGAAAAACTAAAAGAGCTTGATCCGGTAGCATATGTACGCTTTGCCTCTGTGTACAGAGAGTTTAAAGATGCGGGCACATTTATGGACGAGCTTAAGAAGTTTTTGCAGTAGATAAAATTATGAGAACATATAAATTGACGATCGCCTATGACGGGACAAACTATCAAGGCTGGCAGAGGCAGTCAGATACAGATCGGACGATACAGGGGATTTTGGAAGAGACGCTGGAAAACTGCACAGGATATCAGGTGCAGATCGACGGCTCCGGGAGAACCGATGCCGGAGTTCATGCAAGCGGCCAGACTGCGAGCGTTGTTTTGCCGGGAAAAGTGGATACGGCTTTGTTTACGGAAAAAATGAACGGGTGTCTTCCGCCTGATATACGCATCCTTGATGTGGAGCTTGTGAAGAACGGATTTCATGCCCGGAAAAGTGCGGTAGGGAAAGTTTATGAATATCGGATCGATACGGGGATCAAACAAGATGTATTTACACGGAAGTACAGCGGTCATTTTCCGGGAGAACCGGATCTTGCAAGGATGAGGGAGGCGGCCGGATATTTGACAGGCACACATTTTTTTGCGGGGTATACGGATAAAAAAGATAACAGATCTGTCAGACGTACGATTTACTCGATCATGATCAGAGATGAAAGAAAAGACTTTTTGCCGTGCGGAAAATCCGATCAGATCGGGAATGGAAACTGTATTGTCATTCGATATGACGGAACGGGATTTTTGTATCATATGGTGAGAATATTGACAGGAACTTTGCTTGAAGTCGGGATGCGGGAACGTACCGCCGAAAGTGTGAAAGAGGCGCTTTTGACAGGAGACAGATCAAAAGCGGGGTTTCTGGCTCCGGCAGGCGGACTTTTTTTGAGAGAAGTACGGTATGAATGAGAAGAGAGGGACAGGTAGTGAAAGCATCTGTCCTTTTATGCTTTACCCGGAAACAGGTTCTATCAGAGTGATATTAATATTATGTGAGAGAGGTGGATGATAATGAAATTTATTTCGTGGAATGTAAATGGAATAAGAGCGTGTGTGCAAAAAGGTTTTTTGGATTTTTTCACTGAGGCAGATGCGGATATTTTCTGCATACAGGAATCAAAGATGCAAGAAGGGCAGTTGGAACTCGATTTGCCGGGATATCATCAGTATTGGAATTATGCGGTGAAAAAAGGATATTCGGGAACGGCGGTGTTTACGAAAAAGGAACCGTTGTCTGTAACTTACGGTATCGGAATTGAAGAACATGATCAGGAAGGCAGAGTGATCACATGCGAATTTGAAGATTTCTACTTTGTTACGGTATATACGCCCAATTCGCAAAATGAATTGGCGAGACTTGATTACCGCATGAGATGGGAAGATGATTTTCGTATGTACCTGAAAAAACTGGAAGAAAAAAAGCCGGTCATCGTAACCGGAGATATGAATGTGGCGCACAAGGAAATTGATCTGAAGAATCCAAAGACAAATCGAAAAAATGCCGGATTTACAGATGAGGAGAGAGGAAAGTTTACCGAACTTCTTGACGCGGGATTTATTGATACGTTTCGGTATTTTTATCCCGATCAGGAAGGAATTTATTCCTGGTGGTCGTATCGCTTCAGCGCAAGAGCAAAAAATGCCGGATGGCGGATCGATTATTTCTGTGTTTCGGAAAGTTTGAAAGAGCGTCTGAAAGATGCGAAGATTTTGACAGATGTGATGGGATCGGATCATTGTCCTATTGAGCTGGATATGGATTGAATATAATATGGGAGGTTGTTTGAAATGACAAAGATTGATATTATTTCGGGCTTTTTAGGAGCTGGAAAAACAACGCTTATTAAAAAACTGCTTTCGGAGGCGTTTGCGGGAGAACAGGTTGTTCTTATCGAAAATGAGTTTGGAGAGATCGGGATTGACGGCGGATTTTTAAAAGAATCAGGAATCGAGATCAGGGAAATGAATTCGGGTTGTATCTGTTGTTCTCTTGTCGGAGATTTCGGCAAATCTTTGAGAGAAGTTGTGGATACTTATCATCCGGATCGTATTTTGATAGAACCGTCGGGGGTCGGAAAATTATCAGACGTCATAAAGGCGGTTCAAGACGTACAAAGTGAGATCGACGCTAAGTTAAATAGTTTTACGACTGTTGTGGATGTGACGAAATGCAGAATTTACAGAAAAAATTTCGGTGAATTTTTCAGTAATCAGATAGAATATGCGGGCGCGGTTATTTTGAGCAGGACAGATAAGGCAAAACCGGAAAAGATCGAAGAAAGTATTGCTATTTTAAGAGAATTGAATCCGAAGGCGCCGTTTATTACTACGCCTTTGGAACAACTTGCGGGAAGTAAAATTTTGGAAACGATGGAATCCGTCAGATCAATGGAGGAGGAACTTCTTGCGGAGGTTGTCTGCCCGGAGTGCGGTCATCACCACGGAGCGCATCATCATGACCATGGAGAGGATGAGCATCATCACGAACATCACCATCATGACCACGGAGAGTGCGAGCATCATCACGAACATCACCATCATGACCACGGAGAGTGCGAGCATCACCACGACCACCATCATCATGACAACGGAGAGGACGGGCATCACCACGACCACCATCATCATGACTGTGGATGTGGTCATGATCATGCCGGTCACCACCATGCAGACGAAGTGTTTACGAGCTGGGGGCGTGAGACGATCCATGTGTATTCGGAAGAACAGGTCGGGGAGATTTTAAAGAGTCTTGAAAATGAAGAAGAGTATGGCGATATCCTTCGAGCAAAAGGAATGGTCAAAGGAGAAGACGGAACATGGATCTACTTTGACATGGTTCCGGGAGAATATGAAGTGCGTACCGGAGCGCCGGAATACACGGGACGTATTTGTGTGATCGGAGCAAAGATAAATGAAGAAAAACTGGAAAAACTGTTCGGCCTTTAATCGGCGAACATACAAAGGAAACGAATGAAAGAGCGAGAACCGGAAAATATGGAATGAAAAAATAAGGAGGGAAAAATAAAACATGAATGAACCGGATGTAATGGTTTATTTGATGACGGGATTTTTAGACAGTGGAAAGACCGGATTTTTAAAATTTACATTGAAGCAGGATTATTTTCAGATCGATGGAAAAACATTGCTCATTCTTTGCGAAGATGGAGAAGATGAGTATGATGCGATGGAAATGTTAAGATACGGCGTTGTAATAGAGCGGCTGGAAGACAGAGAAGAACTGACAGAGGAGTATTTGGCGGAATTAGATCGAAAGCACGAGCCTGATCGAGTTGTCATTGAATATAACGGAATGTGGAAGGTCAGTGATTTTGAAAATATGAAGCTTCCTAAGGGCTGGGGGATCGAGCAGAAGATCACAACAGTGGACGCAAGCACATTTCAGACATATCTGACTAATTTAAAACCGCTCTTTGTAGAAATGGTAAGAGGCGCCGAGATGGTTCTTTTTAACCGCTGTGAAGATATTAAGCCTCTGGCGGGATACAGGAGAAGCGTCAAAGTAGTCAGCCCTCAGGCGGAAGTTATATTTGAAGATGAACAAGGAGAAGTGGAAAATATTTTTGAAGATGACGTGCCGTATGATCTGGATGCGCCTGTAATCGAGATTCCGAGAGAAGATTATGGTATCTGGTATGTGGATATGATGGAAAATCCCGCCCGATATCGTGGAAAAGTTATTGAAATCACAGCGAAGGTGTTGAAACCTTCCGGATTTCCGTCAAAAGTGTTTCTTCCGGGGCGGATGGCGATGACATGTTGTGCGGATGATACGACATTTCTGGGATATGTATGCAGAAGTGCGTACGCTCCGAAATTAAAAGCAGGACAATGGGTAAAAGTACGGGCGAAAGTACGGTTTGCGAATGTATCGGTTTATCGCGGAGAAGGGCCTGTTCTCGAAGCGGAACATATCGAGGCGGCAGAACCGATAGAAGAACTTGTCTATTTTAATTAGAGATGAAATGAGTATTGAAAAGACGAAAAGAAGACCGGCAGAAGAGTCGGACTGGATTTGAAGAAAAAAAGAGGAACGCGAGAGAAAAGGAGAAAACCTATGAAATTTACAAAAATGCAGGGCATAGGAAATGATTATGTTTATGTGAACTGTTTGCAGGAAACGATAGAAAATCCATCGGAACTGGCAAAGAAGATCAGTGATCGGCATTACGGAGTCGGTTCGGACGGGCTTATTATGATCAATCCATCTGATAAAGCCGATTTTGAAATGGAGATGTATAATGCGGACGGTTCTCGTGGAGAAATGTGCGGAAACGGGATTCGCTGCGTGGCGAAATATGTATATGATTACGGCTTAACAGATAAAACAAGTATTTCTGTAGAGACATTGGCAGGTATCAAATATCTTGATCTGACTGTAGAAGACGGGAAAGTTGTCCTTGTCAAAGTTGATATGGGAAAACCGATGCTGCGTCCGGAAGAAGTGCCTGTTGTTTCGGAAAAGGAAGAAGTGATAGATGAACCGATTACCGTGGATGGACAGGAATATAGGATGACATGTGTTTCTATGGGAAATCCTCATGCAGTCGTATTTATAGATCAAGATGTAAAAGAATTTCCGCTTGAAACAGTCGGAGTAAAATTTGAAAATCATGAAAGGTTTCCAAAGAGGGTGAATACGGAGTTTGTAAATGTTCTTGACCGTCATACGGCGCAGATGCGCGTGTGGGAGCGGGGATCGGGAGAGACGCTGGCGTGCGGAACCGGAGCATGCGCAGTCGCCGTTGCCTGTGCGTTGAACGGATTGACGGAAGATGAGGTGACAGTAAAACTGCTTGGCGGAGATTTGCAGATCAAGTGGGACAGAGAAAAGAATACGGTATATATGACAGGCCCTGCGGAAGTTGTGTTTGACGGGGAGTGGAAGTAGCTTCTTTGTTGACAGATTTTAAGGCTGCCGTTTTGACTGATATGATGCCCCCCCATATAGGACAATGATGTATAAAAGTCCGATATGGGGGTATTTTTATGTCCGGAAAAGCTGAGATAATTTTTACTTTCCCTTTTTTTTGATTATTTTTTTGATAAGCAGTATGAGCAAAAAATAAATTACGCATACTACAATTCCCGAAGCGCAGCTCCATGAAGTGAGTACATACCAAAGGCCTTTTACTCTCTCGATTTGATAAGCGGCTATTTCTCCTCGTTCAAGAACAGTAAACCCTAATATAGCGATCGGAATGCATGCACCTAAAATGAATGCTATAACCGCTCCCAAGACTGTCAGTATTTTTTGATAAAATCTTACCTTTTTTAATGGATTGATCTTTAGGTCAACGTTGGTGTTTTGAATGTCTAGCTGTGTTTTCATTGCGGCCATCTTTTTTTGGCACTCTCTGCACTCGGTTAAATGTTTATCAATATCTTTTTTCGTTTGTTCCGATAATATATCATCTTGATATAGTGGTAACAGGTCGGAAACGATGTAGCATGGAAGTCTTTTATTCATCTTTTAAAATCTCCTTTACAATTTTTTGTTTTCCTCTAAAAAAAGTTACTCTTGTCCAATTTTCTGTTTTGCCGATTATTTCTCCGATTTCGGCAAAAGACAAGTTGCTGACCAATCTTAGATACATGACCTCTCGTATCGGTTCATTCATGTTGTGTATCAACTGTAAGATTTCTTTTTGTTCCCATTGAACGTTTACTTCTTTTTCATCCGCTATTTCCTGAATATGATCATTTGTAGATAAGATTTCTTGACGTTTTCTTAAATCTTTCAACCAAACATTTTTCGCGATTCCGCATAACCAGGTTAATATGGAACTATTCCCCTTAAACCGATCGATGCATTGGACAGCTTGAAAGAAAGTTTCTTGAGTAAGTTCTTCTGCAATATCTTCATTATTCGTCTTGCTCAATAAAAACAAAAAGACTTTTCTTGAATACATCTCGTATATTTCTTCGATCACTTGTGCTTTCAACCTCCTTCTGCCAGTTAGTGCCGAATTCTTTCATTTTGTTACAATTATCTTAGTAAAAAAGTAAATAAAAAAGATTATCCAAACATGCAGCTTCCAATTTAAGAATCTGACATGCATCGGATAACCTTAACGAAATTCAATCAGCTTTTACATTATGAAAAATAAAAAATCCTCCATAAAATGGAGGATGAATCGGAGTGACAGGATTCGAACCTGCGGCCTCTACGTCCCGAACGTAGCGCTCTACCAAGCTGAGCCACACTCCGATAAAATAAGGAATTTGTTTATTACAAATTCCAAGCTACGGAAAAGGGACTTGAACCCCTACTAACAGAGTCAGAGTCTGCTGTGCTGCCAATTACACCATTCCGCATTGTACCGTTTTGTGTTGTTTTTTGTTGTCTCCCGTAAGCAACATGGTTATTATATCAGACTCTAAAAAAAAATCAAGTGTTTTTTTAAAAAAAATGAAAAAATGAAAAAATTGTAACAATTCAGCACGCGCCATTCGCAAAACCGCACCACGTGCTTATTGTGGCTGACGCCACTGTTTTACTCATAAATGGGCGCTTAGCGCATACAGATGTCCGTTAGCAAAAACATGCAGACATGTTTTGTGCTTCCCGTACACTGTATGGCTGAACTGTTACAAAAAATTGAAAATTAAGAAAACGGTACATGGAAAAGCTTCCGATGCACCGTTTTTTAAGTTAGTTAAATCCGATCAGGCGTCTTGCAACGCTGTATGCAAGAGAAGATACTTTACGTCCGGATCTTCCCGGGAGATTCATCGTCTGTCCGAGTATACCGTAGCGGATCTTCATATAAGTTTTGTAATCTTTTCGTTTTAAGTAGCTCCACAGTTCTTTCTTTTTAGTTAAGTTCTCCGGTTTTTTAGAGCGGATACATAAAATGGATGAAACAGTCATCATGATCGCAAGATAATTAACCATATATTTTCGCAGTTTTTTACTTGAGATCATCCGCAGTTCATACATGGAGATCATTGTCTTGGTTACAAATAATTGCTGATCTATCCTTCCGATCATGATTTTTTCGTTGACGGACTGATCTTCCCGCCCGATAAAATAGCGGTAGAAATCGACATTCAGGTAATAAAGGGTGCGTACATGCGGAAGCGGATAATACACGTAAATATTATCAACATAAAAAGTGTGCTTCGGTAATTTTAACTGGCACAGTTTCAGCATCTCTGTCCGATAAAGAACGGAGTGCATCAAAATATATTGGTCGAGCCGGAAATGTCCGATCTCATCCCAGTGAAAAATCGTATTTTCGGGAAGCACATTGTCATAGCGGATCACTTTTTTATGTTCCATGCCGACTTTTTCGTAAACATAGTTTGAGATTACCATATCGACAAGTGTGTCTTCTTTCACAAATGTTTTTACTGTTTCAAGAATTTTAAACAGAGAGCTTTCGTCAACCCAGTCGTCGCTGTCTACTACTTTAAAATATTTTCCTGTGGCATGAGAAAGTCCGCAGTTGACTGCATCGCCGTGTCCTCCGTTTTCTTTTTGGATCGCCTTGACGATCGTCGGATATTGAGCTTCGTACCGTTCGGCGATTTCCTGCGTTCCGTCTTTTGAACCATCGTTGACGATAAGAATTTCGACATCTTCTCCTCCGATAAGGATTGAGTTGATCGCTTTTTCCATATAGGCTTCTGAGTTATAACAAGGAATTGCAAATGAAATGTATTTCATATCATACCTCCTGATTTTATCTGTCATGTTGTCTAAGGTGTAGTATACATTAGTTATTCTATATTGTAAAATTCAATTTTTTCATATATAGTAAAAGTGTTTTTATAATAGCGAAAAGCTAAAGGCCGGGATTATCCGAAATCTTGGCAGATGCTTACAATCCCGGAATGTGATTTTTGAACTTTCGGTGATTAAAATAAGGAGGAAGAGATGAAAAAAAATGTGATCGTAGGACAGTCGGGCGGACCGACGGCAGTTATCAACGCAAGCTTATACGGAGTTGTCAATGAAGCGTTGAACAGAAAAGATTCTTTTGGTGCAGTGTTCGGCATGATTAACGGAATCGAAGGGTTTGCCGAAGGCCGGGTCATGGATATGGAAGAATTGAAGCGCTCGGGAGAACTGGAATTAGTAAAGACAACGCCCGGTTCATATCTTGGCTCTTGCAGATATAAATTACCGAAAGATCTAAACGACGAAGTATATCCGAAATTATTTGAAAGATTTAAGGAATATGACATCGGTTATTTCTTTTATATCGGAGGAAATGATTCGATGGATACAGTGAGCAAACTGTCGCGTTATGCGGAGATGGTCGGAAGCGATATTTGCTTTCTGGGTATACCGAAAACGATCGATAACGACCTTGTCAATACAGATCATACGCCGGGGTTTGGAAGCGCGGCAAAATATGTGGCTTCAACCGTGCGGGAGATTGCAGTTGACGCATCGGTATATGATAATAAAAAATCAGTGACAATCGTCGAGATCATGGGGCGTCATGCGGGATGGCTTACAGCGGCAAGCGCATTGGCACGAAAATTTGAAGGAGATAATCCGGTTCTGATCTATTTGCCGGAAGTGGCGTTTGATACAGAACGGTTTATACAGGATGTGAGCGCGTCTCTTGAAAAAGTGTCAAATGTGATCGTTTGTATCTCGGAAGGAATTAACGATGGCAAAGGAACGTTTATTTGTGAACTTGCAAGCGAGGTAGGAGTGGATACTTTCGGGCATAAAATGCTGACCGGATCAGGAAAATATTTGGAAAACCTGATAAAAGACCGTCTCGGCGTAAAGGTTCGTTCTGTTGAATTGAACGTAAGTCAGAGATGTTCTTCGGCAATGCTTTCTGCGACGGATTTGCAGGAGGCGGTTGATTCGGGAGCGTATGGCGTAAAATGTGCTTTGCATGGCGAAAGCGGAAAGATGATCGCCTTTGTGAGAGCGGACGGTGAAGAATATAAACTTAGTTACGAGGCAAAAGATGTGAATGAAATCTGCAATCGTGAAAAAGGTGTGCCTGCCGGGTGGATCACTAAAGACGGATCAGACGTAAGTGATGAATTTATCCGTTATGCGAAACCGCTTATTCAAGGAGAAGTACAAGTTCCGCAGCAGGACGGACTTCCGCTGTTTGCATACAGGAAGTAAACGGACAGAGGAACTAAAGAAAAGGAACTAAAGAAAAGAAAATCAAGAAAAGAAAATAAATAGACGACGTAATAAAGAAAAAAGAAGATCATGGTCTTTGCCGGAGATAAAAAGGTTGGTAAAGATCATGATTTTTTATGTTGAAAGTTTCCTGAAGTACATATAATGCAAAAAATGAATGTGCTGCAGTCATAGGAGAATGAATGAGTCAAAAACTGGAAAATCTTTTAAATCTGGCTCTGGATGCCGATCAGGGAGAAAGAGAACGCTCCGAAGAGCTGGATGTTGGATATGATAAAGAAGAAAATGTGTGGGAACTGATCGTAAAATATTCGGGAACACTTGAAGCGGTCAGGCAAACGGCGCGATCGGTTACGGAACTGTTGAACGGCTATGCGGTTATTGTCATCGAGGAAGAACGGATCGGACAACTGGCTCAGCTCCCGGAAGTGGAATTTATAGAAAAACCGAAAAAGCTGTATTTTCAAACTGATGTAGGCAGGCAGGTGTCGTGCATAGATATTGTACAGGATATGCCGTTATCTTTGAGAGGAAAAGGGACTCTTATCGGAATTGTTGACAGTGGGATCGATTATGAAAATGCAGAGTTCAGAAATGAGGATGGAACAACGCGGATTGTGTCTCTTTGGGATCAGTCTGTTAATGGGAGGCCTCCGGCAGGATATTCGGCAGGAACAGAGTATACACGGGAGCAGATCGATGCGGCGTTAGCAACAGAGGACAAAGAGGTAAGGCGGCAGATGGTGAAAACATCCGATGTCAGTGGTCATGGAACAGCGGTGGCGGGAATCGCGGCAGGGAATGGCCGGGGAAGTGAGGGAAGAAGGTTTCGGGGAGCTGCGCCTGAGGCGGAACTGATCATCGTAAAGATGGGAGCCCCCAGAGAAGGCGGTTTTCCGAGAACAACAGAACTGATGCGGGGAGTAGATTATATTGTCCGTAAGGCTGTAGAACTTCGTCGTCCGGTGGCGATAAACATCAGTTTTGGCAACACATATGGATCTCATGACGGAACTTCTCTTGTAGAACGTTTTTTGAACGATATTGCGGACATGTGGAAAAATGTAATCTGCATCGGAAGCGGAAATGAGGGGGCGTCGGCAGGTCATGTGTCGGGAAAAGTGCGGCGGCAGATATCTGAGACGGTAGAACTTGCCGTTCAGCAAAGAGAACCGGCGCTGAGTATTCAAATATGGAAATCGTATGTTGACGAGATGGGAGTTTCGGTGATCAGTCCGTCGGGAAGGCAGGCAGGACCGTTTTATGAATTTTTGGGAGCTCAGCGGTATATACTCGGAGATACAGAACTTTTGATTTATTATGGAGAACCGAAGCCGTACAGCGTGAAACAGGAGATTTATCTGTCGCTTCTTCCCGGAAAACAGTATATAGAAAGCGGCGTGTGGAAAATTGTTTTAACTCCCGGCCGTATTGTGGACGGGGAGTATCAAATGTGGCTTCCGACACAGTCGTCATTAAATATGGGGACAGCGTTTTTACAGCCGAACAGTATGTCGACATTGACGATTCCATCTACGGCGTCGCTTGCTGTTACCGTGGCGGCATATGATGCCCGGACATTTTCGTATGCGGATTTTTCGGGAAGAGGTCCGGCGGGGATGTACGAAGGTGAGAACGTGCTGAAACCGGATATTGCCGCACCTGGAGTGCGCGTTACAGCGCCTGTCCCGGGAGGCGGATATCAGTCTTTTAGCGGAACTTCTTTTGCTGCTCCTTTTGTGACCGGGAGCGCTGCGCTTTTGATGGAGTGGGGAATTGTCAGAGGAAACGATCCATATCTTTATGGAGAAAAAGTAAAAGCTTATTTAAGAAAAGGCGCAAAGCAGCTTGCGGGATACGAGCGATGGCCGAATGCGCTGCTTGGGTATGGGGAGGACGTTATAATAAGGTTACATTGAAGAAAGTCAGTAAAATCAAGTGTTTTCGTTCATTTTCCCAACACTGAAACGAGGCACTTTCACCATGATTTTGAAGAAAATCTGCCCGGGTTGAATTCAAAATGATGTGGAAAGGAAGATTTATAGCAATGAGGTAACATGATACAAGGGGCAGAAAGTGTGTGACACGGAACAGCCCGTATCAATCGAAAGGAGTAGTGAAATATATGAAACTGACTTATACGAATGTAAATGGATACCTGATTCCGAATCTCACCTATAAATCCGGTGAACAGATGGAACAGCTTGGCAAGTATGGTTTTCTTCGCAGAGATTATCTGAAGAACCATCGAAATTCAATGTATCAAGTGATGCTTCTGCAGGATACCATTGGAGAGCATCTTATGGAAGTGGACAAGGCAGCCAGAGAGAGGGAAGAAGTGATTCTGAAACAGTTAGAAGAGAAAGAGCCTTTGCCTGATAAGGAGAAAGATCAGATGGAATGGGTGCGGGCAGCTAACCAGCACAGAGTGATTGCGGAGAAGATTATTTTGAAGGAACTGATCTATATTTAACAAAGTTAAAGTTTGTAACTGAGGATTGAACAGACGCAGGTAATTGGCTGAATTAAAAATTCATTGAAAAAAGAATAAAATATTTAGAGAAGGCGTGAGTGATAGAGATATTGCTTACGCTTTTTCTTTTGGACTGGAAAGGAAGTGAGGAGCATGGCACAGATTTTTCGTGTAGAGAGAACTAAGAATTTTACGGTAATGAGTAATCACCATTTCAAGAATAAGAATCTGACATTGAAAGCGAAAGGTCTATTATCCGGGAAGTTCCATTAGGAGAAGAAAATGATTAAGTGGAGAAGAGAAGTGCCTAAGAGCGGATAGTCCAATTTGGGACAATCAGGTCATAGGAAATTTCTATCTCCGGACATCAGAAAATAGGAAAACCAGATATGGTAAATTCCTTTTTGTCATGTCACGAATTTGATATTTTAAGTTCTTATTTTGTATATTAATGTGTTCTGATTTGATATTCTTTTATCACAGTAAAGATAGAATTGCAGATAGTAGGAATGGCTGCAATTTGTTTATAATAAGTGTGATAGGAGAATGTGAAGTATGAAATATGGTTTTTTTGACGAATCGAAAAAAGAATATGTGATCACAAGACCGGATACACCGGCACCTTGGGTGAACTATCTTGGATCTCCAGAATATGGAGCAATTATTTCTAATAATGCAGGTGGATATAGCTTTGCAAAATCAGGAGCGAACGGAAGAATTTTAAGATATGTCTTCAATCAGTTTGACCAGCCGGGAAGATATATCTACTTAAGAGATCAGGAGAGTGAAGATTATTGGTCAGCTTCCTGGCAGCCGGTAGGAAAAGATCTGAATTCTTATAAGAGCGAATGTCATCATGGTACAGCATACACAAAGATGATGGCTGATTATAGCGAGATCCATTCAGAAGTAAGATACTATGTTCCGCTGAATCAGTCTTATGAAGTGTGGAATCTTGCAGTGACAAATACCTCGGATCGCATGCGCAAGATCAATGTAACAGGCTATGCAGAATTTACAAACAACAGCAATTACGAGCAGGATCAGGTAAATCTTCAGTACTCTCAGTTCATTACAAGAACAGTGTTCCGTGGAAACCGTGTGCGGCAGCTGATCCATGCCAATCTGGATCAGCTGGAAGATGGAAAAGATGTGGATGACAAGATCGTTGTTGACCGTTTCTTCGGACTTGCAGGTGCAAAGGTTGATTCCTGGTGTGGAAGCAGGGAAGGTTTCCTTGGAAGATATCATGGATACAACAATCCGGTCGGAGTGGAAGATGGTATTTTAAATTGTGAAGGAAATTATAATGAAAATGGATGTGGAGCATTAGCTACAATCCTGACTTTATATCCGGGAGAGACAAAAGAAATAGCATTTCTTGTTGGTATGAAAGAAGATGTTGATGCAGAAACAATCGTGTCTCGTTATGAGGATTGTGAAACAATCTGCAGAAATGAACTAGAAGAATTAATCCAGTACTGGCATGGACATCTGTCCCATTTCCAGGTGAAGACACCAAGCGAAGAATTTAATATAATGATCAATACATGGAATGCATATAACTGCTTTATGACATTTATCTGGTCACGTGCTGCATCCTTTACATATTGTGGACTGAGAAATGGATACGGTTATCGTGACACAGTACAGGATATCCAGGGTGTGATCCATCTGGCACCGGAGATGGCAGTAGAGAAGATCCGCTTCATGCTTTCTGCACAAGTAAATAATGGTGGAGGGCTTCCACTTGTAAAATTCACACACAATCCGGGACATGAGGATACACCGGATGATGCTTCTTATGTGCAGGAGACAGGACACCCGGCTTATCGTGCAGATGATGCGCTGTGGCTGTTCCCGACAGTATACAAATACATTTCCGAGACGGGAAATCTGGAATTTATCGATGAAGTGATTCCGTTTGCAAATAAAGAAGAAGGTACCGTGTACGAGCATTTGAAACGTGCAGTAGATTTCTCCATGAATCATCTTGGAAAGCATGGTATGCCGGCAGGCCTTTATGCTGACTGGAATGACTGCTTAAGACTCGGAAAAGATGGAGAGTCAACCTTCGTTGCATTACAGTTCTACTATGCAATGACAATTTTGAAGGAATTTGCTGAGTATAAGAAAGACACAGAATATCTGAATTATCTGGAGGAAAGTCAGAAGAAGCTGGAAAAACTGATCCAGGATCTCTGTTGGAACGAAGACCGCTTTATCCGTGGCTTCACAGAGGATGGTGAAGTGATCGGACAGCGCACAGATCCGGAGGCAAATATGTGGCTGAACCCACAGAGCTGGTCTGTGATCAGTGGGCTTGCAAATGAAGCGCAGGCAGATCTTGCACTTCAGAATGTATATGACAAACTGAATACAGAATATGGTGCAATTCTGATGGATCCTCCGTATCATGCACATGCATTTGACGGTGCACTGGCTGTGATCTACAATGCCGGAACAAAGGAAAATGCAGGAATTTTTTCACAGTCTCAGGGATGGATCATTCTTGCAGAGGCGCTTCGTGGACACGGAGAGAGAGCATTTAACTATTTTATTGAAAATGCACCGGCTGCACAGAATAATCGTGCAGAGATCAGAAGACTTGAACCATACTGCTATGGACAGTTTACAGAAGGAAAACACAGCCCGAACTTCGGCCGTTCTCATGTACACTGGCTGACAGGAACAGCATCTACGGTTATGGTGGGATGTGTAGAAGGAATTCTCGGAATGCGGCCAGACTTCTATGGACTGAAGATTGCTCCGTCAGTACCGAAAGAGTGGGAGGAATTTGAAATCGAAAAAGATTTCAGAGGTTCACATTTACATATCGTTGTGAAAAATCCGGGGCATGCAGAGTCAGGATGTGAAAAACTTTTCGTAAATGGAGAACAAATGAAAGATAATTATATTCCACAGGAGAAGTTAACAAAGACAACAGAGGTAGAATTATTCCTTTCTTAAATGAAATGACGAGGGACTGGACATGAGAAAAATCAATTTTACAGATAAAAACGGAACATTTACGATTACAAATCCGGAAAATTATAGTGGACTTTACTTACCACTGGCAGGGGAAGAAGGTCTGAAATCCAGTATTACACCAACTTTGGGGGGAGATAGTAAAACGGACCAGAATCATTTCCTTCTCGAACCTGTCAGCATTGAAAACCTTCACAATAACCGTGGCACCAGAAATTTCTGGTGTCGGGTAGAAGGAAAAGGCTACTGGTCAGCATGTGGAGTTTCAGCGGAGCAGGAGTTTGATAAATATACAGACAGACAGGATGAAAGCACTCTGGAAGCAGGCATGATGTGGCAGAAGTTGACAAGAACTTCAAAAAAATATGATCTTCAGTCAGAGATCACATCCTTTGTTTCTATTGATGGCACAACAGAGATCCAGCTGATCAAGATTACAAATCTTTCGGAAGAAGAACAGGAAGTAACACCGATCGTTGCCATTCCGGTTTATGGAAGAAGTGCAGATAATATCCGCGACCACAGACATGTTACATCACTTCTTCACAGAATCGACACGAAAGAATGTGGCGTAGAAGTTACACCGGTATTATCCTTTGATGAGCGTGGACATCAGAAAAATGATACGACTTATTTTGTATATGGTTTTACAGCAGAAGGAAATGCCCCGAAGGAGTTTTATCCGACTGTTGAAAGCTTTATTGGAGAGGGAGGTTCTTTCCTGATTCCGGAAGCAGTACGTGTAGAAAAAACGGGATGTACCGCAGGCTGCCATCTGGAGGGGAAAGAGGCTGTTGGGGCATTCAGGTTTGAACGCAGAAAATTAAAAGCAAATGAATCAATAGAGTATGTTGTTCTTGCCGGAGCAACGGGAGAAAAGGCTTCCATTTCAAAAATCTGTACTCTATTTGGTACGAAGGAGCAAGCGGAAAACGAGCTTGCCAAAGTGAAAAAGTATTGGACAGAAAAAGTAAATGTAGAGTTTGAAACCGGTGATGAAGCTACAGACAATTATCTGAAGTGGATTTGCTTCCAGCCAATTTTAAGAAGAATTTATGGATGTTCCTTCCTTCCATATCACGATTATGGAAAAGGAGGAAGAGGCTGGAGAGATCTCTGGCAGGATTGCCTTGCACTTCTGATTATGAATCCCTCAAACGTCCGTCAGATGATCGTGGATAATTATGGCGGAGTAAGAATTGATGGAACAAATGCGACAATCATCGGAAATAAGCAGGGTGAGTTTATTGCAGACAGAAACAATATTACACGTGTCTGGATGGATCATGCATTCTGGCCATTTGTAACGACTCGTCTGTATCTGGATCAGACAGGAGATATGGAGGTTCTGTTTGAAAAGGTTCCGTATTTTAAAGATTTGCAGTCTATGAGAGGTACTGCACATGATAAGTTTTGGAACAGCGAATATGGACAGAAGCAGAAAACAGAAAGAGACCACATTTATTTCGGAACAGTTTTGGAGCATATTCTTTTACAGAATCTGTGTGCGTTCTATGATGTAGGAGAGCATAATGAAATGCGTCTTCATGGTGCCGACTGGAATGATGCACTGGACATGGCATGGGAGAAGGGTGAAAGTGTTGCATTTACCTGTGCTTATGCCGGAAATTTGAGAAATATTGCAAAAACACTCCGTCAGTTGGAAGAAATCAGTGGAAGCAGCAAGATTGAAATTGCACATGAGATGGAAGATCTTCTTGCAGGAAGCGTGGAACTGTATGAAGATGCAGCACGTAAGCAGGCACTCCTTGCAGGATACGCAAAGAAATGTGAACATAATATCAGTGGAGACACAATTGTTGTAAGACTGGATCAACTTGCTGCTAATCTTGAGGGAAAAGCAGACTGGATGATGAAAAACATCCGTGCCAACGAATGGGTGAAGGATGGAGAAGATGGCTGGTTCAATGGCTATTATGATAACCATGGCAGAAAAGTAGAAGGCGTTATGGATGAAAGCGTGAGAATGATGCTGACCGGACAAGTATTTGCCATTATGAGTGGAACGGCAACAGAAGATCAGGTGGAATCTATCTGCAGGAGTGCAGACAAGTATCTTTATGATCAGAAAGCCGGCGGATACCGTTTGAACACAAACTTCCATGAGGAAAAATTTGATCTTGGAAGAATGTTTGGATTTGCTTATGGAGAGAAAGAGAATGGAGCAGTGTTCTCACACATGGCTGTTATGTACTCAAATGCATTGTACCAGAGAGGATTTGCAAAAGAAGGAAATAAAGTACTTCAGGCACTTTTAGATGCAGCAATGGAATTTGATAACAGTAAGATGTATCCTGGACTTCCGGAATATTTTGATAATCAGGGAAGAGGCCTCTATGCATATCTGACAGGCGCTGCAAGCTGGTATATGCTTACCATGATCACAGAAGTGTTTGGGGTGAAAGGAGATTGCGGTGACTTGAAGATCGCACCTGCACTTATGCCAGAACAGTATAATCAGGATGGAAAAGCAGTACTTAAGATGACATTTGCCGGAAGGAACTTTGAGATTATATTCTATAATAAAGAAAAGAAAGAATTTAATCAGTTGAAGATCCGGAAAGCAGTTTGCGATGGAAAAGCATTAGAAATAGCAGCTGAAAGGTGTACAATACTTTCAAAGAGAGAGATTCAGATGCTTTCAGTGAAAGAGACACATAAGATTGAAATTGAATTAGTATAATCGACAGATTAAAAAAAGATAAAAATACTGTCAGAAAGAGAATTGCTTTCTGACAGTATTTTTTGTGGGAAAATCTGAGAATTCTTCTGAGAAGAAATCTGATGTTACCACATGCTTTTATAGTATTTGTCCCGGTACTTCTTTGGGGTGAGTCCGGTAAAGCTCTCGAATGTCTGGATGAAGTGACTCTGTGAAGAAAAAGCAAGATAATTTGCGATATCTACAATTGATTTATCTGAGTATCGCAGCAGATGAGTTGCTTTTTCTATCTTCTGCTCACGGATATAATCGCTGACAGAGACTCCCAGATTCTGCTTGAAAATGCGTGAAAGATAATTCGTGGAAAGTTCGGTGTGGTCAGCAAGAACCTGAATCGTGATTCTTTCTTTGATGTGACTGTAAATATAATCAACACATTGCATAACGGGTTTTGATAAAATGGAACTCTTTTTCTGAAGAATCATCTTACCTGTAAAATCCTTTGCCATCTCATGGTGAAGATCTGCAACCTGACGGATCGTTGTGCAGGAATCCATCTTCAGAATATAGAAGTCGCTGAGCCTGTAAGCCTGCTCTGGTTCGAGCCCACCGTCGATACAATAACGGGTCAACATTGCAGCAGTGACAACAAAGTGGTATTTTATATTAGTAAGCGCATTACGGGACAGAACGCCCGTTCCTTCCAGGCGAATAAATTCATCTTCGGAACAGTTTTTTATGACTGCTTCCATGTCGCCGGAGCGTACAGCATTATAGAAAGAATATTCTACAGTTGGTGATCTGTGAAGCGTTTCTAATTCGCTGTTTTCGAGTTCTGCATTGTACCATTCATTAGATAAAGCCATAAAAAACCTCCTTTTTTATATTATGACACGAATTTGATATTTTGTTAAGATAAATAATATAATCGGAGGAAAAAAGATGGTATATTTAGTTCAACAACAAGAAAAGCATAGCAGAGTGCTTAGATAAAGGAGGATTTATAAATGAAAAAGAGAGTTGTTGCGATTCTGATGGCAACAGTAGTTACTGTTGGATTACTTGCCGGATGTGGAAGCAAAGGGGAAAATGGCGGAGAGGCCAGTACAGAAGAAGGAAAGGTAATTAACATTTATTCTTGGAATGATGAGTTCCGTGAGAGACTGGAAGCTGTATATCCTGAAGTTGAGTCAACATCCAAAGATGGAACTGTTACAACATTGAAAGATGGAACAGAGATCCACTGGGTCATCAATCCAAATCAGGATGGTGTTTATCAGCAGAAACTTGATGAGGCACTTATGAAACAGGCAGATGCTGATACAGATGATAAAGTAGATATCTTCCTGTCAGAGACAGACTATGTATACAAATATACAGATGCTGAAGCAGACGCTGCAATGCCACTGAAGGATCTTGGAATTGATCCGGATAAAGATCTTGCAGATCAGTACGACTTCACAAGAACAACAGCATCTGATGCAGACGGAGTTCAGAGAGGATCTACATGGCAGTGCTGTCCGGGAACAATGGTTTACCGTCGTGATATTGCAAAAGAGGTATTCGGAACAGACGATCCGACTGCTGTAGGTGAAAAAGTAAAAGACTGGGATACTATGAAACAGACAGCAGAAGAACTGAAGCAGAAAGGATATTATGCATTTGCTTCTTATGCTGATACATTCCGTCTCTATGGAAACAACATTTCTGATTCATGGGTAAAAGATGGAGACACAAAGGTTACAGTTGATCCAATGATCATGCAGTGGGTTAATGATTCAAAAGAATGGCTGGATGCAGGTTACTTAAACCCGACAGTAAAAGGTCAGTGGAATGATGACTGGAACAAAGCAATGGGAAGTCAGTCCAAAGTATTTGCATTCCTCTTCCCGGCATGGGGTATTGATTTCACACTGAAACCGAACTGGGATGGAGAAGACGGCGTATGGGCAGTAACAAACCCACCGCAGGAATACAACTGGGGAGGATCTTACATCCATGTTGCAACAGGTACAGATAATCCGGAACATGCAAAAGACATTATCCTTTCTATGACAGCAAAAAAAGATAATCTGTTAAAGATCTCCCAGGATTACTCAGACTTTACAAATACAAAATCCGGTATGCAGGAAGCAGCAAACGATGATGCTACATATGGTTCAGAATTCCTTGGCGGACAGAACCCATTCCAGTATTTTGCACCAGTTGCTGAAAACATCAAGATCGCACCACTTTCCGCTTACGATCAGGGATGTGTGGAGTTGCTCCAGAACTCATTCAGCGATTACTTCCAGGGCAAAGTTGACTTTGAGAAAGCAAAATCAAACTTTGAAACAGCAATTAAAGAACGTTATCCTGACATTACAGAGGTTGTTTGGCCAGAATAATGTCTGAAATGAACAGCTACTAACGCAGGGAGCTCTGTGACAGCAGAGCCTCTGTTCTGTTAGAAGATATTGTGGAAAGGAAGAACCATTATGAAGAAAAAGAAAAAAAGTATTGATTATGGAAAATGGGGATATATATTTATTCTTCCTTTTTTCGTAACATACATTATTTTCTCATTGATACCGTTGATCGATACAGTAAGGTATAGTTTCTTTGAATATTACCGATCAGGAATTAAAGAGGTTGGACCGAATTTTATAGGAATGGCAAACTATGTGAGTCTTCTTCATTCAGATATGCTGAAATATGGAGCGAATACTTTAATTCTGTGGATGATCGGATTTATACCTCAGATTGTGATCGCGCTGGTACTTGCAGCGTGGTTCACTGATGTCCGATTAAAGATTAGAGGGCAGCAGTTTTTCAAAGTTGTCATTTATCTTCCAAACCTGATTATGGCATCTGCATTTGCATTGTTATTCTTTACAATGTTCTCAACAAATGGACCGATTAACTCAATTCTGATGTCAATCGGAATCCTGAAAAAACCGATCGATTTCCTTGGATCTGTATTTGGAACAAGATCGTTGATCGGATTTATGAACTTCCTGATGTGGTTTGGAAATACAACTATTATGTTGATGGCAGCAATCATGGGAATCAGTCAGGACGTCTTCGAGGCATCTGACCTGGATGGATGTAACAGTATCCAGAGATTCTTCTATATTACACTGCCTTTGATCCGTCCAATTCTGGCATATACATTGATCACATCCATTATTGGCGGACTTCAGATGTTCGATGTTCCTCAGATCCTGACAAATGGACAGGGTAACCCGAACAGAACATCCATGACTCTGATCATGTTCCTGAACAGTCATCTGAAGAGCAAAAACTATGGAATGGCCGGTGCACTTTCTGTATATCTGTTTGTCGTAAGTGCAATCCTCTGTTTCTTTGTATATCGTATGACAAATGATAACGATCCGGATGGTTCTAAGAAAGCAGCTAAGAAAAGAGCAAAAGCAGAAAGGAGAAAGAGATAATGAAATCAAAAACAAAGTCAAGTCGTGGACGTAGCATACTGGCACATACCGTATTGATTCTGTTATCTTTTATGTGTCTGTTTTTCTTCTATGTGTTGATTATAAATGCAACACGTTCTCATGCAGATCTGCAGAAGGGATTTTCAGCACTGCCGGGAAAATATTTCTTTACAAATCTAAAAAATGTAGCGAATGACGGAAGCTTCCCGATGTTCCGTGGTATTTTGAACAGTTTGATCGTATCAGGGTGTTCAGCAGCATTATGTACCTATTTTTCAGCTCTGACAGCATATGGACTTTATGCTTATGATTTTAAAGGGAAAAAAGTAGCATTTACATTTATTATGGCAATCCTTGTTATGCCTACACAGGTTACAGCAATGGGATTCCTGAAATTGGTTACGAACATGGGAATGTATGATTCTCTGCTTCCATTGATCATTCCATCAATTGCATCACCGGCTGTATTTTATTTCATGTACAGTTATCTGCAGTCTTCCCTTCCGATTTCTCTTGTAGAAGCGGCAAGAATAGATGGATCTGGAGAATTTAAGACATTTAACCGCATTGTTCTTCCAATCATGAAGCCGGCAATTGCAGTTCAGGCAATCTTTACTTTCGTTGGTTCCTGGAACAATTACTTCGTTCCGGCTTTGATCATTCAGTCAAAGAATAAGATGACAGTCCCGATCCTGATCGCAACACTTCGTGGAGCAGACTATATGAACTTTGATATGGGTAAAATCTATATGATGATCACAGTAGCAATCGTGCCGATCATTATTATATACCTGCTGTTGTCTAAATATATTATTGCAGGAGTTACTCTTGGTGGAGTAAAAGAATAATAAGAATTAAGTTGTTGGAGGAAGGCTGTCATTTAGTGGGCAGCTTTTTTCTTACAGTTGGTTTATTTAAGGAGATGTGTAAATGGAAACAAATTTGAAACATAGTGGAACAAGAAGTACAGAAGTTTGCCAGCGTGAAATAGATCATGCAGTGTTTGCGCGTGAGGCAGCAGAAGAAGGAATTGTCCTGTTGAAAAATGAAGGACTTCTTCCATTAAAAAAAGATACAAAGATTGCACTTTTGGGAATTGGGGCAGAGAAGACGATCAAAGGTGGTACTGGTTCCGGAGATGTAAATAACAGAGAAAGTGTATCTATATATGCCGGAATGAAAGAAAAAAACGCTGATATTGTAAGCGAGGAGTGGCTGAAAGATTATCACAACCGTTATGAGCAGGCGAGAACAGAGTGGAAGGAGCAGATCTTAGAAGCTGCAAAACATGTAGACAATCCGTTTGATGCCTATGCTGCCAATCCATTTGCCATGCCGGATGGCCGTGCGGTGACAAATGAAGATATCAAGGCTGCAGAAGCAGCGATTTATGTTATAAGCCGTATTTCCGGCGAAGGAAAGGACAGAAGAAAAAGAAAAGGGGATTATTATCTGAGTGACCAGGAAGAAAAAGATCTGTATTTCCTGAATGAGCAGAAAATCCCAACTGTATTGATCATTAATGCAGGTGGACCGGTAGAACTTACAGACCTGCTGGCTGGAACAGAAAATATATGTGCAATCCTGAATATTTCCCAGCTTGGACAGGAAGGTGGAAATGCAGTTGCTGATATATTGTTTGGAGAATTTACACCGAGTGGAAAGCTGACAACAACATGGACAAAACGCTACGATGATTGTCCGGCAGCAGAGGAGTTCAGCTATTTGAACGGAAATCTTGAGACGGAAGAATATGCGGAAGGAATCTATGTTGGATACCGCTATTTTGACAGCTTTGGAATTGAACCATTATTTTCATTTGGTTATGGTCTGTCTTATACAGAATTTGACATTCGACTTTGCGGTATAAATACTGCTTCGAAAGGTGTGACAGTAACTGTTGAGGTAGAAAACACAGGAACAACATACAGCGGAAAAGAAGTTGTGCAGATTTATGCTTCTCTTCCTCAGGATGGAAGCAGAAAAGAATTCCGTCGTCTGGTCGGATATGAAAAGACAGAAGAACTGAAACCGGGAGAGAAAGAGATGCTGAATATTGTTCTTCCTGCAAAGGCGTTCGCAAGCTTTTTGGAAGAGCAGCAGGAGTGGAGAATCCAGGCAGGTGCTTATGGAATATGGATTGGAAACAGCTTGTCAGAGGCAAAACTTTCAGCGGGGGTAAAGGTATCTGCTGATGTAATGATGGAGAAAACAAAGAAACTGGAAGATCATAGTGAAGTCGTTGAAATCAAAGACTGTGCAGAAGAATTATGCAGACGCGCAGAAGAATGGACAGCACTACTTGAGGAACTTCCGAACGTATCATTTGAACCAGAGGCAGAAGAAAAGAAAGTATGCAGATTTTCAGAAGAAACGGAGATTCCTGTAGAAGATTTGATCCCACTTCTGTATGGAAATATGTCTGAAATCAGAAGTACACTTGGAGCATCTGGAATTAAAGTGCCGGGAACAGCAGGAGAGACGAGTGAAGCACTGTTTGATCAATACGGAATCCCATCTTTGATCATGGCAGACGGACCGGCCGGAATCCGCCTGCAGCAAACTTATGAAGTAGACCGTGAGAAAGATACAGTTTATGGAACAGGTGTGCTTGGTTCACTTGAAAATGGTTATCTTGTTGGAAGAAAAGACCATGAGGGCGCAGAACGTTACTATCAGTATTGTACTGCATTTCCGGTAGGAACAGCACTTGCACAGTCCTGGAACAAAAAACTGATGGAACAGTTTGGACGGAAGGTTGCGGCAGAGATGGAAGAATTTCATATTAATCTCTGGCTTGCACCGGGATTGAATATTCACAGAAATCCGCTGTGTGGAAGAAACTTTGAATATTATTCAGAAGATCCATTTCTTTCAGGCACACTGGCAGCAGCAGTGACCAGAGGAGTTCAGAGCAGACCGGGATGTGGTGTTACAATCAAGCATTTTGCATGCAATAATCAGGAAGATAACAGAATGGGTGTTGATGCACACGTATCAGAAAGGACATTGAGAGAAATTTATCTCAGAGGTTTTGAAATTGCCGTGAAAGAGGGTGCACCAACTGCGATCATGTCTTCCTATAATCTGATCAATGGTGTGCATGCAGCAAACAGCAAGGACCTTTGTACAAGGATTGCACGTGAAGAGTGGGGATTTGACGGAGTTATAATGTCTGACTGGAATACAACAGTACCGGAGGATGGAAGCATTCCGTGGGTTTGTGTGGCAGCAGGAAATGATATTATTATGCCGGGGAATCCGGATGATGATAAAAACATTCGTGATGCGTATAAAGAAGGAAAACTTACAGAAAAGGAAATCCGTCTTTGTGCAGACAGAATCCTGAAACTGATTCGCAGATTAAGCTGATTGTGTCAATTTAGTTGTTACGAGTCGAAGCTTCTGCCACAAGGCAGGGCTGGTTTGAAAAAGAAAGAGAAATGAAAAAGAATTATATCCGTATGTGGGACTACCGGATACAAAATACTTTGGGAAACATTCATGTTGTGGATTTTAAGACATCTCACGTAAGGACGTTCTTTTCCACATTGTCAGATGAAGGACTGGCACACAGTACGATCAAAGGTCTTTATGGCTTATTGAATCCCAGTTTTGAACTGGCAGTAGAAGATGGGATTATCCGTAAGAATCCGGTAACTGGAACACTAGGAGATTATGGGGCTCCGGCAAAGGAGAAAGAAGCACTGACACTGGAACAGCAGGAAAACTTCTGAAGTTTGTGGAACAGAGTAATGTGTATAAGCCTCATCTTCCAATGATGCAGGTTATGCTTGGGGCTTGCCTGAGAGTGAGTGAGACCATCGGCTTAACCTGATCAGGATGCGACTTTTATGCGACTGAAACGTGATTACATGGGAAATGACCAACTGCTCCCAGCGTATAACCTGCAGACAGCCATCTGCGATGAGTACATCGCCGTAATCGATGTAAAACCTTATGCATCGGACATGGAATGTTTTGTGCCTTTGGTGGAAAAATATATGAAATTTACCATGTATAAAAAAGAAACGACGGACAAAAAATATAGTGAAAATCCATATCGTGCTGTAAATTTTACAAAAGATGCAGATGGGAATCTCATATGTTCAAACAGACAGAAATTTCTCTTCAAGAGAACACAGCCTGTGAAATATAGTAAATATGGAAGAACGGAAGAACTGTACGAATGCGAATCCTGTGAAGGGTGTCCTCATAAGCAGGAATGCTGCCCGAGGGCACATAAAAATCGGACCATCCGAGTGAACCAGGAGTTAACCGCTATCCATCAGGAAGTTCTGAACAATCTTACGTCCATACATGGAGCTCTTTTAAGAATGAATCGAAGCATTCAATCCGAGAGGACTTTTGGTGTGTTAAAGTGGGATAAATCGTATAAAAGATTATTTCGGAGAGGCGAGAAAAATGTAATTCTCGAACTTACACTGATTTCATGCGGATTCAATCTTTATAAATATCACAACAAAAAGCAGCGGCAAATGAAGGTTGCTTAAAATTTAAGCGTGATTGGCTGAGGCTTATTAAGTATACCATTTTTTCTACGAAAAGGTGCATGTATGAGCAGAAATGGGAAGATTCATACAAAGAAACGCCAGTTCCGGCAAATGCCGGTTCTGGCGTTTCTTAATCAGAGGCTTTTTACAGCCCCTTTTTACGTAGATGTGCATGGCTCGTAGCGTTAACAAATTCCTGGTACTTTTCAAGATAAAGTAGAAATAGTGCAATTTTCGCATGATATTATACAAGAATCACATAGAAATATGTCGTATTATTGATAGAGTAGTATTGAATTGTATGTGAGGAGAAAAACATGACAGCTAAAAGAAAAACATTAACACAGCTATCTGTGCCAATATGCTTAGAAACTTTATTTTATATGCTTTCCGGTATGGTCGATACGCTTATGCTATCATCTGTAAGTGACCAGGCTGTAGGAGCAGTGGGAACAGCCAACACATATATAGGCGTTTTTATTATTATGTTTGGAGTAATATCATCGGGTATGATAGCTGTTATGTCACAAAATATTGGAGCCGGAAGACCGGGAATTGCATATCAGGCAAGACAACTTGGACTTATATTCAACGCATTGATAGGTATCATAATGTCTATCATTCTTGCTGCCTTTTCTGGTGGGATGCTTAGAATCGTAAGTATTGCTCCGGCTTTGCTTGAGCCAGCTGAAATATACCTTAGAATTGTTGGTGGCACATGTTTTTTAAATGCACTTATTCCTATTTTCTCCAGTTATTTGAGAGTATTTGGATATACAAAGCATTCTTTAATAGGAACTGTTGTTGGAAATGTTTTTAATATAATACTTAATTCAGTATTCTTATTTGTATTCAATTGGGGCGTAATGGGAGTTGCTGTTGCCACAGTTATTTCGAGAGTTGTAAATCTTATTATTGTAGCTGGCATGGGGGCTGTGCTTATAAAAGCAAAGCAGAGTCCTGAACGGATTACATCAAGAAAGATATTTGCGCAGATTGTTAAGATTGGTTTTCCTTCTGCACTTGAAACTGCACTTTACAACATCGCAATGACCTTGATTGTGCGTTTTATGAATCAGATGGATGTGGATGGAATGAATGTTACAGCTCGCTCATATGCTGTGCAGATTGCAAATTTCTCGTATTGTGTGGGAGCTGCCCTTGCTCAGGCAAATGCAATTATGACCGGCTGGAGAATTGGAGCAAAAGAGTTTGAGAAATGCAACAGGGGAACGAGAAAAGCTGCGATATACGGAATCATCACAGCGACATGCTTTTCTGTAACATTTGCATTGGTCGGGCATTTTATAGTGCATATATTTACCGATGATATACAGATGATAAATCTTGTGGTAAAGTTGTTAATAGTAGATATATTTCTTGAATTTGGAAGGGTAACAAACCTTGTATATGGTCAGGCATTAAAAACGAGTGGAGATGCAGTTTTCCCGGTTGTGCTAGGTGCGATATTTATGTATTTATTTGCAGTTGGCGGAACATATTTTCTCGGAATACACATGGGACTTCTGGCTGTGGGAGCATATATTGCTATGGCAGGCGACGAATGTGCGAGAGCTGTGGGAATGGTACTTAGATGGAAGAGTGGAAAATGGAAGAGTAAAAGTCTTGTAGAATTATCTGATGTGTCGTAAATCCTCTGTTTTGGCTGTAGGGAATGTTAAAGGAGAGATTATGTACTTTGAATTAAAAGAAAATAAACCACACGGTACAAAGGATGATCCGTTTAGTACATATCATATAAAAAATGGAGGACGATCATTTCAGATACCGGTACATTGGCATGATGAACTGGAAATTATATATGTAAAAAGTGGTTTTTTGACTGTAAGTATATCAGGAGAAAATTATATTGGAACCCCCGGGGATGCTTTTGTAGTTTCGCCGGGTAATCTGCATTTCATGGGTTCACAGACTGGTACAGTAGATTATTTTACTTTCCTTTTTCCATTAGAATACATATCTTTTTGCGTAAATGATATGTTAGATGATAAATTACTAAAGCCGTTAAAAAATGGTCATCTGATGATAGGCCCAAGAATAAAAGATACAGCAAAAGAACTGTGTGAGCAGTTGGTTGAGACATATATGGCAAAAAATAAGAAAATTGAGTCTGAAATAACTGCTCAGATAAAGACAAAAATAATTCTTTTACAATTTATTCTTGAACTGTGGAAGAGGGGATTTATAGTAGAAAATGATACAAGTGGTAAAAATACGGTAGAAAAAGATATGGTTTCTTATATACAGCAGAATTTCACAGGGAAGATATTGTTAAAGGAATTTGGGGAGCAGTTTCACCTTTCGGAAAAATATATATCACGATACTTTAAGGAACATTTTCATATTACGATTTCACAATATGTGACGTATTTACGGTTAGAGCATGCAAAACATCTGTTACAGGACACCGATATTCCTGTTACAGAGGTAGCAATGCAGAGTGGTTATCAAAATGTAAGCTATTTTATCAGAAGCTTCAAAAAAGCATATGGAGTTTCTCCGTTAAAGTATAAGAAAAAATAATTAGCACTCACCTCTTGACAGCGCAAATAATGAATGCTATATTACAAATAGAACAAAGGTAACAAGGATTCATCAAAAAGTAATCAACACTCCGGATCGTCCGGTTGTGCTTTACATAGATGATTGTATAGTAGGAAGGAGATATGACTTATGATGATGCCTAGTATTTTTGGAGAAAACTTATTTAACGATTGGATGGATTTTTCATTTCCGGACATTGACAAGAAACTGTATGGTAAACGTGCAGATCGTATGATGAAGACCGATGTCAAAGAGACAGAACATGGCTACGAAGTAGCGATCGATCTGCCGGGATTTAAAAAAGACGAGGTGAAAGCGGAACTGAAAGACGGATATCTGACCATCAGTGCAGCAAGAGGTCTCGATAAAGATGAGCAGGATAAGAATGGTACCTACATTAGAAGAGAGCGTTATGCAGGAAACATGAGCCGAAGTTTCTATGTTGGAGAGGATATCACAGAGACCGATATTCATGCAAAATTTGAAAATGGTATTCTGATGCTTGATATCCCGAAGAAAGAGGAAAAGAAACCTGTGGATGAAAAACGGTATGTAACAATAGAAGGATAAAGGTGTTTTCCCCGGGAGTGATCCCGGGGATTTTTTTTGAACAGGAGGTGAAGAAAGGATGGCAGCAAAAAGAGATTATTATGAAGTGCTCGGAGTCAGCAGAAATGCAGATGCAGGAACAATTAAAAAAGCATACCGGAAACTGGCGAAAAAATATCATCCGGATACCAATCCAGGAGATAAACAGGCAGAGAAATCATTTAAAGAAGTGACAGAAGCATATACGATTTTAAGTGATCCGGAAAAGAAAAAGCTATATGATCAGTTTGGACATTCCGCATTTGATGGCAGCGGAGCGGGACAGAATCCGCACGGTAATCCATTTGAAAATGCAGGAGGCGGCTATCAGGAGTACCATTTTGAGAGTGGAAATATGGATGATATTTTCGGAGATATGTTTGATCATATTTTTCACGGCAGCCAGTCCGGCGGTTTCCAAAACAGTGGATTTGAAAGCGGAGGATTTGGCAAAAATGGATTTTACAGGCAGGGGTTTGACAGCAGTCAGTTTGTGAGAAAAGGCCAAGACTTAAGAGCAGAAGTTTCGATTACTTTTGAAGAAGCTGCATTTGGATGTGATAAAGTGATTCATCTCCAGAGTCCGGACGGCAGAGGAAGCACACAATCTCTGCAGGTTCATATACCGGCGGGCATTGAAACAGGAAAAAGTGTAAGACTCCGTGGAAAAGGAATGCCGGGAAGCAATGGGGGAGAGGCAGGAGATCTTCTTCTGAAAGTAAAGGTAGGAGATAAGCCGGGATACGAGAGGAACGGGCAGGATTTGTATACAAAAGTAAATATTCCATTTACAACAGCAGTTTTTGGCGGGGAAGTTCTGGTTACTACATTATATGGAAATGTAATGTGTAAAATTCGACCGGGGACGCAGTCCGGAACGAAGATCCGTCTTCGTGGAAAAGGAATCGTATCTATGAAAAACACTTCCGCACATGGGGATCAATACGTAACAGTACAGATCGAGGTGCCGAAATATCTGAATCCGGAAGCAAAACAAAAGTTAAAAGAGTTTGAAGCAGCATGCGGCCAGACGGACAGATACCGAAATGGCAGTGTGGCATAATAAAAATGGAGATTGTCTTAAAAGACAGTCTCCATTTTTTGAACCATTTTTTACAATCAGGAACTTTCCCGTTCTACAAGTGTAGCTTCAAAAACAAGGTGCTGAGGACTTGGTTTTTGATCGGAGGGGGCATCAATTTCTTCAATGGCCATAAGCGCAGACTTTTTCCCCATTTCATGCGCAGGAATTTCAAGAGATGTCATGGTTGTTTCCAACATTCCTCCGATCGAATGTCCGGTCAGGCTGATCAGACGGATATCTTCCGGAACCAGCATCGCCTGTTCTTTGACCGCCCGCAAAGCTCCGATTCCCTGAATATCTACGGATGTGATGATTGCATCCAGGTGAAAGTAGTTGGTCAATAAGAATTCCGCGCACTGAAAGCCGTACTCAAAAGTGTTTGCCTGTTGTGTGGACTCCGGGCAGATTTCTTTCAGACCGAGTTCAGAGATGGCTTTTTTATATCCCTGATATCGTTCATAATAAGTGGGAAGGGACATAGGACCATTGATCAGCCCGATTTCTTTACAGCCTTTCCCGGCAAGGTATTTTACGGCACGATACGCGGATTGCTTATAATTAGCGATCACACTGCTTAAATGGGATTCCTGCTTTCGGATGATCTGTACGACAGAAATCCCGCTGGCGTGGATATCCCGGATCAGGCGTCCGCATTTTCCGGTTCCGGCGATAATGATGCCGTCTACAAATCCATTTCTCAATCGATTCAGACATTCTCTCTCTACATCCGGATCATCTTCAGTCGTACAAACTAAAATAGAATATCCGTGGTAACGGGCTTCTTCATCAATCCCCTGGATCAGTTCTGCAAATACAGTCATGGATAATCTGGGGACGACGATCCCGATGGTGTGGCGTTTGCCCTGACGCAGTCCTTTGGCAAGAACGTTCGGCTGATAACTCAGTTCTTTGACTGCCGCCAGGATACGGGCTTTTGTGTCAGGGTGGACATAAGAAGTATTATTCAGAGCACGTGATACGGTACTGACATCTACACATGCAAGTTTTGCGACATCTTTTAATGTTGCCATGATTGCCTCCTTTATGAGTCTGTTCGATACAAACGATTGCATATGATTTTAATGCAACCATTTTATCTCAAAAAATAAATTCCGTCAAATAGTTGAAAAATCAAAGCAAAAGGGAGGGGGTATATAGAAAATATGCAAAAAATTGCATGGTATATGCAACTTCTTGCAGAGGGAGTCCATTTCGTTGACGGTGATTTCAAAGATATGATATATAAAGACTAACAGATATGCAAACGTTTGCTGACACATACAAAAGATTCAGGCGCAGGATCTTTGAACCCTGAAAATAATCATGAAATGTAAAGTAAAGGAGATTTTAACAATGGCAAAAGTAAAAAATTTTAAAACAATTTTCCCGGCAGTTTCAGTACCGCTCAATGAGGATTATTCCATCAACGAACCAGAATTCAGAGCATATTTAAGATGGATCAAGAGTTTTTACGGAAAAGGAATGGACGGTCTTGTATGTAACGGACATACAGGAGAGATCACAGGACTGACAAGAGCAGAAAGAAAACGCGTTGTTGAGATCTGTGCAGAGGAATGTGGAGATGTGATGACGATCATTTCCGGTGTAAACTGTGAGAACACAGCAGAAAGCATCGAAATGGCAAAAGAAGCAAAAGAAGCAGGAGCAGATGGAATCCTTCTGATGCCTCCTCATATGTGGCTGAGATTTGGAATGAATCCGGATGCACCGTTTGAATATGTAAAAGATGTGGCAGAAGGCGCAGATATCGATATCATCATTCATCTGTATCCGGCAACAAGCAAAGCATTCTATCCGGTAGAGACTTTGATCAAAATGTGCAAAGAGATTGATCATGTGAAATGTATCAAAATGGGAACACGAGTGACTTCTATCTATGAACATGATGTACGTCTGCTTCGCCAGGAATGTCCGGATATTTCCCTGATCACATGTCATGATGAAACATTGTGTGTAAGCTGGTTCCCAGGAATGGACGGAGCGCTGATCGGATTTGCAGGCTGTGTACCGGAAATCATCTGCCCGGCAAGAGAAGTATTTGCAAATCCTGACAAACATACATTAAAAGAAGCACAGGACTGGTCAGACCGTATTTATCATATTTCACAGGCAATTTATGGAGGCGGACAGCCATCCGGTGAAGCACATGCCAGATTAAAAGAAGCATTATATCAGAGAGGAATCTTCTCAAATGCATTGATGAGAAAACCGGTACTTCCTCTGAATCAGGAAGAAAAAGACTGGGTTTCTTTAGGACTGGAACGCAGTCAGCTTCCAAAAGTAGATATGGAACAGTACAAATAAAGAGGGATCAGAGAAAGAAGTGGCTTTATGGAAAACAAGACAACAGAAGTGTTTGGGGCAAATGTTGAACGGCTTCCATTAAAGGATCTGATAAAAAGAATTGGACCGGGGTTGATCGCAACGGGAATTGTGATCGGCCCCGGGGCGATCACCACAGCAGCGATGCTGGGCAGCAATTTCGGATATACGCTGATCTGGCTGATCATACCGATTGTTTTTATGGGAATTACATTTATGATGGTGACAAACCGGCTGGCGATCGTGACGGGAATGCCGACCATTCATGCAATCCGTAAATATTATGGACCTGTGGCAGCAGGATTTGTAGGAATTGCGTTGTTTATGGCATGTCTCTTTTTTACAATGGGGAACATCTCAGGAACCGGCGCCGGTGTGAATTTGATTACCGGACTTAACTGGAAAGCAGGTTCTGCATTGATGATAGCGGTTGTAATTTACTGCTATTTCACAAAAAATGTATATTCAAAAGTAGAAAAAATTATTACGGCGTGCATTTTGGGTATGATCGTAGCGTTTTATGCAACGTTGATCGGAGTCGGAGGCCCGGACTGGGGAGAGACCGGCAAGGCATTTGTCAGTTTTCAGATTCCGGCAGGCGGACTGGCGACAGCATTGGCATTCATTTCTACAAACGCAGCAGTAACAACCGGAATTTACAGTACATATCTGGGAAAAGAGAAAAAGTGGAAAAAAGAAGATTTGTTTAACGGCGTAATGCTGACAGATGCAGTGATCCATATTATCAGTGTTGTGCTGATCACAGGCTCTATTATCCTGGTAGGTGCGATCGTACTGCATCCTACAGGACAGAAAATTACAGCGCCTGCTCAATTGGCGGAAATGCTGGTTCCGATCATGGGAAATGCAGCGAAGTATATTATGGGAGTGGCGCTGTTAGGCGCAGGATTCTCTTCTTTATTAGGAAACACACAGCGAGGTATGGTGTTGTTGAGCGCAGGATTTGATAAAGATACCGCACTGGAGTCAAAAGCAATCCGCGTAGGCTGTCTGATCTGCCTGATCGTGACGATGATCATTTGCTATAGCTATGGCGGATCTCCAACACAGCTGATCCTGATGGCAAATGTCGCAACCTCGATCGCTACACCGGTAGCAGGTTTGTTTATTCTGCTCCTTTTATGGAGAAAAGATGTAAACGAAGGATATAAGAAGCCGACAGCATTGAGAATCTGTATGACAATCAGCTATATTTTTGTACTGTTTATGACATTCTCAGCATTGAAAACCCAGATTCCTAACTTAATTCAATCTATTACATCGTTATTTTAACAGAGGAAGGACGTTGCTTTCAGAAGTGATGTCCTTCTTTCTTTTAATATGAAAAAAACCATTAAATTGTCTGAATTGTGCGAAAAAAATAAAAAACAGAAAAAACATTGACAATTCACTTTTCCCGTGATAAGATACCACTTGTCGCTGAGACAGACCGATGAAAAGAATAAGCCCAAGGGCCACTGTGGGACAGGATGCGAGAGCAGATCGCTGTACAAAGTGAAAAAAAGTTCTTGACAAAGAGAAGTCGATGTGATAACCTGTTAAAGCTGACTTGTGAGGGAGAAACACTTCCGGAACAGACAGCAAAAAGAAAATGAAAAAAGTTCTTGACAAAAGGAAAACGGCGTGATAAAATATCAAAGCTACTTCTTATCAACAAGAACAGCGAAGAACCTTGATAATTAAACAATAGACAACAACCTTGAAAATTTCTTAAGAGAAGATTTTTTAAGAACAGCATCTAAGAGATGCACCCGTCACATGAGAATGTGACAGACAGTAAAAGGGATGAATTAGCTAGTAGTTAATTCTGACCGGAACGAACACTTTTAACGAGAGTTTGATCCTGGCTCAGGATGAACGCTGGCGGCGTGCTTAACACATGCAAG